>Ga0214544_1006232_pt1 | contig 22220 bp, 20 predicted proteins | sample CNSS3metaG_FD_160074 | JGI IMG/M metagenome (GOLD analysis project Ga0214544, IMG submission 160074) | Root nodule microbial communities from cowpea collected in UCLA plant growth center, Los Angeles, California, USA - CNSS3 | ecosystem: Host-associated > Plants > Roots > Nodule | place: USA...
CCATTAGGTATCTTGTTCCAATTCTAGGTTTCAAGAGATATTTTCCAATACCTAATGACCCAAATATCATGCAATGAATAGTCAAAACAAAGCAAGCTTTAAGCACATGAACAAAGATACTAGCAATAAATGGAAGAAGCATTTATATATTCAAACAATTCAAAAATACATGAAAGTTCAGTGGCTACATCTAACCCCAACAAAAATGGGTTTAGCTCTCCATTGTCATGGAGAGCTCAAGCTTAAAAAATGGAAATGGAAGAGGGAGAAGATACAAAGAGGAAGAAAGGGTAGTTCCCACTAGCCCTAGCAGACCTCTAAGCGTTCCAAGAAGTGTTGCTCGAGCTCCAAAGTGTCCAAGATGATTTTCCCCTCGCGAAAATAGAAGAAAAAGGGCCACTTGACACATTAGCGAAAACTGGCGCCTATCTCACCGCCAGGCGCTAACTGCAAAACAGTGGCCAAACTTCCCATCTACCGCCTGGCGGTGTCCAAGTGCCGCCAAGCGGTGACCAGTAGTGGCGCCTGGCTGGCGTATGTCTGGCGCCTGGCGTTGACGGTATCTACCGCCCGGCGCTGTCTTTGTGTCGCTAGGCACTTCTTGTTGATATTTTTGTACTTCTCCTTGCTGTTCCGGGTTACTCATTTGTCTGGACTCTTGGAACAAAGCTTGCAATCTATAAATAGACACAAAAAATGGGGATTAGTGGTATATTTAGATCAATGTAACCCAAAATGTATTTATTTACAAAAGTAAGGTAAAATTGAGGATTAAGTAGGTTAAAAGCTTTGGAAGAGATGATTTTGCTAATAAAATATAGCTTGGATAATGGTAAAAATTAACATTATCAGACTTCCACTGAACTTTCTCTTTATTGTCCATGAAGATGAAGTTCTCATTTGGGTTTATGGTTTGTGTTAAAAGAAATCTTTGCATCACATTAAAAACATGAGTCATACATTTAGAGTCAATCCACCACGTATTATGGGGAACTTCAGTTAAGTTTGATTCAAAATATATGTAAGCATTTTGCTCACCTTTCTTTTCAAACCAAGCTCTAAGCTTTATGCAGTCCTTCCAGAAATGTCCAAACTTCTTGTAGAAATGACATTTGTCATTTTTCTTCTGGATTTTGGTTGAGGACTCGTCAATCTTTAGTGATCCTTTACCCTTTCTATGTTCCTTAATAACTTTCTTTCCAACAGCTCCTTGATTCTTCACATACTGAACAGAATGGCTTCCTAAGTTCTTTAGTCTGTTCTCCTCCTAAACTAGCATATGTGTAATTCATGCACGTTCCACTAGTCTTCCATGGTGTTGTAGTTCATCTAGAACGGACCATACTAAGATGGTAATGAGTTCAAAATGAACTGCATGAGAAAACATTCATCCACTACCACTCCTATAAACTTAAGTCTGTTGCGATATTTGTCATCTCTATCACATGCTCGTGCATATTACGCAAATAGTCAAACTTCATGGTGGTCAACGTACTCATCAATGTCTCAGCAAGAGATTTATCAGCAGTTTGGGAGCATTCTTCCACAAATTTCATAGACATTTTTGTGTTATCGATTTTGGGAAGAGCTAACTTAATATTGGTTTCTATGCTCATTCTCATAAACATTAAGCTAAGTCTATTTGACCTTTCCTAAGCTTTGTAATGGTCTTTCTCTTCATTGCTACTGGCATTCGTTATAGTAGTCGACTTATTAACTTGAAAAGGTAAATCAAGATCCAACACACCGAAGTGAAATTGGACTCGTTCATTCTAGTAAAAGAAATTCAACCCATTAAAGACTGGAACAAACATAGCGTGAGAGTGTAAAGATACCGTAATAGAGACTGCAGTTAACACATGTCTAACATTAATGCTTTGAGTCATAAAACTAATGTAAATACAAATTCAGACATAAACAATCATTTTGTGCATACTAATGTTCTCCTTTGGGAGATCCATTAATACATAAATATAAACATAATGATGTTAATCATATTATAACATTATTGATAATTGAAATATGCATCATCTAGAATCACCTACTACCTTTGGGTATATAAATAAAACTAGTGACAACATACAAAATTATCTAAAATCATGCTCATTAATTATGTGGACAATTAATCAACCTTTGGGCAATCCTGAAATGCCTTATAATAATGAACTTCAATTAACCCATAAATCAATTATTCATAATTTAGCATTCATACTATCGGTAATTGAAATAAAAAACCATTAATAATTTGAAACAAAAAAGAAAAACTTTAAAATTTTGACCACTTTGGTGACTAACAAAATTTATCATTTTTTATTTCAAATAAAAAATATATATGTCTTTAATTGCTATAAAATATAGATAGCATCATAAATAAAATTGAAATGCATTATTTCAATTTATGTGATGGGATTGATTTTCAATCCAAGTCTTTTATTTGAAAACTTTTATATACAATTTACGTATTAGTGAAATTGCCAGCGATTCAATTCTAACTGGAATTGACATTCACGTAATTTGCAGGCTATTCACGTGAAGAGAAAAAATCTTTCAAATCACATAAGCATTCAATTCAACTAAACATGATGCACCTTGATATAAATCTTACATATCTAAGACTTTGGTTTTTCGAATTCACATCATCCAAAACATTAGAAGGGAAAACGTTACAACGGAAAACATGAATTCAATTTAAATCAATTCATGGCATAATGAAAAACACTTTTGAATTTAGGCACGTATGATTCAAAAACTTTTCTATTTTTAGTTACACCACATGGAAACAATTTTCACCAAAAATCAATTCATGCCCTGACAACGTTTCTAACATGCAACTTTCAATTCAATCATGAGGCATATATTCACTTTTACATATGCAGCAGCGAAAAATAGTAAAACCCCTAAATCTTATAATTTGGGTTCATCTTAATTAGGGAAATCATCACATAAAGGGAGAATCATAAATCCTACAACAGATGCTCTGATACCACATGTAAAACAATTAAAGATCTTTAAAATTTAAAATTCTCACACAATAAAATATAATAGAGCATTAACCTTGATCCATAAAAGATCATGTGAGTATACGTTCTTCAATTTGTAATTTGTGTGCTCTCCAACCACAATTTCTCAATCTATCTTTTTACCTTTCTTTCCTCCTTTCATACGTTCTTGATGGGTTACTGTGAAAGAACCTTATAGCCAAAGGGAGAACCCCAATCCTTTTTATAAACTAACATCTATCAAGTTAGTTTTTATTTTATCTTTATTTTATTTTATTATCATTTCCCATAATAACCAATAGGTCCTTATATTTTATTTAATCACAATTGGGCAATCATAATATTTTAAATGAGTCACACAGGAGAATTAATTTGTCAATTAATTCTATCATAAGAGACTCTCCTAACTCACTACACAAGCTGACACTCTCCCCTCACACACTTCTCACATAACACACCCACACGTGCACTAATTCACCTTAACTAAGCCACACACACTAACTAATCCACCTAACTCTACGCTAACTCACACACCAACTAACTCCTAACATATTCATTTAACCAATTTAAGTCAAATAACAGAAATGTCAATGATTGGCTCACGTGCGTACTCTTAGTGTTTCATCAACCATCTAACATCCTGCTCCTTCAGAAATAATATAAAAAGGAGGATCATAAGGGTTTAAAGAGGGTTGGGAGTTTGGAAATTTGAGAGAGAACGGGAGAAAAAGCAAAAGGAAGAGAAAGAGAGAGAGAACGAGGAAAAAGCAAAAAGAGAGGAAGAGCCATCGCCATTGCTTTCTAGTTGGTGATCACTGACGTCGACATGGTTGGCTATTTTGTCTGTGCAGTATACTTAGAGCTGTCAAAATGGGTAATCTGACCCGACCCGGCTCAACCCACCATGGGTTGATGATTTAGTGAGCCAACCCAACCCGGCTCTCTTTTTAGCGAGCCAAAAAAATCCTAACCCGGCCCGACCTTCCACGGGTTGACGGGTTAAACGGGTTGGCTCACGGGTTCACTTAATTAAAAAAAATACAATGTTTTTATTTTATTTTAAGTCAAAACTAAATTATAATTCTAATTAAAATCTAAATAAACTTTAATACAATCGAAATACAAACCAAAATAAAAAAAATACAAATTATTTATGTGTTGGTTAAAAAAAACCTAACATGACCCAAATATAAAGCCCAACTTAATAAAAAACACTTGTGTAACCCTTTTATCTGCAGGTTGGTGAGCCAACCCGGCTCACCACGGGTTCAACCCGGATGAGCCGGATCAATAATCAACCCGTATTGAAATTTGTAAAAAAAATTTAACCCAACCCGACCTGGACCTGTGGTTAGCCGGGTTGGCTCGCGGGTTCCAACCTATTTTGACAACTCTAAGTATACTCCTCGAGTTCAAGGTTTTGAAGCCCAGGTTTAATTCTTTGTTCTTTTCTCTATTCTTTATTTAAAATCCATGGATGAGATAGTGATTGAGATTTAATTAAATTTTGTTATGTGGAGATGGAATTGGAGTTTGCCTGTGGGTCTATCTTATTGGAGAATGATATAACCTATATGCATATTTTATGATTTTGGATTTTAACCTCTTTGTTTGATATTTGAACGAGACTGTGATTGTGATGTTGTGATTATATGTGAGTATTATGGTCTTGTTTTCTATTATCTAGTTTTGGATTTTCAATTTTGCCACATATTGATATTTTAGAGTATTTTCCTTGATGTAGAAATGGAATGGAGTAGGATTAGAGTGGTTTATAAAATATTGATAACGGAAATTGTTGTTAATGAGAGAAAGATGATTTTCGATGCTTGAAACTAAGTTTTGGGATCAAGGAACGTGTACTTGTTTAAATTGAAGAGTTTATTTAACGCGATGTGGCCATATCAAGGAATGTATATTCTTACTTTTATATTTTATTTTTTTAATGCTCGTTCACATGTGCATTTGGAGGCAACTGAATTGGGTGTTTCGTAGAGAAAAGCGAAAACATTTCGTGTTTGACAGGGGTGAACAACAAGTTTGCCTTTGGTGTTGTGGACGACATTTGGTGGATTTAGATTGGGGTGCTTTGTAGTTCCATAACTGATTCATGTTGTGGGTTGGTAAAGTTGTCGTCTTGAATAGAGAAACCATAGTTGAACAAATTCAAGTTTTCCGACAAGTGGTTGGTCTTCTTGATGGCATTGGATGTTTTGTGAGTGTGTTTTTGTTGTTATTAGTTGGTTTCTGATTGTGTATTATGGCGTTGTAAAGGTTAATCGTTTTGTGGTTTGGTCAAGTTGTGGACTTTGCCATAGCAACAAAAGTTCAAGAAAGCGAAGTTTTCCGACAAGTGGTTATTATCAATGACATTGGGTGGTATTTGAGTGTGTTATCCATCACATTTGGTGGTTTCTGAGTGTGGCTTTTGTTGTTGCATTGTTGACTCATTTTGGATTTTTGTAAAGTGTTGGACTTTGGAAGAGAAACCATAGTTAAAGGATGCAAACTTTTCGACCATGTCGTTTATGGCAATTTTTGGTGTTGTTCCTCACTAAAATGGTTTGACTGGTATCCTAGGGAACAAAATTTGTCACATCAATATGGGAACCCTAGTGCAATTAAGTGGGGACCTGCGTTTTAGTTTTTGAACAATAAAGTTCGACCCTTTCAATCAAACAATAGTCTAATAGTCATTCATGCTCCTGCAGTTCAAAAGCGTATTAGATAACTAGTTACTCGAGTTCTACAATTTGTTGAAGATGATATTATAGATTAAGCTGTTGAAAAACAACAAACAAATGTTGGAGAACATATTGAACAACCAGTTTGACAACAAGTTTCTCATCAAGGCAGTGAAGCAACAACATTAAGAAGATATACAAGAATCAAAAGATCAACACTTTCTAGTGATTATGAAGTGCATTTACAAGAACCATTACAACATTAGAGTCGAAAATTATCCTAAAATGTTCTCACAAGCCATAAGTTCTAAAGACTCAAATTTATGGTATGATGCTATGAAAGATGAAACATATTCAATGGCATCTAATCAAGTCTAGGGTCTTGTTGAGTTACCTAGTGATGTAAATTCCATTAGATGCAAATGGTTTTTAAAGCTAAAAAATACTTTCAAGGTAACATTGAGATATAAAGGAAGAATTGTTGTCAAAGGGTTCACTTAAAGGAAAGGAATCAATTACAAGGAAACATTTTCCTGTGTCTTGAAAAGATTCTTTACAAGTAATCATGCCATTAATAGTTCATTTTGAGTTACATCAAATGGATGTAAAAACGAATTTCCTTAATGGTGATCTAGAGGAAGAGGTTTACATGAAACAACCTGAAGAATTCCTCTCTAGTGATGATGAACACATTAGTATGTAAATTTAATAAATCCATCTATGGTTTGAAATAAGCTTCACATCAATGGTATTTAAAATTTCATGAAGTTATTTCTTTATTTAGTTTTGAATAAAACATCATGGATCAATTTATATACCAGAAGGTTAATGGGGCAAGATTTGTTTTCTTATTTTATATATGGATGACATAATGCTTGCAACTAATGATTAGGGAATATTGTATGTGGTAAAACAATTTCTCTCAAAGAACTTTGATATAAAAGATATGGATGAGGCATCTTATTTCATAAGCATTAAGATCTATGGAGCAAGATCTCGAGGTACTTTGGGTTTATCTCAATAGTTTATACTAACAAAGTTTTAAAGAGGTTTAATATGAAAATTTGTTCACCAAGTGTAGGTCCTATTGTGAAAGGCAATAAGCTTGAGTTAGGTCAATGCCTGAAAATTATCTTAAATGGGACTAGTTGAAGAATGTTCCATATGCTTCAGTTATTGAAAGTCTAATGTATGCTCAAGTTTGAACCAGACCTGACATTACATTCATAGTTGGAGTTTTGGGATGATATCAGAGTAATCCATATGTTGACCACTAGAAAGCTGCAAAGAAGGAAATGAGATATCTTAAAAGAATAAAGGATTTCATGCTCATATATAGATGAAATGGTAGTTTGGAGGTGATAAGTTACTCTGATTCAGACTTTCTTGGTTGCATTGATACAAAAGCATACCTTGATTGCTACTTCTAGTATGGAGGTTCAGTTTGTTTCTTGTTTTGAAGCTACCTCGCATGGTTATGGTGAAGAGCTTTACATTTGGGCTTATAGTTGTGGATTCAATGATAGGCCATTGAAGTTATATTGTGATAACTCTGATGCGGTATATATGGCTAAGAATAATATAAGTGAAAGTTAAAGTAAGCACATTGACATTAAGTATCTAGGCATAGGAGAACATGTTAAAGAAAAGAAAGTGGTCATTGAGCATGTTAGTACTAAGTTGATGATTTTCGATCATTTGACTAAAGGCATGCCATGGAGGTTGAGGAATTACAACACTCATTAGAGGAGCATGAATTTCAAATAAATGAAAGACAGTTTGTTCAAGAATAGGCCCTTCAAGCTAGAACTATTGGAAAACATAAGAAATAGTTCAAGAAAGGCAACACATTCAAAAAGAAATTTAAGTTAGAAGAATCTGTCGAGAACAATGAGTAGAGACAAGATTCCAATTGTGGTGATAAGAAGAAATTTAACAAGAAGAAGGTTAAAAGCTATAACTTCCAAAACTTTGGCCACTTTGCCCGAGAATGCTGGTATGGTGATGGGGAAAGAAAACAAACCAAAAAGACAACCACGAGCTCACTTGGCATAGAAGGAAACGTCTGATTTAGAGGTTGTAAAGCTAATGGCTCAAACTAGTGTTGGTGTGGAGGATAAAATTGCCTGGTACTTGGATTCTGGTTGTTCAACACACATGATAAGTAGGAAAGAGTGGTTTGTACAGTTGAATGTAGTGAGTCAAGACAGAATCAGATTTTGCAGATGATACTTGTCTTACTGTTGAAGGAAATGGGCGTGTTGTGTTGAAGAACTATGATGGCAAAGAAGTGATAGTTGAAGATGTCTTGTATGTAACATGGTTGAAAACTAAATTGTGAAGTTTGGGTCAACTATTGCAAATGGTTTTTGGAGGTGTATGATTAGACCAAGAAATTGGTCATTCATGCCAATCTATCTTCCAATAGAACATTCCAAGTCAGAATGCATACACTTAAACATCATTGTTTTGTTGTTGCTGCAAAAAGAGATGAGTGGTTGTGGCATCTCAGGTTTGGGCATCTAAACTTTAGAAATTTGAGTGAGTTAAGCTAGAAGAAGATGGTTGTTGGAATGCCGCAAGTACTAATTCCAAAGGTGATTTGTAAAGAGTGTGTGTAATGCAAGCAAACTAGGAACAAATTTTGCAAGTCTTTACCTTTGAAAACAACCAAGAAATTAAAGGTTGTGCATTCAAATATTTGTGGGCCTTTGTAGATGAAGACACCAGGAGGTAGTAGATCATTTACTACCATCACAGATGATATGACTAGAAATATGTGGTCCTACTGTTTGAAGAGGAAAAATGAAGAATTTAGTGTATTCCTACGGCTTAAGTCTATGACTAAAAACTAGTGTGGCCAACATATGACAGTGTTAAGAACTAATAGAGGAAGGGAGTATAGTTCAGTTGAGTTTAGGAGATATTGTGAAGATTCAGGCATAATACATGAGAGAACCCCTCCATACACATCACAACACAATGGTATTGCAGAGAGGAGAAATAAAACTTTTCTCAATATGGTATGATGCATGCTTAAAAGCAAAAATGAGCCTCCTTTTTTCGGGGGAGAAGTTGTGTCAGTAGCTGCCTATGTCTTGAATAAATCACCTACCATGAGGCTAGTAGGTGTGATGCCTAAAGAAGCTTGGATTGGACATAAGCCAGATGTTACAAACATGAGAATTTTCGGATCCTTATGCTTTCAACATGTGTTAGACAAGGTGAGAGGAAAATTGGATAACAAATGGCTACCTTTGTTTAAGATTGGTTACCATTCCATTAGGGGGTCATGTTTGATCATGTAACTAGAAGGGTATCAATCAATAGAGATGTTGTGGTTGATGAAAAATCTTGCTAGGAGTGGAAATTTGTTGGTGAAGAAAGTGAACAGGGTGACATCCACGATATCATTAAATGATGAATCTCCATGAGTTGAAAGTGTCACAAATCTGCATGAATCTAATCAACCAACAAGGAAATCATATCGAGTCACTTAGCCACTTGCACGCTTCAAAGACTATGAAGTACTCAATGTCTTTGCAGTCACATATGAAGGAAACTTTGTGCACTCTACATTGATGGCTGAATCAAAATTTATTGAGTTTAGTGATGCTATACAAAGTGAGAAGTGGCTGACAACTATGAAGGAGGAAATTTATTTTGTAGAGAGGAATCAGACTTGGACACTTGTTGAATTACCTCAAAATAGGAGACTTACAACATTAAAGTGGGTGTACAAGGTGAAGGTAAATCCTAAAGGAGAGGTTGTGTGGTACAAGGCAAGGCTTGTAGTAAAGGGTTTCTTGCAAAAAGTTGGACTAGATTATAGAGATATATATGCTCTAGTGGCCAGAATGGAGATAATGCGAATCATAGTGATTGTTACAACCTACAAAAGTTGGTCTTTACACAACTAGATGTCAAATCTACCTTCTTAAATGGTATTCTCGAAGAGGAAATCTATGTAGTGCAGCCACAGGGTTTTGAAGTCAAAGGATAAGAAAACAAAGTGTACAAGCTAAACAAAGCCTTGTATAGACACAAGCAAGCTCCAAGAGCTTGGAATCACATGATTGACATGTTCTTGCAGAAAATTAGTTTTGAAAGATGTGTATTTGAACAAGGTGTATATGTAAAGTGTTGGAACCGTGAGATGAAGGAAGAAAAACTCCTTGTACGCCTTTACGTTGATGATATGCTAGTTAATGGAAGCAACACAGATTTGATTAGCGAATTTAAATCTCAAATGCTTAGTGAGTTCGAGATGAGTGGTGATAGTTTCTTCTTGTCTCCATTGAAGCTTGCATGAAGAATGGAAAGTCCATGGATGGTGTTGGACGCGAAAGCATGAAGGAAAGGAGCTTACGGTGTTTGGTTTGGTGTAGGTGAAAGGATTCTTAAGAGAGGTGAGGCCAACTCCTAAGGAAGAAGACTAGAGTAAACTAGAGAAGAGTTTACTCTAAGGTGAGCTTAAAAGAGATTTGTGCACAAATTTGGGCAGCAGTTCATTACTCAATTTCAAGCTGAAAAATACATGTCCAAAGCCTTCGATTTATAGGCTAAAATGAGACCAAGGAGTCTCCAAAAAGTGAAGGGAAAAATGAGTCTAGAAAGTTGAATTTTGGAGCCAAAAAGGAGCATGTGGGAGGTGTGACTTGCCACCTAAGCAAGTCACACTTGTCTTGCCATGGGAAGCTAACTCTCATCCTTGGAGAGCAAGTTTGAGAAGCTTCTAGGCTTTTCCAGAGTAGACACACTACTCTTGGCCCATTTGGCCCAATTCCCCATTTTGCTCCAAAATTACTTCTAAAGCCCAATTTCTTCTAAGGCCCAATACATGGCCCAAAGAAAACCCTATTCTACTGGGCCCAAAATACAAAGCCCAAAATAAAATTCTAATCTAGTATTTACAGGCAAAGAGTCCTAGGCTAGGTCTTCACATCTTCCTTGGTTCATGTGAAGTTCATCTTAAGCCTTGCATGCGCATTTAAGGCCCATTCCTCTTATATTCTCCTAGACATGGCTCTTGTTGTTGTAGGAGAGCTCAACTACGTTCTTTGTATTGAATTTCAACACACGAAATTTGGCACCATCATGCACCAAACTAAGTATGCAAGAGCCTTATTGTCCAAATTTGGAATGCAGAATTGTAACTCTACCGCTACATCAATTGAGACTAGTTTGAAGTTGGGAAAGGAACCAGGTAAGGAACAAGTAGATCACACTAGTTTAGAAGAATTGTAGGGATTTTGAGGTACTTATGCAGCACTAGACTATGGAGTTGGTCTAATAAGTAGATTCATGCAAGAACCAAAGTTGTCTAACATGAATGCTTCCAAAAGGATACTCTTATACATACATGGCGCTTGTGATTATGACATTATGTTTCCTGAGAAAAAGTCAGAAGGAGGACTGGAGTTGATTGGTGTGGAGATAAGGAGGATAAGAACCGTTGGGTATGTGTTCTACTATGGAGGAGCACTTATGTCCTAGAACTCTACGAAAGAACATGTTGTGGCATTGTCTTCTTGTTAGGCTAAACATATAGTAGCATCACAAGCTGCTTGGCTCAGAATGTTGTTGAAGGAGTTAAAGGCAGAATTGGTTCAACAACCAAAGCTTCTTGTGGACAACAAGTCTGCAATAGACTTGGCTAAACACCCAACTTCTCATGGAAGAAGCAAACATATTGAGACCAAGTTTCACTTCTTATATGAACAAGTCAACAATGGAAAACTTGATGTTGACTATTGAAAATCTGAGGTACAGTTGGTGAATTGTTTACCAAGGCACTCAAAACTAAGAGGTTCAGAAATGTGAGAGACTTGATTGGTGTTTTCCGAATTTTGGCTCAAGGGGGACATGTTAGGAATTAAACAAAATTAAAACGATACAGTTTTTTCCACTTTAAGTGTATCTACTACTTTGTCTTTTCCTTGTATATAAACTGCCATTATGCCGTTTCCTTTTGTGTGAAATATACGAGACTTTCTTTTCCTCTCTGTCTAAAAGCCTACGTTACAGGGAGTTCTTGTACAAGGCGTGAGGTGAGGGACTTCTTCATCTTCATCAACTTGTGCCTTCTCCTTTTGTTTTGTACATGGAGAAAGAACCATGTCTTCTCAGTGATGCTTGGATGCACAGAGCCATATGCAAAGAGTTTGCCCAAAGCATGACTTTGATCCTTGATAGCATGCATGTGGTTCTTGCATTGGCACCTTGAGCGTCATCTGAAGTTTGAACAGATCAACATGATCCTTCCATTCTTCATAATCATCACTTTTTTAGAGATGGACAAGATTGAGCTCATAAGTGACTTACGAATCGAAGGTAGGATTACGTAAACTTTGATGCTCACAACAATCATTTCCATTATTCTAACAGAAAGACCAAATGGAATGTCATTGTCGTATATCGCGTTCATCTCCCAAACGCCAGCATTAGATGGGAAACTCCATTTGTTGGGTTCCTTGTGCAACATGATCAAGGATCTTTTGGTGAGGATAGTGACCTGGCCTTCATGAAAGATCGCAAAGCATCAACTTAAAAGACGGTTGTGAAAATATAACAGAATTAACTACTTAGTTAAACAATGAAACACGTTCATCCACTAAATCATTCTACTATATGGATTTTGAACTTGAGAGCTTATGTACCTACTTCTATCCAAGATATACAACAATACATATATAGCATAATAATTTAAAATTATAGCAAATTAGATTATCCCACATAACTCAGGTACATATATATGGTTATAATTGAATGAATAACAAATATTCAGGGATCAGTCATAAATTTTATTTATTTAAATATCTTTTGGATATTTCAGTATAAAAAAGTACTCACCAAATTCTCTTATTCACCTTTGTACTCATATTATATGATATTACATATTCGTCAAAAAATAAATAGATCTTTCTCATCTTCAACGACTCAAGAATCAATCCCTAAAAGTATAAAGTCAGCATTAAGAATATCTCCAACTAAAGAAAACACGCTGCTTTCGAATAACAATATTTATTTTAAATTATCCTAAAAGATTGCTGTTACAAAACTTTTATTAAGAAATGTTCTTTCATTTTAATAAATTGATTTTCCAATAAAAAAAAATTATTCAGATTGAAGGGATTTGTAATTTTTTTAAGTGTAATGCTTTTAATTTTCCGACTCCTTAAAAACAGAGCATAGATACCCAAATTAAATTACCAACACCAAAGGAATTGATTGGAAATTTTGGAAAGCACAACCTTGTTAGCTTTTACTATCTTAAGGCTCGACTGTGTCCACTATACGTGGTATCCCATATAATATTAATAACTAATATATTGTACATTTAATCACAAATTCTATTAAGTGGATGAGATCTGGTGCTTGGAAAGTTGCACTTGCCGACGACCCAAAGAGTATGCTGAGACTATCCAGAACAAACAAACCTACAGAATGGGAAAATACACGTTAGTCTTGCCCAGATAAAAAACAAAAGAAAGGAAAAACATGTACGAGTATTGAGAACTAATTGAGATAATCGGTATATTTTTTCTATTTTTATTTTTAGGATTCTTAAAAACTGGAAAGGAATATATGGTGAGTATGACAGGTTTAAACATACAGGCAGGCCATAAAGGGAAACTGTTGATGGGTTCCCGTTGAGAGTACCAAAAAGCACTTTGTACATTCCAGCTGCTGCAGCATCTCCAAGTCTTTGAACCAGGACATCTATGCATACCTGCGGCACAAATTTGGCCATTGACATGTGAGTTCATTTTATGCACCATCTAGAAATGTCCAAGAAATATATATAGGATGTATAATAATGTTACAGCAGTGAAGAAATTGGCTCTCTAAATTGAAATAGCAGAAAATAAGGAAGGAAGGAAACAGAAGATTGTCGTACTTTGGCTTTATACTTCTCATCCTCTGAAACAACGGTAAATAAAAGTTCTCTTCCTGGCCTTGTCACAACATATGTAACAACCTGCAATGTTGTCACACATGATCATGAATCCAAAAAAGTGTGCAGCAGTTAATTTCACCGACAGTTTACTATTTTATATTGTGAGTAGCAGGTCACGGTCATGAATTTCTCCAAAGGATGAATGAGTATGGCGTATAATGTTGAGAGAAAGGTAAGAACTGCATATGCTGAAAAACCTGTTTTAACTACACAACAAACTCAATACTTCTATAATGAATGTAAGAAATACAGAAACACAAATTCCTAAATAATTACTTTATTTAATTACGGGACCCTACCTTTTATCCACCCGGTCAAGGAAAGCACTGTCTGGCACATGGCAGATTAACTAATTTCTGGACTGAGACAGGGCTCCTGACTCTGTTGCCAAGATGTCGAATATCCACAGGAACATAAACAGTCAGCTTAAAGCAAAGGACTCGAATTTGATCTTCTAAACAAATCATGGCAAATACCTTCCTTCATGCCACAAGACATTCAACATCAAATCAGGCATGCTATTATTCCTATGGTTGATTGATAAGCACGATACTATTAGATGGAAGTTTACTAAAAATGGTGATTTATCTATCAAGGATGTTATCTACATATTCACTAGACTAAACCGATTGTGCCATAGGGAAACAGAATCTGGAACAAAGATATTACTCCTTCCAAACCTTTACTCTTCAGAGACTTTTGCATGATGTTACGTAAGAATGACCTATCTAGGAAACTTGGACTTAATGTGATATCATTTTCTCCTCGTTGCTATGATACCACTGAAACTGCTAATCACTTATTTTAGGATGTCCCTCTGCAGCTAGGTTGGGGACCAGGCTTATAAAAATAACTAACCAAAGACTGGACACTACCAGCATTATGGGAATTATACAGCCTAATGGAAATTGTGGCAAACTGGTGCTGGCAATAATGTTTTCCGCTATTACACATTATTGTAGAAATTGGGCATAGCGGAATAAATTTTAGTTTGAGAGGAAGCATATTCACATCAGCATATGAAAAACAACACCTATGTGAATCTCTCTGGCTCTTTGGCAACAAGTAACATGCACTCTAGCAGATGAGTTCAAAATTATCAAGGCATTTTCAGTTTCTTGCAAGCCTAGGAAAGCTGATAAAATTATCCAAGTAGATTGAACTCCTCCTGAAACAGGGATCGAATGTAATACAGACAGAGCTTACGCTAAGCATGGAAATAAATTAGCATGTAGTGGTACCTTTAGGAATTTTATATCAGATTTTATGGGCTGTTTTGCAAACCTTTACAAATATAATCAGCCATTGAAGCACAGCTCACGGGTATTGAGACTACTATTCAAAAAGGGTTGGAGAACTCTCTGGATTGAACTAGTCTATGTTTACCGTGAAATCTTTCAGTGACAACAATTTAGTTCCTTGGAATTTAAGCAATAGATGGCACAAACTTTAGAGTTAATTTAAGAGTATACAAATTCAGATTTTCCGGTATTTTCAGGGAGGAAAATAGGTGTGCCTGATGATTTAACAGCTTATTGTTTGATAACTTCTGTTTTATCTTGTGGGATGGTTTTGCCTCTTGCATTAATTTCTGACTTTTGTTGGTAGAGGTGTGAGTTTCCACATTTTAGATTTTTAGTCAATTTGGTTCAACCCCATAACTTTTATATTTCTTTTTCTCGTTATTCATAAATCTAAGAAGGTTGCATAGGATTGATACAAGTTGTTGAACCAATCTAGTTAGGTTTGCAACTTGTATAGTAATGCTATAGCCTTCTTTTCCTTTGACTAAAAATAGGAACCTACCATTTTGCATAATAACGGACCTTTAGAAAACACCCAGGTCCCATGCACCAGGATTGTTAAAAGAGAAACATAGTAAAGGAACTCTGATTCAGTTAAAACATCTGCAGTTAATCATATGCATTACTAATGGGAATGTCTCTGGGCAGTTATTTTCTTAAGTGACAATAATACACCTAAATATATATGCTCCTCCAAGCAAATACGAATGGAGGTAATATGCAATGTACCATGATTATCACACACGGTGTCCTTGATTGACAATCATGCACTCTAAATTTTGTTTCAACATTGTTGAATTCTGTTAAAAAAGGAACCAATATTTGTTAAGTTGTAGAGAATAACCTTTCTTAATGTCTCACAAATGGCAACCACCACCCAATTTGGCCAGACAGCCAGCGTAACTAAATTTACGAAGCCAACAAACGGTGTTGCACATATAGCTATAGTCACCCCAGCAACAGTAAGAATGCGTCCCTGTACAAGCAATACATAGTTAACGTTAGTAATATGAATCATTAATACTAACAAGAAAGAATAAAAATCATGACTGAACTTTTTTCACTGTAAATATTATCTCTTCAAGAAATACGCACTGATAATCGATTATCCCTGTTAGTTTTGAATTTGTCTTCTCAGCTTCTTGACCTAGATTTTGAATCTCTTAAATCAAACTCTTTTCCTCTTGCGAAATCGCCCTTTTAAGAATCAGAGTTCAAGTGTTGTGACTACAAAGCGTTTCTCTGAGCATTCTTAAAAATTGCTTTGAAAAGCCTAGTGAGGGTAGAGCGATAACTTTTCCTAAGTGGGATCTTGGGAGATTGGATGTTGCTGCTGTTGCTAGGAAAGTTGGTCATCCTCTATGTGATTCAAAGGAAGTGTTTTTTCATATCTTGTGTCTTCAAGAGAGGAATTTTCTAAACCTTTACTCTCTTAATCTGATTGTATAGTGATTATTTCTAAATGATTGAGTTAATCTCTTTGTTTAAAAGATTAACAACTATATGTAGCGTCTTTTGATCCGAACCGGTATAAATATTTGTGTTGATATTCTTCCCTATACTCTTTAAATTATCTGCACTTGCGTTTAAAGGAAATGAGACTTTAATTTAAACAATAAAATTTTGGGAAAATTTTTTAAAGTATTAATTTTACTAATAAACCAATTCACCCCCTCTTTGTTTTTATTCTTTAAAAAATCATTCCGCTGCACGATTATAACCGTTATAAATGTATAACCCCATGTATTCTATACACATTTAGGATTCAGCCTATGCCTCTCTTTTATTTTAACATGGTATCTAGAAGTAGGCTTAATCCTTTGACACCCGAGTGAACCTACTATTCAATAGTGCTAAATTTACTTTTTTTCTCTGGAAATTGGTTTTTTTAGTTCTGATGTTATTTTTAGCCATTGTTTTTCGCGACCATTGTGCTACCACCACCCAATCTGGTCTCCCCATCGTGTTGCCACCATTGCCATCATTTGGATCAGCAACACCACGGTTTTGCTTGTCCCGGCTAGTTGTGCCTTAAGGGTTGTATTTATAATAAAGAAAATATGGATTAAGCCCAAAATACACATGAAAAATAATAACCATAAAAACAGAAAATATGAAAGAGATAAGATATCTAATGATCTATCTTAACAAATGACATCCACTCACCAACTTGAGGGGGGGCGAAAGAATCCCATGATTTATGCTGCAGTCCAGTTAATATTTCCATGTACAGTTTTAATTACATAATTAGAAGATTTAATTGCATTCCATACTTAAGAGGATAATTAGGAGGTTTACTGGGCTGACAGTATCTTTTATATTTATAGTAGAGGATCATTGATCCTGAATTGTCGTTAAAGACTAAGACTATATCCATCACAAATTAGGATTTCCACTTATTATGTCTTTGTATTCTATTTAAGAGAAATTGCTCCTCTATGAATAATACCAGAAACAGTTTTTCTGACAGATACTTCGTGGAAAACCACTTTACAAGGATATCATGCTCATACAACTATTGCTAAAAACAGATAATAAAATGCAGCTGAATCCAATCTATTCAGCAGCGATGCAGTTGTTTTCGAAAAATTGCTTAAAAAGGGTCTTCAAATACCGGTACACACTTCCACTACTACACTAGCTCAAAAAGATAATCATTTTGTTGGTTTTCATGTCATCCACCAGAAAATAAGCTCTTGGATTGTTGATTTTGGAACCTCATATCACATGGCTGAAGATATTCATGTATTTAGAAAAGACACCCATTGCCACAATAATTTTATTGTAGATAGAACCACTTCTAAAGTGGTTGGTAAAGGTTTTGTGATTATTTCTGACATCACTCTTGAATCGGTTTTATGTCCCTAAATGGGTCTGCAACATACGGTTCAGCAGTAAATTAACCTGATATTTAAAATGCAAAACTAGATTTCTTCCACACGTGTGAATTTCAGGATCATGACTCAAGTAGGAAGGTTGGCAGTGCAAAGGAATGTTCAGCGCGCTACCATTTCAGGGTAGAAGATCGAAACAAAAACATCAATACTGCTCATGTGTACTGGCTTGATCAATGGATATAGAATACTCCCCTGCAATCGCAAAGAGATTCCTAAGCCTTTCAATATTCTTGAGCCAAATCAAGAATCTGAACGCACACTTGAGCATGGGTGTTCTTTGCATTCTTGGGATGAACTCATTTGTCCATAAAAACAATCTTAGGAAACGGCATAGAGATACCAAGAGTCAACCACAAAAATGTTCCTCATGTCTACTTTACAAGCGGGGACATTCCATAATTATTGTAACAGTATGCATTTTCTTTCCAAAAGGGGTTATCTACTAGCTATTTTTTTTTTTGTAATATGCATCTAGCTCTTATGTTAACAGAAAAAACAATATTGTGAAATAAATGCTATTGGCAACAATTTTTTAAAAGAAAATTATTAAATCAACGGCAACTTCTTATAACTTCCAAAAAGAAAACTAAATCTAAAACCTCATTTAGGTTTTTTACAGCTTCGAAACTTAAAATTAAACCATTCAGATTGGCCTTAATTACCTCGTGAACCAGACTACATGTAACTTTCATCAATAGTTCTATAATTTATTGTTTACCAATGATAGTCATTGTATAATGGTTTGAATTTTGACGTTTGCAAGGTTCTTCCCCGACAGCAATTTGTAATATCTGAGCTGGATCTTCTGGTGGTGAAAGGTCAACACTACCTCATGGAAAAGAAAAATGCAGACCATAGTTGCTAGATCAAGTACTAACGCAGAATATTGAATTATGCTTCTTACTTGTTAACTTACTGTTAGAAAAATATTTTCAAGAATCGCTTCAATGTGAGACCTTATCATTTCATCACAAAATCAGAATCTAGCTTGAGCTCTAAGAATTACCTATGTAAAAAGATGGGTGCTTGTGCTATGCTGAGGGTAATTTTAGAAATGCAAACTTGGAAATCTGTATTTAGTCTACTAGCATTGTCAAATTTTATTATTAGAAAAAGTTTAAACTCAACTGTGAAAGAAAGATGAATATATACCATGAGGAAAAAGTTATTGCAGGAAGAGCTTACCGTCAAGGTCAGCTGTCCACCAAGAATAAAAACAGCAATAAAGCTATTTATCTGGGCAAACAACTTTCTTCTTCCTACAGAGCTGCTAACTGTGGTAGCAATCACACTCACTTTCTGCAATAACAGACTCCAAGCTTCAGAGGAAATATTTACAGACCAATCGGTGCTTGAAAATCCAACTTAAATCAAGCAGAAATAAATATAGCTTCAGAAATTAATCATCAAAAATACGTAATGCTCAAATAGTATTAATTAAATTGTTTGTATGGGTTACACATGTATTTCATTAATAGCTTGCTTGCAATAAACTAGAGGGGTTGTTTGTTATTATAAAAAATAAGTAGCAAATCATGCACAATCAAGAATATATAAATTATATATGTATTATTAGAAACAATTTTATTTATTTCCATATCATATCTTTATTATTAGAGGATACCAAATCTCCTCTACTAATTGTATTGATTTTTCTCTCTGGACAAAAATAAAGAATCCATGTTCTCTCAGAAACACACAATTTCAGTTCAGTGTCTCTCTTTCCTATAGTTTAACATCGAATATAGAGCCTTCTTCAAAACCAGGTTGGCCTGGTGCACGCATTGTCTCCCGAGGGTTCTTTTCTTTTTAACAAACCTTTCTCTAGAAACTAATTTTGAATGGGACTTGCTCTAGTTGGATGTAAAGAATGTCTTCATGGAACTTTAGAAGAAGTGTACCTGGAGATTCCCCCAGGATTTGAAACTCATAGTGGAAGGAATAAGCTAGGATTCTTAACAAAAACCTTTACTGATCTTAAGCAATCTCCAATAGCATGGTTTGGGAGATTTAAAAATCAAGGGTTTTCTTAGGATACAAGCAAAGCTCAGGAGATCCTACTTTCTTCATAAAACGCTTCATTACAGGTAAACTCACTATACTACTAGTCTATTGGATCATATGATTATTGCAATAAATGATAAAATAGAAAAATTAGCTCTAAAGAAAAGGTTGGGAGCTCAAGTTGAAATGAGAGACTAGGGAAAACTTGTTTCCAAGGAAGAAGACACTTTGACCCTGAAAATATATAATGATATAGACTCCGTAAGTTCTCTTATTGGTAAAAAATCTACATTTGGGTACTATATGTTTCCTGGAGAAATTATTCTAACCTAGAGAAGCATCTGTCTATGTGAAAAATCCTATTAAAGTTTCTCAAGGCAGATTTCAAAATCTTGTAGAAAATTGATTGATATCCATTTACCAACTTGAGGAGTGATGTAAATAATGGATATTAGCATGGAAAAGGTAGACACTCAAGGTAGCATGGACAAAATGAAACAACCTATTGATGATATGCAACTGTCAAGATCAAGAAAACGTGTAGCTTTTCCTATTATGAAGTGCTCAATTATTGGAGAGTGCACCAATCACCCTTAATGGGAAATCTCATAGATCAACCTTTGGAAACTATTATAACTACATACAGAAGGAGCATATATTGATAATTACAGATATCAAGATCATTTCTTTATAATGGTTAAAAATCTCACATTGACAAGAAATAATATCAAATTGCAGTATATAAGTAGGGGAAAATCTTACCTTACAAGTGAGTTTTGGGAGATTAAGTTAAGCATAAACCCATTTACTAAGATGGTATCAGAGTCTATCCAGCAAGTTGAGCCTATCGTGCGACCAGCTATTGAGCCGCTGCCAAACTACCCACAAATATTTAGTCCTAAGCTTCTGATGTCCAGTTCTCGATGTGTGAGGTGTGTTGAAGATTCTATGTCGACTAGAGATAAGGTCAAATTATAGGTTTTGTGAAAACAAACCTCTCTTTATAAGTCGGTTTTGTGAGGATAATTTAGGCTTAAACTCAATTCCTGTTTTATTCTAGGATTATATTTTTATCATTAGAGCATGTGAAATCTCCTATATTTACTATATTGATTTATTTTTCTAAATACTAAACAAATCACATGTGTTGTTCCAAAGACATGATTTCAGCGTAGTGCTTCTTTTCTCTTATAGTTTGACTTGATATCTAGAACATCCTGAAAATTGTGTTTGATCAATAGAACCACTTTCTCCAAAGAAATTTTTTTGGGACTTAGATATGTTGAGTCCTTCAAATTGGAGGCACTATTGAGTTTGGTCCTCCAATTAAAACTTTTCATTTTTTAGTCCTTAAATTTTGAGAAGTGCATTTTTTAGTTTACGGAGTTAGATGGAGCTAGTGACATTGATGATGCTGAAAACAGTGGTCTACTCAACCTTTTGTCACATGGATTTTAAAAGAAAGAGTTTTTTGAATGTTTTGTACCTAATGCAGACCACACGGTATGTATTTATACTAATTTACATAATCAAATACAATAAACTCTTTCTTAATAATTGGGAATTAAATGCTATTTTCCTAGAACTTGTAACATCAAATGATTAACAAATCTATAATAGCTAATGGCTAATTACATTCTAACACTCCTCCTCGAGTCTGCATATCTGTCATGTGCACCAAGCTTGTTACAAATATTCAAGCTTTACAAAAAATTAAGGTTGTAGACAATGTTGTTGTTGAGAAATAAGAGAATAGGATTTGAGATTAATCTCCCTTGTGTATAAACCACACATAGAGTAATCTATTTATAATAGAGAGATGTACAATTAAAAAGAGTAACTAAAAATAAATAGAGTAAATAGAAGATATTGTTTGATATTGTGATTAACAATATCTAACAATATCTTAATAATATCAAACAATATCTAAACAATATCTAACAGTTGTAAAGATGACGAACATCATTGGAATAAAGTCTCTGGGCTTTGTTTCAGACGTCATAATAGGTAGTAAAATCTTGATAGTGGGGCTATAATTTCCCATCAATGGAGAACAAGAAAATGCTACACAAAGAGGCATCAATTTGCTTCCATCGAGTTTGATTAGAGCTACGAATATCTTTAGCTTGTTTGGTGAAGTGGTTTTTACAACTGTTAGAATTATTACCTATACCTATTGTATCATTAACCCTATGTGTAGGGTGTTGAGTGTGGGAAACTACCTACTGCCATATCTACTATTGCATGTAATCATGCCTAGTATCTTAGAGTAGTCTTTTCATATCTTTTCATATGTACGTGCTTGCTTCACTATAAATAGAAGAGGAAGAGAGTGGTACTGTTGTCCACTACTCCTATTTTAAAGTCTCAGT
>Ga0214544_1006236_pt1 | contig 22202 bp, 22 predicted proteins | sample CNSS3metaG_FD_160074 | JGI IMG/M metagenome (GOLD analysis project Ga0214544, IMG submission 160074) | Root nodule microbial communities from cowpea collected in UCLA plant growth center, Los Angeles, California, USA - CNSS3 | ecosystem: Host-associated > Plants > Roots > Nodule | place: USA...
AAACATCGAGGCCGACGTAGATCATGACGCTTCTCCTTCGGATAGAGTTGGTCCATGATCGTCAGTCAAAACGTGCCGCGCAGCAAATAGGTCAGGCGATCGGGACCGAATACCCCATCTCTTCCGTGAACCTTGCTCGCTTCATCTATCCGTCCTTCTTCGGGCCGGACTCTAACTCCTTCTGGAGGAAATACGCAGTGGCAGGTCAGTCGCCGCAGCCCGATCGCGGATCTCGGAACGCGACAACCCTCCATGGACGTAGAGAGGTTCGGCGATGGTTCGCCCGATCGCCCGATCGAAAGATGAGGCGGAATGGAGCTGAACGGATCTTGCAGGAGAAGCTGGAATTTCCTTCGGAGCGCCAATAGGCGCTTGGCTTTCATGGTCGCGATATCTTCGCCCATGAACAAGATCTGTCCTGAATCCGGGACCTCGAGGCGGCTGAGGAGACGTGAAAGCGTTGACTTCCCGCATCCGGATTCGCCGACGATCGCCAAATTGTCACCCCGTCGGACATCGAACGAAGCGTCCCGCACCGCATGCACGAACTGGTTGGCAAAGATCCTGTTTCTATCCCTCGTGGGATAGATCCGGCTGACGGTTCGCACCGACAGAATGACGTCCTTGGCGGCAGGCGACACCTCATCTGCAACGGCCTCAGCCGAGTTCTGCCAAATGCGGGGGATGTCAGCGATCAGCTGCTTTGTATAGGCATGTTGCGGAGCCGTAAGCAATTGCTGAACGCTTTGAGTCTCAACGACGCGGCCGCCTGCAAGAACAAGAACGCGGCGTGCGATTTCGTTGATGACCCCGAAAGAAGACGAGACGAACAGGATCGCCGTTTTGAAATCCCGCTGCAACTCGCGCAGGAGCCGAAGGATTTGAGCGGCGACAGTCACGTCAAGAGGTTGCGTTATGTTGTCAGCGACCAGAAGGTCCGGGTTCGTTACGAGCGCATCCACGATCAGGGCGCGCTGCATCATTCCACCGCTGAACTGGAACGGAAACTCCTCAAATCGCTGTTTCGCGCCGGGCATCTTTACGGCATCGAGCAGGCGTATGACACGTCCCTCTGACTCGCCGTTGGAGATACCAGGCTCGATGGATTTGAGTTTTTCGACGATTTGCCGGCCAACCGGAAGGGTTGGATCGAGAGCACTGGCGGGATCGGAGCCTATGTAGGCAATCTTGCGCCCACGGAGCGCCTGCATTTTTGCCCGGGGTAGTCTCAGAAGATCGTTGCCGCGATAACTGATAGCGCCCGATTCGATTTCGAGTGGGCTGGTGACCCACCTGACAAGCGCCCGCGACAGCACCGTCTTTCCCGAGCCGCTCTCGCCGATGATGCCGAGCACTTCGTTTTCATCGACACTCAGATTGACGTCGGTGAGCACGGCGCGCGTTCCGCGCGGCCCGAGATCAAGGGCGACGGTCAGATTGCGGACATCAAGAATGTTGACCGGCGATATCATTCGAATCCCAGCAAGATCTTGTTGCGAGATCGCTCAAGAGCTCCTCCCATGATGTTGATGCAACAGAGTGTGATCGCGAGCAGGAGGCCTGGCACCGTGGTGATCCACCAGGCATTCAAAATGTACTTCGTGCCGTCAGCGATGATGGTGCCGAATGTCGGGGTGGGCGGCTGAATGCCGATCCCGATAAAGCCCAGCACAGCCTCGAAAATCATCATGCGGGCAATGTCCAGGATTGCGACAAAGGCGATCGGAGGCAAGATGTTGGGCGCGATATGAACGAGCAGGACCCGCGCGTCTGAGGCGCCGAGAATCTTTATCGCTCGAACATATTCTTTGCGGTGCTCGGACAGGGTCACACTGCGCGCTACGCGAGAATACGCCGGCCAGCCGGCAAGAATCAGAACAAGGATGATGGCCAGCGGAGTGGGACGTGAAACGCCGAGAACTGTGATCGCCAGAATGATCGCGGGAATCGACATCTGCGCGTCTGTGATCCGCATCAAGAGCAAGCCGGCCCATCCGCCGAAATAGCCTGAGATCATGCCAATGGCTGAGCCAAGGATGAACATTCCCGCAACGCTCGTGATGCCGATCAGCAGGGCATTCCTAAGACCGATGAGGGAGCGGGTAAACAGATCACGGCCGAGTTGATCGGTGCCAAACAGATAAGGCCAGCTCGAATGATCCAGCAGTGCCGGTGGCAGGAATTTCTTGCTGACATTGAATTGGGTCGGCGACAGATTGAGAATGTAGGGTCCCAGGACAGAAAGGATGATCAGCAGGCAAAACAGGGCAAATCCAATCCTGAACTCAGTTGTTCGCCATGCCTGCACGAAGATGCTGGCCGCGATGCCGCGACCTCGTGTTGCCGCAGGGCTGTCGGTCCTGGCCGAAAGTTCCGTCGATGCTAGTATTGGAGCCTCCTGTCGATCGCCATCGCTGCAAAGTCGACGAGAATATTGAGCATCACCAAGGTCGCACAGGCGAGGATCGCGATGGCCTGGATAACTGGGAAATCCCGTTGGAAGACCGCGTTGATCATCAAAAGGCCAACGCCGGGATAGTTGAAGACGTATTCGACGACGAACAGACCACCAAGCAAAACCCCAATGGCCTGTATCCCGAGTACATTGAGGACGGGGATGCTCGAATTGCGCAGCACGTGCGCGACAATCATTCGGCTGCGCGAGAGACCGCGAATCTCACCCTGCGACACGTATGGCTCGACAAGATTTCCGCTCACCGAGACCGAGACGGACCGAATGAGGGTCGGAGCAAGTTCGATCGCGAGAACAATGGCGGGCAAGATTGCGTAGCTCGGCCCCTGATAGCCGATCGCCGGCAGCCATCCGGCCTTGGCGGAGACGAGAAAGATGAGAACGAGGGCCAACCATACATTGGGAAGTGAGACCAGGACGGAAGCCAAATGCAGTGCAAGCCGATCCGGCCATCGTCCTGATCTCAAGCCCGCGGCTATGCCGATCGGGAGCGCGATTGCCAAGGCAAACAGGAATGCAAGGCCAGCAAGGAGCAGGCTGAAGGGTAGACTGGTTGTGATGAGGCCCAAAACGGATGCACGGTTGGCGGCATCGAAAGTCGAGCCGCCTCGCGAGCCGCCAGTGCTGCCGCCTTGTGCGCTTCTGACGAAAGAGCTCCCGAAATCCCCCGTCAGGATTTGCGCGACATAGCGGCCGAATTGAACCGGGATTGGATCCCTCAGGCCCATATCTTTGGCGGTCTGCTCTGCGACAGATACTGACGCCATTGGCCCCAGCATCATACGCACAGGGTCGCCGGGAACGACGCGCAGCAGCGTAAAGATGAGCATCGTCACGAGGACGACCAATACCAACCCTTGTGCAAGGCGCCGAGCGAAGAAGTCGAGCGCAAACAGCATGTCGGCTCCTGGCCTCCCAAAGACTTTTGCTGCGGCCCCTTTAGCTCAGGTCCGCCTTGCTCAGGTCAATCGGCCCGTTGGGGAAATAGTATGCCCCCGTCAGATTCCTGGCTGCGGCATGGAAGGTCACGGCGGAAAAGAGCGACAAGCTCGGAACCTTGTTTGCGAGAGTGGGAAACGTCTCATTCTTGAAAATGCTGCGGCGCTCTTCCGGGTTTGTAGCGGCGCGTTCCTTGTCTAGCGCCGCGTCAATTTCCCGGTCGTTGATCCCAGTGATCAGCGCGGCGCTTGAATGCCAGTTCGGTCGAAGCACGAGATCCGGCTCCGGCGATCCGGTCATCCAGCCGACGTCGCACATGTGGCCCTGGCCCTGGCCGTCAGCGCGGCGATAGATCACCTGCTCCCACGCGGCCGGTTCAAGAACAGTCAGGCGAACATCAAGCCCCTGTTCTGCGAGCATCGCTGTGATCAGCTCGCCATACTCTTTCGTCTTCGGATAGAACCCGATCGAGGTGATATATTCGAGTTGCGGCAGCCCCCTTCCCTTGGGAAACCCTGCCTCGGCGAGAAGCTTCTGGCAGGCATCCGGATCGAACTTGGGATAATCAGGAATGTCCGTGAAGCCGAACTTGGTCGGCGAAATATAGCAGTTAGACGGTGTGGCCGCCTCGCCCATCAGCGACAGGATTTGATCGCGGTCGATGGCGTGGCAAACTGCGCGGCGAATGCGTGCGTCGTTGAAGGGAGGCTTGTTGCACCGGAAGTGCAAATATTTGTTTTCGGTCGTCAGCGCCCTGTGGGTGGTGACTTTCGGGTTGCTTGACAACGAGGCGTATTGCTCGGGCTCCAGCCGTTCGGCAATGTGATATTCGCCGTTCAACAGGCCCAGCGCGCGCGTGTTGGCGTCCGGAACGTAGGCATAGACGATCCGATCGATCTTGGGACGTCCGCCGTAGAATTCATCATTCGCTTCGAGGCTGTTCCTGTCTCCCTGCGTGCCCGCATATTTGAAGGCGTTCGTGCCGTTCGGGCGCTTTTGGAGGAGCGCGGGATCGGCAATATCCTTTGCCGACAGGATTGGAAGGAAGCTCGAAATGAACCAGAAGGCAGACGCGGGGTAGCCGTGTTTTTCGGTCTTCAACCGGACCGTCAGTTTGTCGACGACCTCGACATCAACGCGGCCCGGATAGAGGGCGGATGCCGGGCGCGCCGGATTGGAGGCATACTCCATGGTCGCCTTAACATCTTCAGCACCGAACTCCTTGCGATCGTGGAATTTGACGCCGTCCCGAAGCTTGAACTCCAGGGTGTGCGCATCAATCAGCTTCCAACTGGTGGCGAGGTCCGGGGTCAGCTCTTCAGACTTACCCTCCCGCATTTCGCAGCGTGTCAGATGATTGAATACGAACTTTTCGAACTTCAACTGCCCCAGGGTCGTGTGAGAGGTCGGATCCCAATTGCCGGTGACCGGGCCCATCGACGCCAGCACGAGGGTTTTACTTTGCGCCGCCTTCGCTGGGAGCGGTTTGAGACCCGCTCCGCTAGCCACGGCAACTGCTCCGGCTCCTGCAAGCAACTCTCTCCGTGTTACCATTTCGAGTCCCCTCTTCTTGGGTTAGACGCGCAAACAGCGCGCTTGATGAGCGCTCTCTTCACATAAATTGGTCCAGGACCGCGCTTTCCAGCGCGATGCTGATCTGCTTCATCTCGCCCGCGAGCTGATCAGGCAGGCCTGCGCGAACCTTCGTGCCTTCACGAAGAGCGCAATTGCGCGCAGCAGCGCGGCTAGGTGATGGTCCGCCGACGACGCTGTTGAGACGAATGTAACTATGGCCCATGTCACAACGCCTCCGTCCTTCAGGCAACGCGGTAGCGGTTGATCACGCCTGGATCAGGGTCGAGGCCAAGCCCCGGCCCCGTCGGCACGGCAACCTTTCCATTGACCGGAAGCGTAGCACCGCCGTAGATCTCGGCCTCGAAGTCGCAATAGAGCCGCTCGAGCATCGGGACTGATCGCTGCGCCGCATTGAGGTGTATGGTCGCGACCTGGCCGGGGCCGAAGATTGCACAATGCGGAACGAATTCGATTGATTCAGCCTGACAAAGCGATGCGATCTTCACGAGCTCGGAAATACCGCCAGCTTTCGCGACATCAGGCTGCGCAATGTCGATGGCCCCTGCGGCGATCATCGCAACAAAATCATGCAGGCTGCCGGCATTTTCGCCGGCGGCGATGTGGTGCCGCCCGGTTGAACGAATGCGGGCCAGCCCAGCATAGTTCTCTGGTGGCCAGACCGGCTCCTCCAGCCAGTACAGATTGAGAGGCTCGAGAAGCCGATCGTATTTGAGCGCCTCCGCCACCGGCCATGGGCAATTGGTATCCAGCATGACGGCGGCCTGCGCCCCTGCGGCTTCGACGGCGGCGTGGATTTCGTCCTCGGTGATCTCGTGCAACTTGATGTAACGATATCCGCGCTCAATTGCCTGCCGGGTGGCCCTGACGACATCGGCGCAATTGCCGTAGCGCATCAGACTGGCATAGACCTCGACTTCGCTGGCGAATGCACCGCCTAGCAATGCGGTGAGCGGCAGTCCGGAGATCTTGCCGAGGATGTCCCACAGGGCGATGTCGACCGCCGAGACGCCATAGATGATAGGACCCACGCGGCCAAAATTCTGGAGCCGGAATTCCACATCATACTTGATCTTGCCGATTTCCAGGGCGCTCCGGCCGATCACGAGCGGTAACACGCGCGTCTCGATCATCGCCTTGAGCGACTTGTCCTCGCACCGCGAGAAGGCTTCGCCCCACCCCACGATGCCCTGTTCGGTTTCCAGTCTCACCAACAGCGTGTCGAACTGCAGTTTCGGCGCTCCGCCGAAGCTCCAAGGCGGCACTCCGCCGGATTCGAACGGAATCGATACCAGGATCGCATCCGCCTTTACGATCTTGTGAGAGGCGGCTGACGACGAAAGGCGCTGCAGACCGGCGAAGCTAACGCCCTTGGTTTCGGAAATGCGCAAGCACGGCCCCGCTCAACTGCTGATTGTCGACAATTAACAAACAACACGAATTCTCTGGTGTCAATGGCGAATGTTCGCCAATATCCGCCGTGACTCAGAACGAACATTCCGCAAACGCGGTTGGAGGAAGAATGGCTGCTAAGATCATCTCGGGATTAGTCGAGAAGCGGAGTTTGGACCGTGCGGCTGCCGACGTTATCCGCCAGACGATCACCAGTGGCGGACTCGCGCCGGGAAAGCGCCTGACAGAAACCGAACTGTCCACGGAGCTCAACGTGTCGCGGGGTACGATAAGGGCGGCGTTGCAGCGGCTGATGAGCGAGGGCCTGGTGAAGCAGAAGCCTTACTCGGGCTGGGAAGTCGCGAGCTTGACATCCAAGGATGCATGGGAGCTCTACACACTTCGATCCAGCCTCGAGGGCCTGGCCGCACAGCTCGCTGCCGCCAACCCGAATCGGAGGCAACCGATCGAGGCGGCTTACGACGACATGAAGGCCGCCGCAAAAAGCCGCAACCAGAAGCGGATTAACGATAGTGATCTCGCGCTTCACAAGACGATCGTTGTCCTTTCGGGACACAACCGCCTCGCCGATCATTACGGCTTAGTCGAACATCAGGTTTGCATGTACATGGCCTCTTCGAACGCAATCCTTGAACGGCCCGACATGGTCATCGCGAACCACGAGAAAATGGTCAACGCGCTGCTCAGGGGCGATGCGGCCGCCTCCGAACGTTACGCACGCGAGCACAACAAGACCTCAGGCGAGCTTCTGGTTCGGCACCTTCAGGAGACGGAAGCCAAACAGACCAACAAAGTGGCTTCGCGCAAGCTCTAGGGAGGGAAGGCATTGCAGTCAGCGACCGCAAAATTCGCGCAGCCGGCTGGGCCGGATCATTTGGCGACATTCGCCGCAGGATCGAGGCCCTCCGGTTAGTATCGCTTATCAACCCAGTCCCCATGCCGAACGTTGCCGGAACGATCGACCGGGCGATAAACGGGCCCTTGCTGATCGGCCCAAGATCTGCCGAGGGTACGAATGAAAGCCGCGAATCGCGTCCTTCAGCCACCTGCTCACTGTGCTGTTTGATTGTCCTCTGACCCAACGACGCAAAAACGGAAGAGAGAGAGAGAGAGAGAGAGAACCGAATTCATCAGACGGTGAGTAGCCTGTAGTTGTCTTTTTCCATCACGCACCCTAACGTTTGAAAAACCTCGGTACTGAAATACGTATTCCGGCCGAAGTCGGAGGAGCTGACGCAACACAATTTATGGAGGGGCAAGAAAACACTTGGTCCCACAACTCACCATAGGGCTTCGAGCGTGGCTGTGGAATTTCGAGATCTACGCTGGGCGATCGCTGCGTCCCAGCATCGAAGCATCCGTCAAGCGGCAGAGACGCTTAGAATCAAGCAGTCGACGCTCAGTCGCTGCCTACGAAGTCTCGAACACACGTTGGGCAGCAAACTATTCGAGCGCACCAACGGGGGCACGCGACCAACGATGGAAGGTCGAGAATTTCTCGAGGATGCCCGGCGCATCGTAGGCGAATCTGAAGCAATGGCCGCTCGCCTCAAGACCCGCTCGCGTCGCGAGAGCGGTCGGTTGACCATCGGGATCCATACCTCCCTGTCAGCCGGCAATCTCCGAGCCACTCTCCTCGAGCACAGGCACCGCTTTCCCGATGTCGATAGACAGTTTGTCGACGGAGCGAGCGAGCATCTGATTTCGGACCTCGCCAGCTCAGCCATCGATGTCGCTGTCGTGGCAGATCCCAATCCGAATTGGAGCGGCAAGTCATTGGTGCTCTGGAGCGAACGTGTTGTTGCTGCCCTCCCTGCGAAACATCCTTTGGCAAGTCATGACGTAGTTCACTGGGGCGAACTGCGGCGCGAACAGCTTTTGATGTCACAGCGTGGCCCCGGACCGGAACTCCTCAAGCTTCTCATCAGCAAATTAGGATCTTCCGATCCTTGCAAGCCGCTTCGCCATGACGTGGGGCTCGACAGGCTTCTCTCCCTGGTGGGCATGGACTTCGGTATTCTCCTCGCCCTGGAAAGTGCGACTGGCGCTACTTATCCCGGTGTCACCTTTCGGGAGGTACATGATGCCGAGGGGCCGACGCGGCTGAGCTTCCGCGTCTATTGGCGGCAGTCCAACGGCAATCCATTAGTACGTCCGTTTCTCGACTTGATTCGTGAACGCTATCCAGATCTTTCCGCCGACCCGGGCGAGAGTTGAGCAGCACTTCGCCGGGCCTTCGCAAAGGCGCGGTCGGTCGCCATGAAGCGCTCGATCATCGGCGCGATCAATTTGGCAGGCTCGGTCGGCGTCGTCGCACTTCCGCTACGCGTCAGAATCTCGGCGTAGCTTTTGAGATCCCTGAAAACCGCCGCCGGCAGCTCGATCGTGAGCTTGACCGGTTTATCGTCTTCGAGTGGTCCAAGCTTGAGCTTCGTCATCGCGCACCTTTTTGTCCGTAGGGAGCCAGCACCAAATCGCGCGTGACGATGACGCGGACCGGAAAACCTGGCCGGATGGTCAGCGTCGGCTGGATGTTGAGCTGGCGCTGCACGATTTGCTGGCCGGTCTGGCTAATGCTGTTGGACGCACCGCTACGGATTGCTTGGACAAGGTTGTTCTCATTCTGGCTCGTTCCCGCCTCGGCTCCGACGCTCAGCATGGTCGAGAGGACGGCGGCCTTGAACAGCATGCCCCAATGATTGTCGACTTCGTCCTCGAGGCCGGCATAACCACCGGTGTCGGCGCCGGGCTGGCGCTCCAGCACGATCGAGTTGCCGTCCGGCATGATGATGCGAGTCCAGATCAAGAGAATGCGGCTCTGGCCGAACGCCACAGAGCTGTCGTACTGGCCGATCAGTTTCGCACCTTGCGGAATCAAAAGATATTTGCCGGACGGGCTGTCCCAGATCGCCTCCGTGATCTGAGCGGTCACTTGGCCAGGCAGATCGGACCTAATGCCCGTGATGAGTGCGGCCGGGATCACGGTGCCGGCCTGCACGACGTAAGGGGAGGCCTTGGGCTCGAGCCGGTCCGGACTGACCGTGCGCGTGTCCGTCGCGGCGTTGAGGAAGGCCGTCTTGCGGTCCTGCATGTTCTGGGCAGATCCGGCATCGACGGGCGGTGTTGCGGCCGGGGTCGGCGTCGTGCCAACGGAGGCATTCGGAATCAGTTGACCGACGCTCTGCGGTTGCTGATCAGTCTGGGCGAAGAGGCGACTGACCCGCGCTGCCTCGATTTCTTGACCCATGCGCTGCGTCTCCGGATCAGACGTCGCTGCCATGGTGTTCGGCGCGCCTGCGTTGAGCATTGGCTTTCCGAGATCGCCAGGCAGCGGCGGCCCGAGCGGCGGCGCCTGGCGCGGCAGACCGGTATAGTCCTTCGGCAACCCGGCGAGCCCTTCGGCCGAAGGCCTGTTCTGGGTGCTGAGCAACTCTTGGCCGCTCTGCGGCTTGTTGCCGGTCTGGAGGGCATAGCCGAGCGCGCCCGCGACTGCGAGGGCAGACACGGCGCCGAGGCCGATAAGGACCTTGCGCGAGAGCCGTGTGACACGGGGCCGCTCACCTCGGAGCCGAAGGTCTGGTGGCGCTACAGGCGGGATGTCGCCTTGATGTTCGTGTTCGCCATCTATCGCCATGCGCGCGGCCTTCCGTCGGTGCGGACAATGCGCACGCGCCGCTCGCTGTCCTTGTCGCCAAGACGCAATTCCGCGGCAGCGAACAGGCGATCGACGATATAGTAGTTGCGGTTGACGCGGTAGTTCACCAGTTCGGAGCCGCCGGCCGGTCCGATGACGAACAGCGGCGGCATTTCGCCCTGGACGATGCCGCTTGGGAATTCGATGTAGACTTTGTTACCATCGTCAAAGGCGCGCAGCGGACGCCAGGCCGGATCATCGCCCTCGATCGAATAGCGGAAGTTGATCGAGGCAAGATCGACGCCGGCCGCAATGGGGGCTGCGGTTTCAGCCGCGGCGTTCTGCCGCCGCAGTGCAATCAGTTGGTCCTCGGGATACTGCCAGGAGACTGAGGCCATATAGGTCTTCTCCGTCGAACGCAGCTCAAGGAGGTAGGTTCGCCGGTCGGTGTTGATCACGAGCTTGGTGACCAATTCCGGCCGCGTCGGCTTGACGAGGATGTGGATCTTCCTGGTCGCGCCCGCCCCGCTCTCGGTATCGCCGATGATCCAGCGCACGGTATCACCGGCGGCGACCGGACCGGAGCCGACGAGTTGCTCGCCCTCCTGCAACGCGACGTCGGTGATCTGACCCGGCGCTGTATAGACCTGGTAAAGGGCTCCGCCCGAGAACGGATAGACCTGTACCGCGTTGATGAAGCCGTTGCGGACCGGTTGCACCCGTGCCGCCGCGTTGGCCTGTTTGACGCGAACCTTCGGGTCAGTGGCTTCGGGGACGCGCTTGCCGGCGGCGAGCGGTTTCAATTGCCCGGGCAGCGGCAGCGGCTTTGGCAATTCCACGATCTGGACAGGCGGCGGCGGATCAGTAGTGAGTGCTGCCGGCTCCGCAGTGTCATAGTTGATGTCGGGCGGGATGAAATTGTGTGCGCAGCCGCCAAGCACTGATGCGACCATCAGCAAAGCCGCAAAGGCGGGTCTACGGAAGCACGTATCGCCGTCTCTCCGGCTCTGGCGAACGATGGAGAAACGCGAAGCCGGACCGCCGGCTCTAAAGAAAATCGGCGGGGTCATTGTCCCAGCTCCTTCGACCAGTTGATGGCGTTGACGTAGATGCCGAGTGGATTCTTACGCAGCCGATCGGCGTCGGTGGGCGGCTGAATCGCGATGGTGAGGATCGCGGTCCAACGCGTAGTGCCGGCGAGCGCGCCGTCCTGATAGCGGTGCTCGATCCAGGCCACGCGAAAACTGTCGGGCGACGCGCGGATGACGCTGGAGACGTCGATGGCGACCTGCTGCTTGCCGAGACTGGCAAAGGGATCATTGGCGCGGGCGTAGTCGTTCAGCGCTGCCGCGCCCATCGTCGTCGTGAAATCATAGGCCTGCAGCCAGTTGTGCCGCACGATGATCGGATCGGCCGGAAGCGAGCGGACGATCTGGATGAAGTGGGCGAGATACCAGGCAATCTGCGGATCGGTCGCCCTGTAGTCGGCCATGGCCGGCGCCACGGCTTGCGCCTCGCCGAGCTTGTCGACCTGCACCACCCAGGGAACGACGGTGCCGTGGGTGGATTGCCAGACGAGCCCACCAGCGAGGCCGCAAGAAAGGATCAGCGAACCGAACGCCATCAGCCGCCAATTCCTGGCCTGCACGCGGGCGGAGCCGATGCGTTCGTCCCAAACTTGCGCCGCGCGCTGGTAGGGAGTTTCGGGTTCGGGCGTACGGCCATAGCGGACCGATGATCGGCGGAAAATCGACAAAGTTTATTCTCCTTGCGAGAGATCGACACAGTGACCGCCACCATGGCTGTCGCCGGATTTGAGGGCTTGCGCGGCGGTCTGGGCGCCGTGAATGACGGTCTGATTGCGCTTGACCCGCTGGGCCCAGGCGGGCGGAGCGCTCTCACCCGCCGCTTGAGATGCGGCTGCATCGTTTGTGGCTTCGCCACTTGCGATGGTCCCCATCGTGGAAGAGCCACCGGTGTTGGCGACGGCAGCGCGGGCACCGGAGGTGAAGCTCTCCCTCATTGCCCCTGCCGCTTGCGAAGCGGCGCGTCTGACGGGAGCAGCGGCTGCACTCGCTGCTGCACGGCCTGCGCCGCCGAGACCGGACGCGATGCCGCCAGCGCCAGACCTGCCGGCTGATGCGAGGCTGTAGGCGGAGGACATGCCGCCCGCCATCGCCGCACCACCACGCGTGGCGGCCGCAGCACCAGAGCCGGCTGCCATCGCTCCCCTTCCGGCCAGACCGAGCGCAGCGCCGCCGGCCATCGCCGTGCCGGCGACGGCGAGGCCCGTGCCGACAGCTGCGCCCGCGCCAAGCTGCGGCGCCCCGGAAACAAGCCCCGTCGCAATGCCGGGACCGAAGATGCCGAGGCCGAGCATCGCGAGCGCCGCGAGCACGACAGAGAGCGCCTGCTCGATGGTCGGCTGGCCGCCGGCGTAGGCGGTGGTGAACTGCGAGAAGAGACCGGTGCCGATGCCGACGATGACGGCGAGCACCATGACCTTTACGCCCGAGGCCACGACATTACCCAGCACCTTTTCCGCGAGAAAGGCAGTCTTGTTGAACAGAGCGAACGGGATGAGGATGAAACCGGCGAGCGTCGTCAGCTTGAACTCGAGCAGCGTGATGAACAGTTGCACCGCCAGGATGAAGAAAGCGATCAGCACCAAGAGCCAGGACACCATCAGCACGGCAATCTGGACGAAGTTTGCAAAGAAGCTGGTGAATCCCATCATCTGGCTGGCAGCGTCGAGCAGCGGCTGCCCGGCATCGAGCCCGACCTGCGCAAGCCTGCCGGGCCGCAGGAAGTCCGCGGTCGAGATGGACGAGCCGCCGGCCTTCAGACCGAGGCCGGCAAAACTATTGAAGATGATGCCTGAGAGTTTGGTGAAGTTGGTGATGATGAAGGCGAAGAACCCGATGTAGAGGGTCTTCTTCACGAGCCGCTGAAGGATGTCCTCGTCTGCACCCCAGGCCCAGAACAGGCCGGCGAGCGTGATGTCGATGACGATCAACGTCGACGAGAGATACGTGACCTCGCCCTTGATCAGGCCGAAACCTGAATCGATGTAGGTCGTGAAGGTATTGAGGAAGGTGTCGATGACGCCGACGTTGTTCAAGGCTTCTCTCCCTGTGTGGCGTTCGTCGTTGCCTGTGTGGCCGGCGCGGCCTGCGGCAGAAGTGGCCGCGCCGGCCTGCCGAAGAAGCGCGCGCGGTTCTCCTTCCAAACCGCCTGGCAGTGCGGATCTTCGGCATCCTGGGGTCCAAGCTCGGCGCAGCGGAGCAACTCGGCCGAGAGGTCATCGGGAGCAGAGACAGAGGGGGCGTCGGATACGGGCCGCTCGGCCGGACGCCGATGGATGACGTGCAGCGCGGCGAGGAAAATCACGAACACGACGATCATCGTGCCTGCGCGAAAGATATCCGATCGCTCCATGACCCAAGCCTCAGTTGCCGCTGAACATGGTGACGTTGCCGGGCTGATAGCCGCTGCGTGTCGAGAAGATCTTGTATTGCTGCTGGCCTTGCGACTCGGCCGCCGTCACGCGCGCCTGCTCCAACGCGTCCGCCCTCCCCTTCGCCGCAAGCACCGCGACGAGATCGGAGAGCTGCTGGGAATGCAGGGCCAGGAGCTGGTTGCCGGCCTGAGCGGCCTGCAGGGCGCCACTTGCTGACTGGCTGGCGGTGACCAGCGAGGTCATTGCGCTGGAGTTGGTCGAGATATTGCCGACAACGCCGGCCTGTACCTTCAGCGAGTCCTCGAATGCGCCCACCGAGTTCTGCCAGCGGGTTTGAGCCGCGGCAAACATTGTCGCATTGGAGCCCGTTCCCGCCGCCGTGCCGTATGTGCTGGAATACGTCGTCTGGATGCGCTCGACGTTGAAGGCGATGTTCTGGGCCTGGCTCAGCAGCGACTGAGTCCGTGCGACCTGTGCCTGGAGCTGAGTCAGCGTCGACAATGGCAGGTTGACGAGGTTCTTTCCCTGATTCACCAGACTCTGAGCCTGATTGTTCAGCATCTGGATCTGATTGTTGATCTGCTGCAGCTCGCGCGCCGCGGTCAGCACGTTCTGGCTGAAGTTGGTGGGGTCGTAGACGATCCACTGCGCAAAGGCCGGCCGCGTCACAAGCGGCGAGATCGACAAGGCGAGCGAGAAAGCGGTCGCGGCGAGCAAGCCTGCGCGCCGCACTTCAAGAGTGGTCATGATTGCACCTCCAGGTTTGTCAGGTCAGGGATGAGATCGGCGGCCCAGAGCAGCTCGTGATCGGCGAGCCAGGCGGCCGTGAAGTCGTCTCGGCCGTGCTCGGCGAGCAGCCGTTCGATCGCGGCATGGTCGTCCCTGGAGGACGCGGCGCAGAAGGCGAGCGCGACCGGCCCGAGGCCGAGTTCAAAGAGCCGATTGCCGCGGCGGGACTGGCAGTAATAGTCCCGCTTCGGCGTCGCTCGCGCGATGATCTCGATCTGGCGATCGTTTAGGCCGAACCGTCGATAAATGTCGGTGATCTGCGGCTCGATCGCGCGCTCGTTCGGCAGGAAGATACGCGTCGGGCAGCTCTCGACGATTGCGGGTGCGATGTTGCTGCCGTCGATGTCGGAGAGCGATTGGGTGGCGAAGACGACAGAGGCGTTCTTCTTCCGGAGCGTCTTCAGCCACTCCCTGAGCTGTTGCGCGAAGGCCGGATCGTCGAGCACGAGCCAACCCTCGTCGATAATGAGGAGGGTCGGCCGGCCGTCGAGCCGTCCCTCAATGCGATGGAAGAGGTAGGTGAGGACGGCGGGCGCAGCGCCAGCGCCAATCAATCCCTCGGTCTCGAACGCTTGCACAGAGGCGAAGCCGAGCTGCTCGGCCTCCGCGTCGAGCAGACGGCCGGAGGAGCCGCCGACGCAGTAGGGTTGCAGTGCCTGCTTGAGCGTGGTGGATTGCAACAGAACCCTCAGGCCAGTAATCGTCCGTTCCTCGACCGGCGAGGACGCTAGCGAGGTCAATGCCGACCAGACGTGCTCCTTCACGGTCGGATCGATGGTGACGCCTTCCTTGGCGAGGATCGCGGTCACCCATTCGGCCGCCCAGGCGCGCTCCGCCGCATCGCCGATGCGTGCGAGCGGTTGAAGAGAGACGGAGTCCTCCGCGCTGTTCGACAGGCTGCCGCCGAGGTCGTGCCAGTCGCCGCCCATTGCGAGCGCGGCTGTGCGGATCGAACCGCCGAAATCGAAGGCGAAGATCTGGCTTTTGCGGTAGCGGCGGAACTGGATCGCCATCAGCGCCAACAGCACGGATTTGCCGGCGCCGGTCGGGCCGACGATCAGGGTGTGGCCGACGTCGCCGACATGCAGCGAGAAGCGGAACGGCGTCGAGCCTTCGGTCTTGCCGAAGAACAGCGGGGCGCTACGGAAATGCTCGTCGCGCGCCGGCCCCGCCCAGACCGCCGACAGCGGAATCATGTGGGCCAGGTTCAATGTGGAGAGCGGCGGCTGGCGGACGTTGGCGTAGGCGTGCCCCGGCAGTGAGCCAAGCCAGGCTTCGAGCGCGTTCACCCCTTCCACCATGCAGGTGAAGTCGCGCCCCTGGATCACCTTCTCGACAAGGCGCAGCTTCTCGGCGGCGAGACCTCCGTCCTCGTCCCAGACGGTGACGGTCGCGGTGACATAGGCCTGGCCGACGTCATCGGTGCCGAGTTCCTGCAGGGCGAGATCGGCATCGGCGGCCTTGTTCGCCGCATCGCTATCGACCAGCGTCGAGGCCTCGTTGGTCATGACCTCCTTGACGATGGCGGCAACCGACTTGCGCTTGGCGAACCACTGCCTGCGGATCTTGGTCAGCAGCTGCACCGCCTCGGTCTTGTCGAGCAGGATCGCGCGGGTCGACCAGCGGTAGGCGAAGGCGAGCCGGTTCAGCTCGTCCAGGATTCCGGGATGGGTCGCGGTCGGAAAACCGACCACGGTGAGCGTGCGAAGGTGGTGGTTGCCGAGGCGCGGCTCGAGGCCGCCAGTGAGCGGCTCGTCCGCAAGCAATGCGTCGAGATGCATCGGCGTTTCGGGGGCGCGTACGCGCTGTTGCCGGGTCGAGATGGTCGAATGCAGGTAGGTCAGCGTCTCGCCGTCATCGAGCCAGGCCACCTCGGGCATGAACCCTTCGACCAGTTGCAGGACGCGGTTGGTCCGATCGACGAAGCCACGCAGCAGTTCTTGAGGATCGACGCCGCTCTGCGCCCGGCCCTCATAGAGCAAGCCCTCGATGCGCGAGGCGTCCTCGGCCGGCGGGAGCCAGACGAAAGTCAGGAAATAACGGCTCTCAAAATGCGCACCTGCCTCCTCGAAGGCGTCCCTTCGCTCCAAATCGACCAGCGCCGATGCGGCGTCGGGAAAGGTGTTGTGCGGATAGGTCTGGGCGGCGATGCGCTGGGCCTCAACGAAGATAGCCCAGCCTGAGCCGAGACGACGCAACGCGTTGTTGAGGCGGGCCGTCACGCCGACGAGTTCGGCAGGCGTCGCGCTGTCGAGATCCGGGCCGCGGAAGCGCGCCGTGCGCTGGAAGGCACCGTCCTTGTTGAGGACGACGCCCTTCTCGACCAAGGCGGCCCAGGGCAGGAAGTCGGCGAGACTGTGGGGGCGGTTGCGATATTCGGCGAGGTTCAGCATGGAAACCTCACGCGCCGAGATAGGAGGGATAACGGAGGTGACGCCGGACGACCTCCACGAACTGCGGGTCGCGCTTGGCCGCCCAGACCGCCGCGGCATGGCCCACAGCCCAGATCACCGCTCCGGGTATCCAGAGATGGAGGCCGAGCGCGATCGCAGCCGCCAACGTGCCGTTGGCGATCGCAACCGTGCGGGGCGCGCCGCCCATCAGGATGGGGTCAGTGAGCGCGCGATGGACCGGCGCGAAGAAGCCCGGCACTTCCGGATCGACGATGCCGGCCATTACACCAAGGCTCCGCCAGAGAAACTGAAGAAGGTCAGGAAGAAGCTCGACGCGGCGAAGGCGATCGACAGTCCGAAGACGATCTGGATCAGCCGGCGGAAGCCGCCGGACGTGTCGCCGAACGCGAGCGTCAGGCCGGTCACGGTGATGATGATGACCGACATGATTTTGGCGACCGGACCTTGCACCGAGTCCAGGATCTGGTTGAGCGGCATCTCCCACGGCATCGAGGAGCCGGAAGCGTAGGCCGAGGGCGCAATGGCGACGGTGATGAAGGCATCCGCCGCGAGTTCCGTGAAGCGGCGGCGAACGTGACGGATCGCGGCAGGGAGCTGGATCATGATGGGTCCTTGGAAAGCGAGGATTGGCCGCCCGCCTCGGCAGATTGGACGCGGTAATCGCCGGTGGCGGGATCGATGCCGGCAACGAGAGCAAGTTCGGCGAGGCGGCGTTCGGTGCCGCGGCCGCGCAGCACCGCGACGAGATTGATGGTGTCGGCGATCAGCGCTTTGGGGACGGTGAGAACAGCTTCCTGGATGAGCTGCTCAAGGCGACGAAGCGCGCCCAGCGCCGTGCCGGCGTGAATTGTTCCGATCCCACCGGGATGGCCCGTGCCCCAAGCTTTAAGGAGCTCCAGGGCTTCGCTGCCGCGTACTTCGCCGACCGGAATGCGGTCGGGACGCAGACGTAAGGAGGACCGGACGAGGTCGGACAACGACGCGACACCGTCCTTGGTGCGCAGCGCGACCAAATTTGGAGCCCGGCATTGCAGCTCACGGGTATCCTCGATCAGGACAACACGATCGGTGGTGCCGGCGATCTCGGCCAGCAGTGCATTCGTCAGCGCGGTCTTGCCGGTCGAGGTGCCGCCGGCGACGAGAATGTTCTTGCGGGCGGCGACGGCTTCGCGGAGCACGCCCGCCTGACTGGCAGTCATGATGCTGGCCGCCGCGTAGTCATCCAACGTGAAAACAGCGACAGCGGGCTTGCGGATCGCAAAGGCCGGCGCCGCCACAACGGGCGGGAGCAGCCCCTCGAATCTCTCCCCCGTCTCGGGAAGCTCGGCCGAAACGCGCGGCTTCTCGGCGTGCACCTCAGCGCCGACATGGTGCGCAACCAGCCGCACGATCCGCTCGCCGTCGGCGGCGGACATCGTTCGGCCGCTATCCTCCAGGCCGCCGGACAGCCGGTCGATCCAGAGCCGACCGTCGGGGTTGAGCATCACCTCGACGATCGCGGGATCTTCAAGGAAGGTGGCGATCGCAGGCCCGAGCGCGGTGCGCAGCATGCGCGCGCCACGCGAGAATACTTCCGGATGGAGTGAAGTGCCCGCCACGATCGTCCCCCGTCGAGTGCCAATCGCAAAAAAGCGATCAGCAACGGGGATGGATAGAAAAGGCAGGAAATAGGTTAGTTCAACAAGTATTCAGGCGGTGTAGGGAGCCAGCGTAGCTCGGCGAAAAAATACTTGCAGTAGAGAAGACGCAAAGATCATACCTAGAGTGCCATCTGTGCAGCGCAGGAGTTGAACCAACGTTTCGCGAATGGCCGCCAGCATCATCATCCGAAATAGTTATTTATCTGATCGCCAATAAAGCTGCTTGATGATTGTCGGGCGCGCTGTGAATCGTTGTGCGCAGCGCCCTACTTCTTCGATTGAGGTGGCGTGGAGGGATTTGGCCAGAATCCTGATTGAAGACGGCTCTGCCAGAGTAGCTCTTTGCTGGCCTATGAATAGCGCCCTAGGCCTAGATCCTTCGTTTCGATGTCAGGTTTTCGTCCCGAGACAAGGTCCGCTATGACCCGCGAAGAACCGCAACTCATTGTCCAGCCGAGAGTACCATGTCCGGTATTCAAGAATAGATTACTGATCCTGGTCCGGCCAATGATTGGGGTGCCATCAGGAGTCATCGGTCGAAGGCCTGACCAGAAGGATGCGGTCTTAGGATCTCCCCCGGGAAACAGATCCATCACGGAATACTCCAGGGTCCGTCGACGTGCTTCGACGAGGTCATTGGTGTAGCCTGAAATTTCGGCCATCCCGCCAACACGAATCCGATCTCCGAGACGGGTGATTGCAATCTTGTATGTCTCGTCCATGACCGTCGATTCGGGGGCACGTGAGGCGTCGGTAATTGGAATCGTCAGCGAATATCCTTTGACAGGATAGACCGGCAGCTTGATTCCGACCTTCTTGAGCAGAAGCGGCGAATAGCTTCCCAGCGCGACAACGACTGCGTCCGATCTAATGGTCCCACGATCGGTGAACACACCACGCACTTGGCCAGCTTCGATGTCGAGCCCATTGATGAAGTGTCCGTAACGGAAGTCGATGCCCAACGCCGCGGCTTTTTGCTCCAGCGCATTCGTAAACTTGAAGCAGTCGCCGGTCTCGTCTTTTGGAGTCAAGAGTCCACCAACCATTCGGTCGCGCACGTAGCGCAATGCGGGCTCGGCCCGAATACAGCCATCGCGATCGAGGACCTCGAAAGGAACGCCATCTGCCGCAAGAGCCTTCACGTCCTTCGCTGATGCGTCGAGCTGCTGCTGAGATCGGAACAACTGCAGAGTTCCCTGCATGCGCTCGTCATAGTTCAACGAGGCCTCGCTCCTTAACTCGGCAAGCGCCATGCGGCTGTAGTCCGCAAGGCGCAGCATCCGTCCCTTGTTGAGCGCATATCGGTTCGCAGTGCAGTTGGATAGCATGCGAAAGAGCCAGGAGAGCATGGCCGCATCAAGCTTTGGGCGGAGGATCAAGGGCGCATGCCGCATGAGCATCCACTTGACGGCCTTCATGGGGATTCCGGGGGCAGCCCACGGCGAACAGTAGCCGAAGGAAACCTCCCCGGCGTTCGCAAAGCTGGTTTCCAGTGCTGGACCCGATTGCCTATCGAGAACGACGACTTCGTGCCCGAGCTTCGCAAGCTGATATGCGGTGGTGACGCCGATAACGCCTGCGCCTAGAATCGTGACTTTCATTATCTAATCCATAGTCATGCTTAATGATGCCTGCTCATCTGCTGGGAACGTTCAGCAATAGCTTCTGAAGAAGCGCCGACCGAGGCCGGTGAGAATCTCGTAGGAGATCGTGCCGGCGTCAGCCGCCAGCATTTCGAGGGTCTGATGAGGACCGATCACTTCGACGAGGCTTCCCAGATCGAGAGCGTCATCCGGCAGATCGGAGATGTCGACTGTCATGCTGTCCATCGAGACTCGCCCCACGATAGGCAGGCGTTGACCGTGGAAGTAGACGGCTCCGCGGCCACTCAGGCTTCTTGGAAGCCCGTCTGCATAGCCGGCGCAAAGTGTAGCAAGGCGGGTGCTGTCGCCGGTTACGTGCGTTCCGCTATAGCCGACCATAGTGCCGCGCGGGACCGTGCGGGTCTGCGCGACCGCGATAGCGAGGCTGACGACGGGCTCCATTGGATTGACGGCATTCACCTGCGGCGCACCGCCATAGAGCGCGATCCCTGGACGAACGAGAGAGCCATGATAGTCCTTACCCATCAGCACGCCAGCGGAGTTGGCGAAGGAGGATGGCACCGGAGCAAATTCCTTTTTGACCATCTGCATCTCTGCTAGCTGCGCCGCGTTTTGCGCTTTGGTGGGCTCATCCGCGGAGGCGAGATGGCTCATAACGTAGAGAATCTCGAGCTCCGGCGATTGCGCGATTCCCATGCGGACCGCAGCGCGCTCGGCGGGCGCAAAACCGAGCCGTGACATGCCGGTATCGAATTGTAGAACAGCAGGGAGACGTCGCCTCTCGGCGTGTGCCTGAGTACGCCAACGGTAAAGCTGGGCGAAGCAGTTGATGACTGGAATGACTTGAGCCGCCGCGCACGCTGCCTCCGCACCGGGCAATAGGCCGTTCAGCACAAAAAGCTGCGCGTCGTTCGGAAGATGAGACCGCAATGCGATGGCTTCCTCCGCCTGCGCCACGAAAAAGTGTCTGCAGCCGGCGTCAAGCAACGTCTCCGCCACTCTGATGGCACCCAAGCCATAGGCATCGGCTTTGACCACTGCTGCCACGCGAGCCGGAGTCGTCATCGATGCAATGCGCTGAAAATTCCGGCGCAGCGCTGCCAAATCGACGGTCATATAGCCGGGAAAGCCTTGCGCTTTCCCATCTAACACCGCCTGCGGAACGGCCCGGTCCAACGTCTTTTCACTGTGCATGAGATAAGGCTTAGCGCAATAAACGAGCAAGTGGTGCGCATTCCTTGCCCGATTGTTCGATAACGGCTACGAAAGTCGAACGATCTGCAAACCTTTCGAATAAAATTTACAGCGGCCATGGACAGCATAGATCGCAATATCTTGCGCGCGCTCCGCGTAAACGCGCGAATGAGCAATGTAAATCTGGCGGAGGAAGTTGGGCTTTCACCTTCGGCGTGTCTGCGACGGATCAAGCTGCTCGAGAAGGCCGGTGTCATTCGCGGGTATACAGCACTCGTGGAGACCGGTGCCGACTCACAAGGTCTTGCCGTGCTGATCAACATCACGTTGGAACGGCAGACGGTAGAGTACCTCAATAAATTTGAGGCTGCGGTACGCAAGCATCCGGAGATTCAGGAGTGCTATCTCATGACCGGGCGAGCGGACTATTTCCTGCGTGTGGAAGCCGCCAATGCTGTCGAGTTCGAACGGATACACAAGGAGGTCCTCTCGACCCTTCCAGGTGTCGCACGTATCCATTCCAGCTTTTCGATTAGAAACGTGCTTGCAAGCCGAACAAACGCTCGGCGCTGATGTACGCTCTTCCGGCCAATAGAACTCCTATATCTCTCGTTCGATGCGTCCCTTCAGCAGCACTTGAAGGCTCAATACGCGCGGACGCCTGTCGCTTGCGGCGCTGTCGGTCAAGCCGATTAGAACTCACACCATACTTGAGTCGCTAACAGATCGTCGTGGCACTCGGGATGCGCAGCAAGAGAACATCCCTTACGAAGCAATGCCAGCCTACTGTTGCGCTGTACTAAGTAGGCGCTCAGCGCAAAGGCAATGTTAAAGACTTTGGATCCGCTCCGCACAGCGGCGGGTCTAAAAGCGTCGCGAGCCGGCGAGGCCTACCATTTCTGATAGTTGATGTTGAAAGCGTGTGACCTTGCCCCCAGATTTTATCCAGTTCTGAGTTCGCTCAAGCCATTGGATTTGCCCAGTTGGGCGGTGGTAGCGACGGGAGCTGGCGCGGAGCCATCGGCATAGCGTAGCGCCAGATCCCGGCG
>Ga0214544_1006241_pt1 | contig 22195 bp, 13 predicted proteins | sample CNSS3metaG_FD_160074 | JGI IMG/M metagenome (GOLD analysis project Ga0214544, IMG submission 160074) | Root nodule microbial communities from cowpea collected in UCLA plant growth center, Los Angeles, California, USA - CNSS3 | ecosystem: Host-associated > Plants > Roots > Nodule | place: USA...
GGTTAAAATATAAGAAGAACATGAAGAGTTAGTTGATTGATGACAAAAAAATTCAAGAACAGACATAAAACAAAAAAAAATAACATATGCGAAGATGTTAGAGAAACACAGTGAGATGAAGAATCGAAAAAAAGTAAAAATTCAAAGAGATCTGCAGAGAAAAAGAATGACCGATTTTTGGTCTTTAAGACTCTTCCATGTTTAGAAACTCTTCATTTCAAGCCTGTAAGTTCTAAAAAATAGCATCAACGAAATCTGGGTTAAAATATAAGAAGAATATTAAGAGTCAGTTCATTGATCACCAAAAAATTAAGAACAGACATAAAACAAAAAAAAAATAACAAATGCGAAGATGTTAGAGAAACACAGTGAGATGAAGAATCGACAAAAAGCAAAAATTCAAATAGATATGCAGAGAAAAAGAATGACCGATTTTTTGTCTTCAAGACTCTTGCATGTTTAGAAACTCTTCATTTCAAGCCTGTAAGTTCTAAAAAATAGCATGAACGAAATCTGGGTTAAAATTTAAGAAGAATATGAAGCTGAACCAAAAACGAAATCTGGGTAATCACACAAAACCTGACCGCGAAGAAAAATCGGATGACAGAGAAGAAGCTGAAACCGTACAACGAAACTTGGGTAAAAAATAAAAGAAAACATCAAATGTTTAGTTCAATCAACTGAAATCTAGCAGTGAACAATATTCTACTCCGTTCATGCATCTGAAAAAATAGGAAGACAGAGAAGAAGCTGAAACAATACAACGAAACATGCGTAAAAAAAATATCAATTGTTCGCTTCAGAAACCTATACAGAAACACATTGAGATCAAGAATTGAAAAAAAGCAAAAATACAGAGAGATCTGCAGATGAACATTAGGTGGAGTCCACGGTGTTTCGATGGCCTGAGAAAGAGAGACAAAAATCAAAAGAAACTCGTGCAAGAGAGAATGAGAAGAAGATGAAGCGTTTGAATGTGTGAAAGTGAAAATGAGAGACGAAAAGTTAGAAAGAGAGAGAAGAAGTTTAAGAGAGAGAATTGAATTTGTTTTTGAAAGTGAAAAGAGAGGAAAAAGAAGTGGTGGGATACGTGGAGAAAGTGGAAAGAGAAAGAATTGAATTTTTTTTTGAAGTGTTAAAATGATGAGAGTGTGACACGTTAGTTTTTTTCTTTTTGTAGATAAAATTTTTTGAATTGAAGTGTGTGATATATAGTATTTAATTGAAAAAGTTGTTATTTGTTAGTTGCTATTTATATATATATATATATATATATATATATATATATATATTCAAAGAAAATCATTTATTTATGTTGTTACAAAAGTGAAGTGAAATTAAGAGCAAAATTATATGTTATGTAATAGTTAACAACATTGGTTTATACAATTACATCACTTAGTCAAGTAATATTTTATTCACTAAATTTATTTTAAATTTAATATATATTAATGATTTTCATATACGTATAGTTATTTGATATAATTATGTAATAGAGAGAGATTGTGTATTACACATGTTATTATACTAGTTTCAATGTCAACTTTCTTCTATACTTAAATAACGGCATGTCTTGTTCACAAAAACTTAGAATCGTGCATTTGATAATATATAAATATTTTGCCCTTTGAAAAGCATATTGAAAATTTTGTATTCTCACTAAATTTTCGTTACTGAAAAAATGGCATTTTTTTCATTCTATTAAAGAGTTTATTTGTTTTATTTTATTCGTGTCACCAAAACAGTACTTTAGTTTACAAAAATAATCATTTTAACACTTTTAAAAATAATCATTTTAACACTTTTAAAAATAATCAAAAACTGAAAAAAGTAAAAATTAACAATTTTCATAAAGTCATTTTTGTTACAAAGTGAAGGGTTGGACATGGTTCGGGTGGGTTTAACGTCTTTTCCAATCGAAAGTTCTTCCCGAAATTCTCCTTCTCACCCACTAACCTCGCCACTTCAGTGCTATGCTCCATTGAGACCTCGCCAAATACATTCTTCGTAGAACAAAACCACTTCCGGTTCCGCCTCCGAATTTCAGTAGGTCTACTTTTTTATTTGTTTTCATTTTTGTTGAGTATTGGTTTTCTTCTTGGTGGCCAAAATACATTCTCACGCCCCTTTTGAGCGAAAACAGTGGATTCAGTCATTCTCTTTAATGATTTTTGTTACTGTCCAGGGACAGAGGTACGAAGGGATAAAGTTGGAGCTCAAACAAATTCGATCAAAGTGTGACCAAGAATTGAAGAAGCCTGGTAATGATCTAAAGACTTTTATTTTCATAAGAATATGTGTAGTGTTGTTAAATCGACCTTTCAACCTATCTTCAAAAATTTTCAGTTTTCTAAGTTTCTAGTAAGAATTTAATTTATTCGGTGTATGATTGTCAGAATTTGAATTTACTCTTTTCTGTCTTGTGATTATAAAGATATAATCCTTTTTGTAATATGTTTTGTGGGTGTTGACCTAACCACATTCTGGTTGTGAATGTGTGTTTTCTTGAAATATTTTGGTTTCTATGTTAACCAGCCAAATATTTTCGGTGTTTGAACTCTTTCTCCCCATGTCTTGAATAAAAATATGCGTCTAAGTCACATTGATCCTAGACAGGAAGAGAAAGGTTATTACGGTCATACTGAAACTCATGGTCTTTCTTTCATCTTGCTTTCCCTGTTCTACTTTTTCCTTCTTCCCTTTGTTCTTCCCCTGTTTTGTGGGGATGCTGGGTGAAACCGAAAGGGATCCATACTTTGCTTCCATCTTTCAACTGAATAAAGACTTCCCCAACACCATTTTAAAACTACTAGTACCATGTTTCATGGCTTAATATGTATGTAGGGTACGTGTAATTCTTAACTATTATAATAAAGTTTAAAAATTTACTGCAAATATAAGTTGTTATTATGGGAAGTTGGAGAGATTGTGGTCCCTTGTGATTATCATTTTGAATGATTACACTGCGGCGCTCAGAAATTGTTCCTCCCACTTTGGTTACTTTTCACTGATTGTTTTCTTTCAGTTAATTTTGATTTTCTGATTACCATATATAATGCAATTTATTTTATTTTATTTTGAAGAGCCTAATTGGGAATCTTCATTAACTTTTGTGATCAAGCCTACTCTTGCACGCTAACTAACGACATATCTTCTTATCTTTTTGTTGCAGACTTTTGGATCATCATTGAGTCTGGTGTAGGTAAAGAAATTTTTGTTACTCTCTTGGATTATTGGTATATGATTCATTTGGAGCAGTGAAGTGTTTAATCTGATTTCTTTCTTACCAATTCATGGCGGAACTGATAGACCCTGCTAGTATTGCTGCTCTAATTGTAGAAACTAGGTCTCACTCCACGATGATATAATTTCCAAGGCTTTTCATGGAAAGCTTCTCTTTCTCTCTCTGCTTTACTTTTCTGGGTGATTTTGGGACCAAAAATTTGTATGGAATACTTTCTTATTCTGACATTTTATGTGAAAATTATGTGAATTTTTATCGCTGATTTCATAGTTGTATATGATGGTTTGTTGCCAATTGAAATCATAATCTACCTTTTTTACTTTCCACCACACAACTCTCATGGTTCTTCAAAAGAGGAAGGGCTTTGTTGAATATTATTGTTTCTAGGTGCCATTACTATTACAAAGTGAAAGTGGGGAAATTCCAGGGGGATTTCAGGAAAGGAAAGAAATTTCAGCTCTTGTTTTGTAATTGAGGTTTAAGTATAGAAGTTTGATGATGTTATAATTATTCAATATTATTTATCATTTTTTGTTAATTATAAACATTGTTAACCATGGGACATATTCGATACTTGAGGGCTTAATTGAAAATTGACAGGATTCTTGCATGTATAATTAATAGTTTTTTATGTTAAAGAAGGCCCATGGGTTGGCCTAGCCCCAAGGGCTTTTGTGGATATTTTTTTCCTGTGGGCTTTTTTGGCCCCAGCCCATGTGAAATGGGCTAAATTGACAGGTATATTCATTCAGTATTTAACCTATTGTGTTGTGGAAATATCAATGCAGTGTTAGAGTTAAAAGAAAACTACCCGTAAACCCAGAAGCATTTCTCTGAGAAAGGTGTCATTTTTTGCTGTTTTTCTCAATCTGAACCATGGAAAAACAGAAGACGGTGATGGGTTTGATTCTTTTGCTTTTTGTTTTGGGTGTGAGTGCTTGGACTGGTGAAATCCATGGAAGAGTTGTTTGTGATGTTTGTGGAGATTCTTCTCTTGGACCTGAAGATCATGTGGTTGAAGGTTTTCCTCTCACTCTCTTGTTCTCTTCAATATGCGTTTTGTTTCAATTTTTGTCGTTTTGATTGAGTTTCTGGATGGTGTATTCCTTTTCTGATGAAAATTGTTTGTTTTTTGCTGGTGTAAATAAGCCATATCACTGTCCACCGATTGTTTAACTGGGTTGAAACAAGCATTCTTTCTTATTCATCCGTATCTGGTTTTTTATGTAATCCAATTCCATTTTCAGATTTAACCATTTGGGTGATGATTCATAGTTTCAACTTTCATATCATTCCTCGGGTGATGGTTTAATTTTGAAATTTAACAATCATACAAAAAACTGAACTAAGGAGATTTCACTGGTCATCTTGCCATCCTCTACAATTGCTTTGAAACTGAAGTATATTCATGCATATTTCTCCCTTCAGTTTCATGTTGTATTTCCCTTTCTTATGGGTGTTAGTTTCACCATTTTCTAACTGTACTACTTCATTATCGATCAGTCAGAAGTATTTAAACTTGCAATGTTGCCTATGTTGATTCACACAGGATTCCTTTTACTGGTGCATTTTAAAATGTTGCTGCAACTCACACATCAGAATGTAATTTCCATATATCAATTTTAACTTATTCTAACGTACTATTAGACTAATATCTCATTCTCTTAACAAAAAGGTAATTGACTTTAGTGCTCCAATGTAGGTGCTGAGGTTGCTGTTCTTTGCATCACCAGGTCTGGAGAAGTTCTAAACTATCAGGCATTCACAGATGCCAAGGGCATATACACAGTGGCCGAGACAATGCCAGAGAGTGATCGTTGGGACGCGTGTCTAGCTCGACCAATCAGTAGTTTTCATGAACAGTGCACTCAACTTGGTGAGGGCAGCTTGGGAGTTAAATTCAGTTACAATCACCCATCAGGATATTCACACAATGTCAGGACCTTTGTGTATAGACCCACCAATGTTCCAACTTACTGCATATGATATATGTATGGTCTTGTTCTGAATCTGTGAGTACTTATGCTTTGGTTGAACTAGTTCAAAATTGATGAGCATATGAACATATTCTCTTTATACTATACATGTAGGTGAAGTTGTGTTCCAGTGTTTCTTTAGAACCTAGAAATAGTAAGCATGAGACGATTGAGTAATTGTAAATGATAATATTATAGAGAGCAAAGCAAAATCATAGTAAAGGGCACTGTCATTGAACAGTGCAATGAATCTCATGGCTTAAATGCATGTTTATTCTTACGATTATACTTTAACTACCAAAGTTTCACAAAGTTGATATAACTGGTTTGTGTAAACATGATGAAAAGACAAGGTTGACTTTATGTATGGAGAAGATTTTGTTGAATGTGGTAAAATTCGTCTAATTGATATGAAAATTACTTTCATTACTTATATGTTGATAAAGAATGTTAAACTTGTTAGGTACTAATTGGCATTGATAAAGAATGTTAAACTTGTTAGTTATGACATCCTTTAATTGTGTTAGTCCCAATTTGATCTATTTTTTATATAAACTAAAAAAAAAAAATTTGACTTAGGCTAAATTAAAGATAACTACTTTTTTTTGTTAAAATATACATTTAGTCCCTATTTTTGTTCAGTTTTGTTATTTTAGTTCTAATATTGTTTTTTTGTTCAATTAGGTCCTAATTTTTATCAATTTTGTTCAATTTGGTCATTTTTTACTTATGTCGTTTAAATAATTAACGATAATGAACAATGATTGGCACGTGTTATTTCGTAATTTTTTCTTCTTTTTTTTTTGAGGTATTTACTGCATAGTATTTTAGCTGAATATGGTTTGAGTTAACCTTTCAAGAGTCAATCTGTTTCACTGTTTCGTAGTCTGATTGCAGTATTAATATACATTCTTTGCTGTTTTTAGTGTGTAGATATAGTTTTAATCCCATCTTGTTGATTTAACTTTGTTTAGGTACTTACGATTACGTTACTGTGTAGTGATCTATTTGATTTTGTTCTGTTTTTGTTATTTTTAGTGTTATGTTTCAGTTTTATAGATGCAGATTTAGATTCAGATACAAAATTTAGTAGTATTTTGGTAGCTGATTTAGTCCCCCTTGCTGTTTTTAGCTAGATTCCAGTTCATATTTGATATTTTGATTTAGTTTCAGTGTTTTTGGCAGTGAGCATTAATTTTAGTCATACTTTTCTAATGCAAAATTGTAGAAGTAGTTCGAATATGATCACATTTGTTGGTTTGGGTTTAGTTAACTAAGTTTTGTTCTCTTAGTAGTATAATTCCAGGTTTTATAGTAAAATTGAGATTAAAACAGACAAAGATATGCTTGAGGGCTTAATTAGTCCCCTCTACTGTTCCTGATATTTATATAAATGATGAAGGAGATACAAAGAAGTTGAAACATTAAAGGCTACAACTAGGTGCTAGGTTAGAGGTTATCCAACACTCAACCTCCTAGCTTACACATCATGATTGCCTAGATATACTAATTACTTCTACAGTAATTAGCATAGTTTTTATCTTGCTTTTATCATTTTAAACTTGCTTAGCTAATTTCTTTGCTGTTTTTAGATTAGAAACTGTTTTAGTCTTGTTTTAGCCATTAGGTTTGCTGATTTCTTTCACTATGCTGGTTTCTAGTTCTAGTTTTTCTTGTTAGTTTGAATAGTCAATTCTTGTTTTGAGTTTTATTTCTCTGTTATGGACTTGTTCAGTACTTTCTTTTGCTGTTTTAATTTTTCTTAGATAGTTTCTTTAGATTAGTCTTGAGTCTTTTGTAACGTTTGCTCTTAGAAAAATATTTGCAATCTGTTTTGAACAACTCTTAGGCACCATAGCTGTTTCCCAGTTAGCAAATTAGTCTGCCATGCATAATTATAAAGTTTCAGCTTGTTAGGAGTAGGTAAGTTAAGAGACGATGAATAAGTTATTTTGAAGCCTACTCTACACCAGTTTTGGCAAATTGTTAGTCCTGTAAGCTTTTGAGCCTATAATTTTTCATGTATGATTCACTCTTGATTGCTTAGTATTGAAAAATTTGAGTTGATTCTCTTTGACATAGCCTAATCTACATTGCCTTTTTGAAATGGTCAAGGCCTTCTTTGTTTTCAAAACCACTTAGCCAAATAGCTCACCATGATTAATTTCTTCTGCATTGGACCCTGATTTTTTGAGCCTACCTCAGCCAAGTTATAAGCTTGAATCAGGTCCTTGAGATCTTCAGTGCATTGATTGATAAATAGTGAAATTAGAGCCTTCTCAAATTTATGGTAATGCTAACTTTCATGATGTGATGACAGACTTTTAACTTTAAACACTTGAGTGATATGAGTGAAACCCTACCTGGTGAGGCTAATTCTGATTCTTAGAGCATGGTTTGAGTAATTTCTAGTGCATCCACTCTAATTGACCTCTTTTTAACCAGCTTGAGGCTTTGGAAAGTGATTTTGGAAGATCTGAAGCTCTCAGGTTGCAGCAGTGCTGTGAAAGTGTGTGGTTCAATTCAGTATTGTAATTTTTTTCTCTTTTATGTTTATGTAGTTTTTCTTTTTGATTTTTTCCTGGAGTGTGGGGTGTGATAAGTCTCTGTCTTGTTGAATATTTCATAGTTAGTAGAATTCTTTTTGGGTATTGTTCTGTTGTAATTTCTTTTTAATTCAGATTTAGTTTAAAGGATAAAAATTACTTGATTTTAAGAATTTGTGTTAATAGTGTTTTTAAATACAATTATTAGTTTAGGTCTTATTTTGTTTAATTTCTAATTTTGTAAATAAATAAAATCTAGATTTGGTTTCTATTTTTTGACTTTGGTGTATTTGTTTAGTTTAGTAAGTAGTTTAAGTTCAGCTTTAATCTAAATATTTCATTGAACCAAATGAAGCATAAAATAGGATAGATTTGTTAAATATTATGGTGAAACAAGTTTTTCACTTCAACTCCTTTAATAATCTATTTAAGATAAATTACCATTAAAAGATGACGTGTTGTTTAAACCAAAGGTTCCATCATTCTAAAAATCAATTAATGATAATGAAGAATTAGACACTTTCGTAGAGACAAATACTGACAGAAATTGACAAAATTACCAACTTATACTACAATCTTGATCATCATAATAAATATAACGCTTCACCAAACAAATAAAACTCTACAGGACCGTCTATAATCACATCACCATTTTCATTTTGCTTATAAACAACCCGTACTTAATTTAAGTATCTCTGGGTGAAGAAATCACCACCCCACTTTTTATATTGTTTGAAAAAGCCATTATTCCTTTTCTCTACCCGTTCTTGCTTTTCTAAAACCTCACCTCTGGCCATCTTTCCTTAAATCAATATAATAATATAAATGTATCTCGCAGTTTATAACAATGTATATATAGTCCACCCAAAACCTACCACGTGATTTGAAAGAAAAGAAACGCAAGTTGCCCCACCATCATGATATAAATCAACTCACTACTAATTTTTCGTGTTCACTGAAGATAAAAAAATAGACCCCAGAAATTCACATTTCTCAAACTCCGAAGATAAAAAAATAGACCCCAGAAATTTACATTTCTCAATCTCTGAAGCAACCATCAAATTAACAGGGTCAGTAAAACGAGCATGAATAATATTTTTTCAAACACAATATAGAGAACTATTCATTACATTGTTGGGTTTTTTTGACGATTGTGATGACGGTTGAACAAACAATAGAATTATGTATTCACTGAAAAGATGTATGAATTCCAGTTTTTGTTAAATGTTTTATTTTACAAGAGAAGAGTCTAATCCAATGATAACTTTTTCATAAATCTCCAAACCAAACGCCATCCTCAAGATACATGAGCCACAATCTCAATAGTTTCAAAAAATTTATCATCTAGCTATTCATCTCAAGAAATTGGTAAAACGTAGAAAGTATGTACAAGTGTGTTCTAATGCAAAACAGATGATATTTTTCAGAGACAAGGGATATATTAGACCATCATACAAATTTAACCTTGCTGTGTTATTTGGTAAGAGAGCTTCATTTCCTTTCATACAACATGGAGGAAGAAATGCTTTTGTAACTGTATTCAAGTTGAAATGCTTGTGAGAATTCTTCAAGCAAGGATTCATGTGTAATATGAATAAGACTAGCATCATTCAGATGATGCAAATCAGCTCTTCCACGACCAACACCCTCTCTCACCAACTCCTTAATGCTTCCTACTTGACGGTCTCGAATTCCACATGGGATGATCCATTTGAAGGGAGACAAATCTGTTGTGACATTAAGTGCCAAGCCATGATAGGTTATCCAGCTAGACACTCTGATGCCAACAGCTGCCAGTTTCTCATTTCCTGTAATGCATTGCTAAGGTAAGAGAAAAACTCACAAGCATAATCAAATGTGTTGTATAATCTTATTTCACAGCAGCAAGTCTCATCCGTTTTGCTGAAAACTAGAAATGTTGTTGTCTGTACTCTTGATTTAATTTGAAATTTATGGATGATACTAAAAACTTATCATCTCAAAAATCCCTGAGGGAATGTCACATGAAATGTACACAAATATTATAGCTAAGACAGAAAAATCTTATTGGATCATATGTGAAAATACTTTAGAGTTAAACAACACAGTCCAAGGACAAACAATTATCTGCTAATGTGTAATAAACAACCAAGATAATTCAGAAGCATAGCAGGTGGTGCAGAGAAAAAAATACGAAACTACAAGTGTTATATAAATAGGATTTAGAGGTTTACCAACCCAAACACCAGTTAAACCTTCCACCGTAGAAGCCTGAATTGAAAATGTTGAAGAAAGAACACGAATGACAACCTCTTCAAGAGTCCTAAGGTACCAATGAAGATCCATCTTGTGTGTTCGGAGGTTGATAATTGGGTACATAACTAGCTGTAATGCAAAGCACAGTTATGTTATGAACTGCTATACAAAATAAATAAAAATAGGAATCTAAACTGTAGCAAGTGATTTAGTGCAAGCACCTGACCAGGGCCATGGTATGTAACCTCTCCACCACGCTCAGTGCGATAAATATTAAAAGGAGCATTTTTCATGTCAAACTTGAGGTTCTCCATAGTACTAGCAGTGCCCAATGTATAAACAGGAGGGTGTTGTAGAACAATAAGGGTGTCATTACAATCTCCTTCCTTTTCAATTTGTGCCCTCTTGTCCCTGACAATTTCCTTTTGCCAAGACCATGCCACTTCATAAGGGACATGCTCCTGATGCAAATCAAAGAGATCACAGCTGTAAATTTAGTTTAATGGTTAGATTTTTCAGAGTAAGGAAGAAGGATATTAATGGAAAGGGAAGACAAGAACAATGCAACTTACATCCTTCTGTGGCCATTGATTACAAGAGAGGTGAATTTGGATGGTTTGGAATATAGAAGTGGCTTGTGCAGATCAAAGTAGGACCCTAGAGGTAGAGAAGGGTATGCTGGTGTTGTTGATGGGATTGTGCTCAAACAACATGTACCTAATAAAATCATGTCTAATTTGCTAAAACTAACTCTCTCTGAAATGGTTACTACTTAATGTGTAGTGTGAAAACAATGGAGCAATCAAAGGAAATTGGAAGGAATGAGGGGACCAATGAGCTCAACCCAAAATCCAAAAGTGTGAACATTGCCACCTGAGTTCAAAGAATATGCGCCTTGCAAAGAGAACATGAAAAGGGAGGGGGACAATCTTTTCCAATGCCCTTCTGCACATGATAAATATACCAATTGAGCGATCTACTTAAAATTATTCCATGGTATTTCTCAACATATTTAGAAATGTCGAGTCAGGTTTATCAATATCAATGACTCATAATTTGAGTTTAGAAACGACTTCCTCTCACTCATATTTAATCGATTCATCAAACAAAAATTGTATATTTTCAACTAAAACAGAACTAATAAAAGCAGACAAAAGGCACCAAATCAGTCAACAAAGTACATGCCACCAAAAAATGAAAGTAATATTTGATGTAAGTGTTCCCACTTTCTAGCTGAGACATTAATCAAGAACCAAAGAAGCTAAAATCCTTTTCGTTGAATCTTATGGTGACAAAAAGTCGTTTCCAATAAGATCAATAGTAATAGGATAAAAGTAACAGGTCCGATGGTAAAAAGGGTGTATGCCTCATTAATATATGAATCAAGTGGAGGAGAGGAGGACCCAGAAGGAAAACCCTAGTGGGAAAACTCCATAATTGGTTAGTTGATATGGCACAACTATGACTCCAAACGCTTCCATGGTAAGAATTAAGGAAGGCGATCTTAAGGGTCGAAGAACATCCCTCAGATTTCATTTCTCCTCAAGGGAATTCAGTCCACTACTTTCAATATTATAAATCATCATAGGGAATTCCATTCCTGAGAATAAAGGGCAATAAAGGTCACCTAACTTACAAGGATGTGAGGCATTGACACTTCAACTGTATACCCTTTCTTCTATAGTAAGATAGGATGAGGCTCACGGCTACCCTCAACAAAGAAAAAGAAAAGTAAAGTCACCAAAGCTGTGAACGTCAATGTCTCATTTTTTTTTATTTAATTTATTAATTGAAACAAGAGTGAAAAAGGTGTTATAAAACATTAAAGTAATTAATATTTTTATATTTCACTTTAATAACAACTTATATTTGCAGTAAATTTTTAAACTTGATTATAATAGTAAAGAATTACACAGTTAAGCTATAAACCATGGTACAAGTAGTTTTAAAAGGTGTTGGGGAAGTCTTTATTCAGTTGAAAGATTGAAGCAAAGTGTGGATCCCTTTCGGTTTCACACAACATCCCCACAAAACAGGGGAAGAGAAAATAGAAGAAGGAAAAAGCAGAACAGGGAAAGCAAGATGAAAGAAAGGCCATGAGTTACAGTATGGCCTTAATATCTCGTCTTGTCTGGGATCAATGTGACTTAGATGCAAACTAAAAATATGAATTCAACTCCTAGGCCCACTTCAAGACATGGGAACAAAGAGTTCAAACACCCACAATATTTGGCTGGTTAACATATAAACCAAAATATTTCAAGAAAACACACGTTCACAACCAGAGTGTGGTCAGGTCAACACCCACAAAACATATTACAAAAAGGATTATATCTTTACAATCACAAGACATAGAAGTGTAAATTCAAATTCTGACAATCATATACCGAACCAAATAAATTCTAACTAGAAACTCAGAAAACCAAAAAATTTTGAAGCTAGGTTGAAGGGTCAATTTAAAAACACTACACATATTCTTATGAAAAATAAAAGTCTTTAGATCATTACCAGGCCTCTTCAATTGTCCCACTTTGATTGAATTTGGTTGAACTCCAATTTTATCCCTTCGTATAAGTACCTCTACCGCTGGACCAGTAAATAAAATCATTATAGAGAAGGATTGAATCCACTGCTTTCCCTCAGAAGGGACGTAAGAAATGTATTTTGGCCACCAATCAAACAGAAAACCAACGCTAAACAAAAATAAAAACAAAGAAAAAAAGAAGACTTACTAGAGGTTGAAATTCAGAGGCGGAACTGGGAGTGGGTTTGTTCTACGAATAATGTATTTGGCGTGGTCTCAACGGAGGAGAGCACCGAAGGAACGAGGTTCGTGGGTGAGAAGAAGTTTCGGAGAGAACTTCCAATTGGCAGTGAACAAAAGAGTTTTTATGGAAAAGGGGTTAAACCCACACTAATCTTGTCCCAACTCACTACACTCAGGGTTTTGGGGGTTTGGAGCTTTTTAAAAAATCCCCATTAAATAGGTCATTAAAATAGGATATAGTTTTAAAGGAGATTGGAGCTGACTTATGTGCTGTGGGTTAAAATGATAGGCGTAGTTCTCCCAGGTGGGTTATTTTGGGCTTAAAAGAGAAATTAACATGTCTGTTTATAATTAAATTTTTTTCTAAAACAAAATTGACTTTATGAAAATTGTTTTCAGCTTTTGATTATTTTTAAAAATTGTTAAAACTGATTATTTGTGTAAACAAAAGACCTTTTTTGGTGACACGAATAAAATAAAACAAATAAACTCTTAATAGAATGAAAAAAATGCCATTTTTTCAATAATAAAAATTTACTGAGAATACAAAATTTCCGATATGTTTTTCTATAAGACAAAAAATTTCTATATTATCAGATGCACGATTAGAAGTTTTTACGTGAAACTAATACAAATAACATGTGTAATACACAATCTCTCTATTGCATAATTATATTAATTAACTATACGTATATGAAAATTATTAATATATATTAAAACATAGCATAAAAAACATAGAATATATATATATATATATATATATATATATATATATATATATATATATATATATATAATGGTTACCTAAAAACATAGCATAAAAAACTAATACGTGAAAAGATTAAAACTAATAATTTTTAAATATAAAAATTATAAGATATACATACTAATAGAAATTAAAGGAGTTTTAATAGTTAAAAAAAAAAAAATCTCCTTAATCCAAGTGATGTCTTCAATTAAAAGTGACGTGTGGAACTTTTGATGACTACATGTTCTGAGCTAGAACTCAAACGCTGACATATGACTCAAAGACTTTTCAAAATCTCTGTTCTCCGTTCTCACATTCTTTTTTGGGTTCAAAGAATTCTACTCAAACAAAGTGAAGGTTGTGTTGTTTTGTGAGCCACGAAATCTTATTAAAATATCAGTAATAGAAGCTTCCCTCTGATCAAGTGCAAGACATGTTTTAAAGAAGAGAAAGAAGCAAAAAGTTGGTAAGTTCAAAGGTCCTTTTCAGTAGGGTTGTTTCTTATCCATTGGTAGATTGATGTAACTCTTCTTTCTGTGTTTTCAGGTACTTGCTGATTTTCATCTACATTATGGAGCTATCACAGGACAGTATTATCGAAGCAAAAGAAGAACTCATGGTTTCATCATTATCTGGTGGATACCCAATTCGCAGAACTGCTTATTTTATCAAACCCTGCATGGAAGGCTCAGCAAATCCTCCTCATTACATGTTCTCTTCTGGAAGAACAGCAACAGTTGCTTCCAACCCCGAAAAGCTGCCACTAGAAGTGATATACAGGGGATGGCATAATCCAAATCAAGAATGGAATACATGGGTTCAACAGATGCAACAAAAGTATGAATATATGTGGATAAGGGCTGGGATAGACCATGCTATCAAAGCTTCTACTTTTCTTATCTGTAGAAATGATGAGTTGATTCTTGAGCTTGCACCAAGGTGGTGTTCAAAGACTAACACGTTTATGTTTTCATGGGTAGAAGCAGCTATAACCCTGCAGGATCTGAATGTGTGTTGGGGTTACTCTGTCAGGGGAGAGCCTTTCTCTAGACCTCTTGTGAGTGATGAGGAAAAGGAAGTAGAACAAGAGTTGATTACTGTGTTTAGGATGTTTTTCAAATCGAAGGCCAAAAGGGCAGATCATAATCCATGGATGAAGTATTTCATGAGTAATGAAAGCAATGTGGAACATGAGGCATTCTTGTGCTGCTGGTTGTCGAGGTTTGTTTTCCCTGGTAGATCATATAACTCCATTCTGAAAAGTGTTTTTCCTATTGCCATACAGTTAGCAAGAGGGACTAAACTAGCTCTTGCACCTGCTGTCTTAGCCAACATTTACAGGGTTTGAGATGGGTGTTTTCCATGTGGAAATCGATCAACTTTTGTATAATATAATATTGGTTCATTTACACAAATTTTTTTACAATCCTTGTTGAACAAGTTCAAACAAAGATTCGAGTTTCGTCCTAATGTAGTTTAGGGAATTAACTCGGGAATCAATCCAAGATGGTAATCTTAAGCCTTAGTGTACTTTTATCCTTGCTAAAATTAAAATGAAAACAATGGGGGAATGAAAGATTAAAAGAATGTATATACCTAAACTGGACCCAATGCGTGCTATCTGAATGCAAAATGCAACTAATGATGATGCAAGAAAGCTGAAAACAGTGCAGGCTAGCAACTTCAGAAACTGTTGATAGACCAGAGAAATCCAAATACTGATTTTTATGATCTAATGCATGCAACAAGTCTAATTTGCCTTGCTAATATGAGATATGCAATTATGATGCAAAATGGAATGCAAAAAAACTGAAATCATGCATGTGAACCTAAAGCTGGCATAGTTGGCAGGGACAGATGTTAATGCAGATTCTGGTTTTCATCTGACCTGCTAGTGGAGATTCTCCCTATGCAGTACTTCAACAAGTCTAGAATGAAATGAAGGAATTAACAATGCTCTTTAATCCTGCAAGAAAAGGACAGAACCTAAAATCACTCTTTGCACATGTTGTGTATCAGATTCGATGTGCACGTGCGGTACAAAAGCCGAAACAAACACACTTGGTAATTTTCTTAGCTATTCTTTTAACCAGTTCCATACAAGTCTGCACATAATTTGAATTTGCTTCTGAGTACAAGACAATATTCAAGTTTCAAAGAATATTGTTACTTCGGTCAAGAGAATTATCAATGAATTAAACAAAATTCAAATATCTCATTTTAACATAACCATTGCTAAAAAACAAGTAAAGGCAACTACACAGGTGTTACCAAAAGAGGGACCATCGCATCAAAATAACCAGCAATACAAGTTAGCAATCTACACATTCTGTTCTACTAGCTAGATTCAGGAACTCTGCTCTATAATGGCAAAAAAGGATTCTTGGACTTCATTTACAAAAAAGGACACTATGGTTCAGCTTTGACTCCAATATTTTAAACTTTATGACCTAATGTTTCTGCTTTAAGCTTGGCAACCACTCTTTCAAGCCTCCCAATCCGGCTTTCAAGATCAGAAGCTATTTCTTCTATGCATGAGCTTGCATATTTCCTTTCCACATTACTGACGCCATCTCTATCACAAAATAAATTATTGATTTTGACTCCATTTCTGTTGTCTTTGACACTTCTTGGTTCTTCAGTACTTAATGATGGAAAAACAATAGATACAAGACTAGAAACATTTTCAACTTCTTCATCACCAACAAGGTTATCGAACTCGCGGGTTGACTCGTAAACCCGTAAGAGTCTGCGAGTCATGACACTGTTGACGAGTTAACTCGCTTATAAACTCGTTATTTTTCAAACTCGGAGTTAACTCGCTGACTTCGTACCAGACTCGCGAGTTTGAGACCGAGTCACCGAGTTCGAAAAACGGGATGAAATGACAGAAAAACATGTAGTTGGCATTCGGATTTTAAGCTCAAACTAAAACCCAACGACCCAAATCGAAAATCCAATTGTAAGCAGAGATCGAAGCCCAAATCCCAAATCGAAAACCCTAATCGAACGCTAACCTATTTCGTGATCTCGAGTTTGAGCTTCATCACCTTCGACGCCGTAGCTCCGCTCGTCCACGTCGTAGTTCTGGTCGCCTCGCGTCGCAGTTCCGATCGCCTCGCGTGGCAGCTCCGTCGGGTCTCTGGTTCAGCGGCGTCACTGTTCCCTTCTTTTAATTTCCCTGTTTCGTTGTTCCCTGGTGCGTACGTATACCCTTCTTGTCTTTCTCCTTTTATTTTGCACGGATAATTTTGTTTGTTTTATATCTGTCTATGTTTGGAGTTCATAAATTTGAGAACTATTAATCGAGTCTTTTTTAAATCTTTGTGGTGGAATAAATCTTAATTTTAAAACGTTTTATTTGAGTATATTTACGATGTTATTTTATTTAAGATTTAATCATTTTTTGATTTTTATTTTGAAGGCAAAATCTTAATTTGGTATTCTTATTTATAAAAATTTTAATTTAGTTTTTTTTTTTAAATATCTCAAATGTACCCTTTCTATTAAATTGAGCTAGATGTCGTTAACTAGACAGTGACATGACAAGGTTGTCCAGTAATGAAACTATGATAAAACAGAGCATAGTGACGTAAAAGTGGAAGGGGAAATTTAAAATAAAAAAAAATAATAGTGAAATTAAATTAGGATTAGGGTTTTTAACCGCCGTATACTCACCGAAACAGTTGCTTTAGGTTCATCAACAACACCAGACTCTTGAGCTGTTTTCAATCTCTTAGTCTCAACAAGGGCTGCAAATACTACAGTGAAAACTGATATAAAAATGCCAGTCCCAATTCTTTGCAGCATTGTGATGCTTGAGGGTTTGCTAGTGATAGCTCTCGTCGCTAGCACAAATAAGCGGTCATAGATGGGACTGAAGAGAACAATGGCCGCAGTCGTAAGTGTTTGAAGAGAAGCAAGAGGTATCGATCTGCTCCATGAAACTATGTGGCTAGTGGTAGGGTCCTCCACCGCATCATAAGTCTTGGTTAGAAATGGGGTGGCCCTACTTCGTGAAGCCCCTCCATTGGCCTCGGAAGAGAAACCACTGTTGATTCATCACCTCCTATTTTGAGACGTTGGCGACGATGAGGAGGATAGTGGTGGCGAATCAAAGTACTCTTCTTTCACAGGGTACAAATAGTTCATTTTGAAAATTAAACAATTTCGATATGTACGGTTCTGATGTGTTAATTCAATTCACCCTTGGCTTCAGGTTAACGTTTGTGAAGTTTGTTCATATGTAGAATGTAAGATCTGAGAAAAATAAATAAATAAATAAATATTTATTTAATAAATGTGAGGGCGAGAATCCCTAAGTTCATTAATATGAATAAAGAAGACAAAGAGCAATGGTAGCTTAAGTGGTTAAGAGTACTTGACTATTATGAGAGGATTTAGGTTCAAGCCTTGTTTCATTAGCATATTAATTTAATTGTTTAATTATTTTAATAATATGCTTGATCATGGTGTGTAATAATATAATCCTAGAGGTGTAGGATTTATTACAAAACATGAATTGGTTGAATGGTTGTGCAATTGTTTGGTAATTGAGTTAGGGTAGGTTCAAACCTTGGCTAGTGTAACATCCTGGCCGGATATTACGGATTTAAATAATAAAATAAAGAAATATATAATAAAACTTCATTTATTATAACTTATGTTCCCAAAATGCGGGAAAAATTAAAACCGTGTAGTAGTAATAAATAATCTCAAAACCTCTACTATAACTGAAACATAAAATCCATAATAAAAACCAAGTTTAATATTAGTTAATGTCTTAAAGGCTTCCACTACCCGCATTTATTAAATAATTATTTATTTAATTATTTAAATTTCACGGGTCTTACAACTAGCACAATTTAGCTTGACTTATTTGCATTTTAATATTTTTTTTTGGTTTTGCAATGTTAGGGAAAACCTAGAAACCCTAGTAGCCATCAAAGAAACCAAAGAGGCATGGAATAATCTGTTACACTCCAATGAACTCACATGTTAATGGTGTTAATTGTTATTTTCGTTTTGGGTAATTAAGGGAGAATTAATAAGGCTAATAATGGATGAAAAGGGAGGAGAGTGGTGCTCTTGGGAAGACATTTTTGTGTGACTACCAAAACGGAGTTTTAGAACCCTAAAAATATAACTTAGGAAAGTGTTAGAAGGCTGAAAGGAGTGCCCAAGGGTGGAGATCAAATGGGAGATCAATTATGGTGTAAGGAAGGATTCTAAGAGTACTTTTGGAGACAGAATTCCAGGTTAGGGGAAGTTAGACCTGTTTTCGTTTCTTATCTTTTGTTATCCGATGAATGTTGTGAAATCTGTATGTGATGGTATGATTCTTGTGGTTTTCATATGTTTCTTTTCTTCGGTTATGGGGTACATAACCTTATTATGTGTGGGGTGATGGGTTCTCTTTGAACCATTTCGGGACAAATTTATTTCCTTTGGTTATTATATATATTAGTTTTATATGAATATTTATTTATACATTATTTGATTACATTATTTTTTTTGTAAGTAACCGATATACATTTCTATGTTATATTGTCTGGCACTTGAGATTGACAATTTCATAACCAAAAGTGTTAAGGGTTTCCGAAATTATAAAATTGAGCAAGATATATATATAAAGATTAACTTAGGAAATCAATACAGTCATAATTTATATATATATATATATATATATATATATATATATATATATGTATAAATTTGGATGAATAATTGGTGCTTGATTATGTGATTTGCAATTGAGTGCATTTAAATTGACCAAAGTAGGTGCAATTATGCTGTTTTTCGGATTTTTCGTGCAGTAGGGATCGCCGGGCGGTGGTTTCTTGCCACTAGGCGCTAGGTCACTGATCTTGTTTCGTTGGGCGGCAAGATCAAGTCGCTGGCGACTATGAATTTTCTGGTCTACGCAGTTTTCGTAAAACTACATTTTCTGGTTCGTTAACCATTTGATTTAGCTGAATTTTTGACAGAGGGTTCATAACATGTTGCTCTTTAGTTTGAACAGTGTGATCTTAGTTTGGATGTCTGTAGCTGGAGATATATGACACACATGGTTGCTAGATTGGAAGTCTTTAAAATGCATAGTGATGATAAATTGTGGGCTTGGCATAATGCATTTGGAATGAATAGAATATTGTAGAAAATGTTTTGGAGTTAAATTCAATATGGCATGATTTATTGATAAAATAAAATGTGTAAGGGATTATTGTGAAACCTTAAGTGATGGTGTAATGAATTCATGATGTATGTGATTGTGTTGGATTGTGATCCAGCCATGTGATTATGACTGAATAAGCATATTTGATGTTATGGATTGTATGTTGAGTGCTTGGGGTTCTTTGGAACTTGCTCCAAAGTTCCAAAAAAATTAGTAGCAGGACGTTACTAGTGTGGCGCCTAGCGGTGTGGGGTGTGCCGCCAGGCGATAAAGGAAAACCAGAAAAAGCCTGCAACGCGTGGCACTGGCGGAAAGGGTGATTCCGCCAGGAAGAGAAGATCGGGTAGAGGCTCTAAGAAAGTGCATGGCGCCTGGTGGCGTGAGGTGTCCGCCAGGCGGTCTGGAACCAGACAAAGCCAGGCAACATGTGTGATGCGCCAGGCGGTTTGGGGTGTTGAATTGGACTACGAGGATAATTCTACACGGCTTGGATGGAGGTCTGGATGGAGTGTAACTTGTATTGGGGTAAAACGTGGCCACTCGAGGTTGTAGCTTGGTGGTTTTGGAAGTCCAGTGGAGTGTGAGAGATCGTGACTTGTACGGCGGGGTTTCGGAAGATTGTCCTCTTTAGTGTAACTGATTGAGTTTGGTAGTTTGGGGACAACTACAGACTGTGATTCGTTTTGGGGAACTCCACTTGGTGTCACGAATTGTGGTCGTGGCAAATTATTCCCGCATGTGGACTATTGGTACAAAGTTTCGAAATAGACTAATTCCAAAATTTACTGAAAGTTAAGGGACCAAAAACATATTTAACCCCATATTATTTTAATATAATATACATGTGTTTCTATTTAAAAATTTAACATCAATTTCATGTTATATATATTTTGTACAGGACCATATTACACAGTATGCCTACATTTTACTTTAGCACCAACCGGTGCATATGCATTTCATTTTAATGTAATGTACATATGTTTGTATGTACATGTGTTTCTATTTAAAAATGTCAGGGATATGCTAGATTAGTTACGAGCAGGAATGTTCGTAATGGAGATTTGAGATGTGTGATTGATGCGGGTGGGGAGGTTCGTATCTGTTGTACTCTTGTGTGGGGATACGAGCGGGGATGTTCGTATGTTTCGTGCTCACACTTGAGGCTGCTATGAGCGGGAAGGTTCATAGTAGGTGTTCACGCATGTTGGACTATGACCGGGTAGGTTCGTAGAGTTAGACTACGAGCGGGGAGGTCCGTAGAGCTAGACCACGAGCGGGTACGTTCGTGGAAGCATGATAATCCCTAAGGACCAAGGTTGTGAATGGATCTTTCTCATATAGGTTATGAGATTGGGGTGTAATGTTATCAAGAAGTCAATAAACTAAAAATTGTGCTAAGATAGATCGGGTGCGGGTTAATTTTTATTATTTTATTGATTGTATTATTTTTCTTTCTCAGCTCACCCTTTCTGTTTGTGTTTGGCGATGATCATGTGACTTGTCACGCGGGAACATATGTGAATCCAGGTGAGAACGCCGATGCATAGTGACAGAGCGAGGCAGACGATGGGGGATTGTTCTCTATGTTTTATTTTCATGCATTTTGTAATAAATTTTATGATGCTTTTTCTCTATTATGAACATGTAATAAAGATGGAGTAGTGTGATTGAACTACAGCGAGATAAGTTTTAAATTTTCCCGCACTTGGGAACTTTATATAATGTCTTAAATCCAAAAGAAATTTTATGATATATGCTTTATCTAGTAATATCCATCTAGGGTGTTACAGTGCCAAATTAAATTTTTTTATATATATAATTTTTTTAATTAAACAAATAAACTTTTCATTTTCCTCTACTTAAATTATTTTTCTACATTGATTTACGAATGTACTTTCCAATTTCTAATATTTTTCATTTCTATTCCAATTTAAGACTATTCAACTTATTTATTATGTGTAACAAAATTTGCAATGCAACCCAGATACATTCATAAAATTTTACAAATTTAAATTGAAAATACAAAATCCTTAAATTTCATAATTTAGAATTATACTAATATAAGGAAAACTACAATAGTTCATGCCAATTTCATAAAATAATTCCTAAAATCTTGATTAGGGTTCATACTAATTTGGGGAAAACTTAAGTTGGGAAAAACATCGTAATAGTTATAAGAGAATCATAAATTTAAAATACATAAATCATAATAGAATACTAAACTTGATTAATGAGATATATTGTGATAATACATTCCTCAATCTATTTGTTCTTCCATATCTTCACTGATTATCTTTTTATCTTTCTTTTTACTTTTATATTTTCTAGATAACTTATTGAAAAAAGAACCTTATGTACGGAGACAAAATCCTATTTCTTTTTATTAACGAACATCCACCAAATTGATTTTTATTTTATTTTTTAAACAATAAAAATACATAAATAAATAAGATATATATATATATATATAAATTAAATGATAAAAACTTTTCAAAACTTAATAT
>Ga0214544_1006242_pt1 | contig 22194 bp, 11 predicted proteins | sample CNSS3metaG_FD_160074 | JGI IMG/M metagenome (GOLD analysis project Ga0214544, IMG submission 160074) | Root nodule microbial communities from cowpea collected in UCLA plant growth center, Los Angeles, California, USA - CNSS3 | ecosystem: Host-associated > Plants > Roots > Nodule | place: USA...
CAATTATAGATTTATGTAAACATTTTTATCCTTCTAACATACTCAACTAAATTTCATTTTTTTTTCATTAATTTTGAGTTAAACCTCAAGGTTTTAATCATCAAACGCTATTTCCGTAGCAAAAGAACTCAAAGTGAGTTTGGTTCAAAATCTCTATCCAGGGAAGGAAAAAAAAAAAAAAACGCCTCCGTGCGCGTGCGCGTGCACGTAACAAGCGCCACTATCGTTTGTGTTTTCTTTCCATTTTAAAAATACGCAAGTATAATATATCTATGGGTTAAATATGTTTTTAATTTTTTAATTTTTAGTGAATTTTGGAATTAGTTCATTTTAAAATTTGGAGTAGTTTTTCATCTTTCCAAATATGTGAATTTAGTTATTTTAATTAAATTTTGTTAGGTTTAGTTGATGTTTCGTATGCATTTCAGTACTGTATTTGAGTTGTTTATAATGTTTGATACATTTTTGCTTGTTAAGTCAAATATTATTATGAAACACGCTTGAAATGTCAAATAAACTTAACAAAATTTAATTAAAATGACTAAATACATGTATTTCGAAAGATAAAAGACTAAACTAGTCCAACATCTCAAAATGAACGAATTTTAAAATTCACTGAATGTTAAGGGACCAAAAACGACATAAATATATTATACTTTCATATTTTGCATCACACATTAATTTCTTTATTAAATGATAATATCATGAAAATATACAATTTTATGTATTATATGATAATAACATTTATTATTATTTTTAAATAAATTGCTTATCCTTCTTACATTTTTGTTTTGTGAGTCGGCCCGTCTCTCTATTAGTATGTTTTTTCAAGTACATATTTTCTTTTGTTTTTTTCTTTTCTTTTTAAGAGAAAAAAAAACTTTACTTAAATGATTAAACCCTACAAAACAGTTTAATAAAGAAATAGATAAAAGCGAGAAACATAAAGTCTTAATGAATGATAAAACGAAACAAACTTTATAAAAGCTATTGAAAAAATGCAATAAAAATATATTAGAAACATTTTTTTTATCATCACACGTATATGCATATGTAATATTCTTTTTCTAGTTTTATATATAAATACATTAAAATGATACACAACTATAAATCATGCACCGACTATATATAGTTATTTTATACTATCGTATAATAAAGAAAAGTATGGAGTAACACTTTTAATTAATAGCAATATAAAATGTAGATTATTAGGATGAATTAATATAAAAAATGTTTAGAATGATAATTGATTTGTTAATGTAAATATATATATATGTATGGGTTAGTGTAAATAAAGGCAGAGCGCACTAGGTTTGTCTTCTCTATTCCGTGCGTGGTCAGAAGCACTCACAAGAAGCAAAAGCTGAAAAGCTTCGACTCTCAAATTTAAAGACCCATCCAAAGCAAACCTCTGCCAAATCCAATCCTCTCACTCTTTTTCTCTTGTTTTTTTTTCTTTCTTCACTTCTCAAATTCCACAGGAGAAGACACAAACGCAGAACATTCTCGGAAACCGTAACCCATATTCTATTCCCGGGTCATCGGGCTTCGGACCATCCGCCATTTTCACAGACCGCAACAAAACAAGGCAACAACCTTCCTTGTTTTCCGCTCTCGGTGTTTTTCAAACCGCAAATGCCTGAATAAGAAAGGGGTGGCTTAGTAATTCGAGACACTCGCTCGGTGGTTCTAGACATGGCAGGTAATAGTAGCTCGGAGGGGTTGGGAGATGATTTCTTCGAACAGATCTTAGCAGTGCCCGAAGCTCCAGTGGGATATGGCAGAGCCGTAGCCACTGACGTTGGAATGCTGCAATTGGGGTCCACTACTCCAACCGCCGCCGCTCTCAGAGGCGGTGGAATGATGCCTCTGGGCCTGAATTTGGAGCAATCTGCGTTTCTAAGCCACCATGATTCCAGAAACCTAGTTGACGACGTTGTTAATGTTGATCCCAGCGTTCACAATAATCACCACCACCATCATCATCATCATCAACACCTCACGCTCCATAATAACAACTCATCACCCTCTCCTACTCCACCAATCACCGTAAGCACCCATCCTACATCTTCTCATACCAGTATTCCTGGATCATGGTCTAGCGCGCATGCAGATTAGAAAATGGTTTTTGTTTTATTCTGTTGTTTACAATTTTAGTTAATTTTTTGTGTGTGGTGCAGGATCGCGATTCGATGCATGTGAGAGGTTTGTTTTCAGCGTTTGGACAGTTGCATAGTCCTACTCTTGTTCCCTCTGTCCGCCCCACGCTGTCATCGCCTCCACCACCTCCTCAGCCGCAGCTCCACCTCCACCACCATAACCAACAGGTAAATACATCTTATTTTATTATTAATTATTATTATTATACCTTAATAATAATTAAATGTATTCGCCAATTGGGCACTTCCGTCCGTCACCCAATAATTTACCTCTAACCTACATAAAGACAAATTATTATAATACATTAACCTTAAAGTTGGGTCACTTTACAATGCATAAAGAAGAGATGCCTGTGGAAGTTTAGTTAGTGCTTCATCCTTCACCATTCATTCGTTTCTTTATCGCCAATAAAATACTTAATTTAACTAATCCTATATTTTATGAAATGATTGTATATTGTTTATTATATATGCCTTCCCTTTCTTTTCTTTTTACTAAAACCAAATTTCATGGGTTTAGAGACATACTTTACAATTATGTCCTTTCCCTTTCCCTGCGGATGCTAATTTCACTCTCTCTGTGACAGTATTCGCATTCCAAGAATCATTGCTTTTATTGCATTCGTGTTTAAAAAATTCCCAGATTTTGTTTTATGCTCAACTTTTTATTACGTCGTTTTTATATATTTTTTCGGTACGAAGTTTGTTGGATCTGTTATACGATTTTAGGAGCATTTTTTTTTCTTTATTCCATCTTCTGTTTTCAGGTTTTGGTTTAAGCGACCCACGGTACTTTCCGACAACGCGTTTTCTGTGCTTGTTTTCATTCGTAGATTGTATACTTTTTCACCACGCGTTTTTCTTCTACAGTTTAATACGCGTGTCAAATATTTTTGTAAAATAAGCTATGAGCTATTAAATGTTTTTTTAATTTAAAAATAATTTAGATTAAATCCGTTTCTATGACAAATCGCACCGCTTATTGAACAAAAAATATACACATGTGTAGGTATTGATACAAAATGGTCAATACAACTTGACAAAACGCAGAGGCAACAGGCACGCAACAAGTGACTTTGTTTCAATTTCAACGCCCTTGTACTGGGTGGGACCCGTATTGACATGTATTTCTATTTTGTTAGGGCATGAGATTTTGACATTTTTGCAAAGGCTAACTAACAAATGTGCACATTAATATTCATGCCGTGGATCCTCCGTCTTGACTTTAAAACCTAAATTCAAAATTTTAACCAATTTATCTTTATTGAGAAATTGCAAAAAAGAGAGAGAAAAAAATAATAAAAATAGTTTGTAGTCTAGAATGTTGAAGTGTTCTATTCTTGTCGTGTGTACTTTTATTTACATGTCCAAGTAAAGTATAATATACATGTGCCTGCATGCATAAAACAAACATCTTCGGTTTTAGTTTAAGATTGTGGATGCAGTAGAGTATGGATTGGATGAATATACTCTCGCACAAGTTGCAACTTTCTGAAATGATTACTCAATAACTATCAATATTCCTATACATGGTAATGGTGATAATGAAATATATATAGTTGGATTATGTCTATTGAGTTACCCTGTGATGTTATTTAGGTAATGATCTCATGCTAATCGCAGGCATTTCAAGGGCAGGGAGGTGGAGGTCCAGCGTCTATGAGTGGTACTCAACAAGCACCTGGCATTCGCCCTCGTGTGAGAGCAAGAAGAGGGCAAGCCACAGATCCACACAGTATTGCTGAAAGGGTAATTGGTTAAGAACACACTTAGTCTTAAAACTTACATGCTTTAATATTCACATAATAACAACCAAAAGGAACCGGTTCACTGCAGACTAGATTGTTTTATTAGTGATATTAATATATGCTTATTAGATTCCTTTGTCTTATCCGTCTATAACAATTGATCTTTTTTGTTCAATTGTATTGGATGTAGTTGCGTCGCGAAAGAATTGCTGAAAGAATGAAGGCATTGCAGGAGTTAGTTCCCAGTATTAATAAGGTTTGGATTCTCTAACAAATTTGCTATGCAGTTACACCATTATTCACACTCTTGGCTTGTGATTTGTATGCTTGTATTTTCGGATTAACATACTATTTATATTTTCTCTTCATTTAGCAGTCATCATTTCTTTATGTTTTCTAAGAAACTTCCATTTTATAAATAACAATTATGTTAAAACTTTGTAAAAGAGTACACTAGGATGAATGCTTATAAAGCCTTCAAAATAATGGATTACGTTGAGAAAGTAAAATATACGGTTTTGTACTTGATAAACATGCATCCTTTTTGTGGTTGCAGACGGACAGAGCCGCGATGCTTGATGAAATTGTGGATTATGTCAAGTTCCTAAGACTCCAGGTTAAGGTAAGCTCTTAAAGAATGTGTATTCAATAAAACTTTCTTCATTTCCATGAACGGCTTAATCTATATTCAAAATTTCTTCCTGTAGAAAAGTTAAGTTGAACTTAGGCATATGCTAAACCTTTTCTTGATTTTATTTTTGAGAAACTTGTTTCAAATTGCTGAGCCTCCGTACTAGTGCACATGTTAGGCTTAATACTTAATACTGTGAAATATCCATAGTCATCTATATGGAGTGTGTGTGTGCATGGTAGACACATTTTATCGTGTGTGATCTTCCTATGCAACGAAGAGATGTCTACCAGATTTTTTTTAGCTGCACAATTTTTGTGTACCAATTATCTAAACAAAATAGATTAATAAACCTTGTGTCCTTTTCATATCATTTAATTTTATTGATATTTTGAAACAGGTCCTGAGCATGAGTAGACTGGGGGGAGCTGGTGCAGTTGCTCAACTTGTGGCTGATGTTCCCCTTTCTGCAGTGGAGGTGATAACTACTCGAAAGATGTTTTGAAATGCTACTTTTCTTCTTCTTTTTTAGTTTCATACCCTTTTTATCATTTCAATCTACTTTTACTTTATTTTCTTCAAGCACCACTTGCAAATTTTTGTACCACGGTACGTATCTAAACCGGGATATATGAGATAACATCATAGCAATCATAGCACTGCGCACTACACATGTAAATTCATGTTAATTTTGTATTTTTGTTCTTACAATAGTTTTATTGATCCTATCAGCAAGGGGAGGACATAGAAGGTGGAGGCAATGAGCAAGCCTGGGACAAGTGGTCCAATGACGGTACAGAACAACAAGTTGCTAAACTTATGGAAGAAGATGTGGGTGCAGCTATGCAATTTCTTCAGTCCAAGGCACTTTGCATCATGCCCATATCTCTAGCCTCAGCCATTTTTCGTATGCCTCAATCAGAATCATCAACAGTGATCAAGCCTGAATCAAACAGTCACTGATAGAAGCGAACAAAAGTGTGGTGACAGACTTTACATTACATAACTTTGTTTAGCCAAATTTGGTCCCATTCTTCCTCCTTTATGACAAGGGTATTCTACTTTCTTGTATAATTTTGTGATTGGATGGAGAAGGATATCTAGTCGGTGCAGCTGTTCACTCTTCTCAACTTCTGTCAAAGAAGGAGTAATTGCTTTTGCTATTGTGTAAAACCAGAAGGACGCAGCATGTCCTTGTCACAGTGAAGATCAACATTTTCAATGGCCTTATTGATGTTTTTCTTCCAAATATCTGTGGTGGGGTTGGTGCTGGATCACCAAATATTTGTAGTGGAAGCTCTTTTTCTTAGTATTTTTAATTTTGGTGAGTGGGGAGTGGGGCCACTTAAAAGGAAAGGATGGGTAGGCATGATTTATGTGGAGAAAACTTTAATACAACTTGAATTAAAATATGTTACTTACCTTGTAAAGCTGTTTGGAAGCATCTGATTATTGAAAAAGCTAAAGGTGTTTTAAAATAATAAAGACATTTCGAGTTTTGTTTGCTTCTAAAACAAGTGAATTCCACCATAAAATTAGGTGCCACATTACCCAACCGACTGCTTCCTGAGAAAGTGGAAAATGACAACTTTGCTAATTTACTAATCAAAACCTTATCTTCTTACCAATATTATAATATTATCAACAAAAATGCTCAATGCTACTATAGAATTTACTGTGTTTCATTTCACCCTCAACATCTTAGAATCGTATCAAATACCAATAGAATTTACATCTTAGTTTGAAATTTTATACTTGTCACAAAAGGGACGTAGAAAAAAAAATCCTGACATTTACAAAATTTTAAATAATTATTTACTTTTCTCATATTTTTAATAAATGAAAGTATAATCTATTATGTTTTTAATAAAGCAATCACTTTACTATTTTATTTATTAAATAATTTTTTTATAGAAAATCATTGAAGAATTTAGCCAATAAACCATTTTTAAATAAATAAAAGATGGATACATATTTTAAACTTAACGATGTGAATATTTATTTGAAAAAAATCGTTTTACCTCATTTGACGTTAATAAAATTTTTAATAAAAGTTAACTTTTATATTATTAAAAAAAAAATAATTATGAAAGATAATTATCAAATAATAATAAAAAAATGGTGTCAAAATACCAGTTTTCTATTTATTTTACAGGTAGAAAATAAATTATTTTAAAATCCGAAAGACTATGAGTGTGATTTGACATCACCTCGAAAAGCTAAATGCAAATTCCTCGTTTCGAAATGGAAACTATCACTATTTTACATAATTTTGTAAAATAAACTAACTTCTAAATGTTAACAATCACTGTTCAATCCTCAACTGAATATAAAGATGAAGTAAACATAAATAAATAAATAGAAAGGTGCATGTTAGTAAAAAATCATATACATTTGAGATAAACATTTGTCAAATGATCGAAAAAGTAGGAAACTATTTCAAACTCAGAAAAATTATAGAAGGGGACACTGAATAATGAAAAACTATTTGAAACTATTAATAATGCAATTTTTATAGATCTGAAAATTAATAATTTATAGTTATTTTCCCCAAACAAAAAATAAATTTAATTATATTCTATTATGACATATAATCAATTATCAAAATAGTTTAATGTTCACAAATAGTTTAACCACATCACAATTCAACAATATGAAACTCTATGCCTGTGAGCAAATGCACGCTGACTTTGTTGCTACAGTTTTTTGTTGTTAGGCCCAACGGCTCATTTAGTGCACAGACAGCTGATTTCAATAATTGATCAAAATCGAGTTGGTTTGGGTATACTTTAGCCCAATTAGCATAAACATATGAGGTGCTACTTCCTGCACCCTATCCATTTTCTTCCCGCACCCCATCAAATTTCTGAAAAGTGAGCGAGTGTTTTCCGCAAACATCTTTCCGAAAGTGATTTAATATGTTTCAGAAAATAAAATCTAAAATAATAAGGTGCAGGAAAAAATTTGATGGGGGTGCAGGAACTAATAGCGAACTTGGACAATACAACCCACTAAGAACTTGGATTATAGTCTTGAACATGATTGGGTTAATTCAACGTTACACTATACATTGATTCGTTTTCAAATTTACATTAAATTTTTCATTACGTGTTGCAATTCATTTATACTTAACATCATAAACATAAATAGAGTGCAAAAAAACTAAGGTCTATAAATTTCAAGGGACTAAAATAATAACATGACTTTTTAAAGATTAAAATAAAATGTATTCTAAAAACACTGCTAAATGTTTGAATTAATTTATTATAATTTGTCCACTTTTGAGAAAACTTATTAGACAAGTGATTGTTTACCTATCCCCAACAACTTTTTTAAATTAAAAATTATAATTCATCTTTGACGTTTCAAAAAGAGTACAAAAAACTCAAAATTTCATATAACGATCGAATTGTAGATCTCATTCCACAAGATGATTTGTCGTAAAGTCATGAACAATGTTCTAAAGAAATAAAAGAATTGTCAAGGGAAATTGAATTTTTTAAGTGTTGCTGAAATTTTATATTTACAATTCAAGACAATTATGTTATATAATATGAAAAAGTCAACAAACTTCACGTTTTGTCTCCCCACGAACATTTCGAGTTTTTCAGCAAATGCCGCTAGCTATTATCTAAAATTTGTAATTTAACAATTAGATGATTAGTTATAATTACGTTGTTTAAAAAATTATTAAGCTAAGAAATAGTTAATACAGGTTAAGGAATCGTGTTTTGATATCTCTTCGACATTAAATATGTAATTAAGGTTTATCTTTCGTCTCTTTTGTTTCATTATCAAAGGTCAAAAAACTTGACAAGTTCGCAATTTTTTTATTAGTGTTATAATTAGAGGAAAAGGTCATTAGCGCGCTTTAATGAAGCAATTGAAATTTATGTATTAGTAAAGTAAAAATCTTTAACAGTATTATAAAAATTAAAAGAAAAATGTTGGTTAGCACTCTCATAACATTAATGTGATACATGTTGTTCAATAGTGATACCTATGAAATAGTAACAGTGATGGTAGAATGGATGTGGTCAATTTCACACCACACGAGGGTGTAAATAGTGAATTGCCGGGATTGGTTGCTACCGTAGAATGGGCCCAATGGGTCCAATGGGCCCTCTTTGTCAGTTCTTTCTTTATTGAACTCAATGTGGATGGCAACATTTATATTAAAAATTAAAGTGACTTACTTTTAATATATTATTTTAACCATTTTATTTATTTCGGTTTAAGAATATCATTACTATCCATGTTTTTGGTCAAACACCTCATAAAAGGTTCATTGAATGGGGGCTCTACCAAAAGCTTTACATTCTCAATATTTTTCAAGTTATAATTATCCTACTAATGAAACAAGTAAATTATAAAAAATATTGTATTATTATGTGTATAATGCATCACCCACATCACAATTCCCGGAACGACAACTTCGAAGATTCCCTGTGTTTGATTAAAATGGCGATTTGAATGAATTTAATGAAGTTAGGTTATGTGGAGGAAAATGATTGCATTTACTCTGAAATACTTTGGTTTTGCTTTGTTGCTAGTGGTTGGTGAGTCGGTGGACATGGTTAGTTCAATGTCTGAATAAAAGAAGCTCTTATCCTAATCTCATCAAAATGTCGCTTCAACTCTGCCTTTCCCAATCTTTAATCATTCCTACAAACTTTATCACCACCTATGTCTTTACACTTTTCAACAAACCAATCTCACAAGTTACCCATTTCATCACAGTTTTCTCCTTTTCCTTTCTTTCACCACACCCTGTTTCTGTGTTAAGAAAATTCCACACTCTGTTATTGCATTGTTCAGCATGCACCAATATCTAATTTCAAAAACAGAGAGAGACACAAAACTGTTTAACCTTGTTTGTTTTTCGTACGAACCATTTAACCGATGTTTCTGAAACCGAAGACAATGAAAAATTTAATGTTGTTGGACCCCTCACCCGAGGGTGGCCTTGCATGGGCACCGCGAAAAGTGGACAAAAGATGAAAGCTGGTCACGATAATGAGATACATACACACACATGATCCCTACTTCTAAACCCTGTCATTTTTTTTATGCTGATTGCGGTTTTTGTGAGAATAATTCTAAATCCTCAAAACAAAATAGCATGCTCAAAGGAGAACCACCGCACCTACTCATAAAAAAAAAAAAAGGAGTACTACAATAATGAAAAAAAGATTCCCTCATTGATTGTGTTCCTCTACCATTAAATTCATATTAGTTTATTTACGTTAAAAAATTAAATTAGAAGAAATTTTGTATGCTGGAAATAAGGTAAAGGAAGGGCAAAAAGGGAAAGTGGGATGTCCACTAACCATACCACAATCATTCCGGTCACACATCACTTCTGACGTCACTGACCCGACAACCCAGGGATCATCCAACAGCGCCTAACCCCACACGTGTCACGATCTGAACCCTCCCCTTCCCTCACCCAATATATGACCAAAACTACCCTGTTTCCGACACCTCTTCCTTCTTCCATTCCCAAACCCTCTCTTTCTGTTTCGCTTTCAACAGAGACTTCACTTTCCCAACATCACCTGAGAAAAGGATACCCTTCACACGCACGCCCTCTGTTTCTCTCTTTCTCTCTTTCTCTTCCTCTTCTGGTTCGGGACGCAGGACAACCCGACAACAACTACTGCAACTACTACAACATGATTAACTTCGAAGAAACCGAGTTGCGACTCGGCCTCCCTGGTGCCTCTGCAACTGATCATGGCGAGTTAACACTGAAGGGCAGTGGTGGCAAGAGAGGCTTCTCTGAAACTGCTTCTGTTGATTTGAAGCTCAATCTTTCTTCCAATAACGACTCTGCCTCTGTTTCACCGGCTGCAGAGAACCCCAAAGAGAAAACTACCACAGTTGAACCTCCTCCTCGGGCTAACGACCCAGCAAAACCACCTGCAAAGTGAGTCCTTTTTCTCTTAAATATATATGTCGACTTTGCTACATATATGGTTTCCATACCAAACTTGGTTTATTTTATTTTATTTTATTGGTATGAAGTTGTAGTTTGGGAGAAGAATCGACCAATCTATTTTCTGCTTTGCTCTGGTTTTTTATTTTACTTGTTGTTTGATTTGTTCTTTGATCTATATAGCCAGTTTGGATCTTGTGTGAGACATGGAAGGGGAAATATAACAGATTAAACAAAAAATCATCTTTCAGTTGTTTGTAAAATGAAATTAGAAATTAGATTAGTAGATTTCGTTCAATCTGTGAAACTATGATACACAGAAATAACTTAGCAGGATAGGGAACTTATCTCTGCCTTGTTTAGAGAGTTTAGATTTGGGGAGGGAAAAAAAAAGATGGATTAAACTATGAATTGAAAAGATAATAGAACGGTGCAGGTACAAGTAACTTAGAAGATTGATTTTGGTTGAAGGTCGTAGCTGCCGAGTAATTAATTAACTAGTGTATTTCTTAGTTCTGATCTCTGGCTTACTTTACTCTCTCACCTTGTTATTTTAATGGAATATTTTAAACATGGTGTTTGAATTTGATTGTAAGTAAACCAATATTGATGTGTACTTTTTTTAACAAGTTGAGGAGGTATTATTCAAATAAAATTTGTGTAGAATAGGTAAAAGGTGGGGTGTGAAAAAAGAAAGGAGAGGAGGAAGAAAAAGTGTAGTGTGGAAGAGGGATAGCAGAATGAAAAGGGAAGCAAAGTTGAAGTGTAGCGGATGAGATGGTTGGTTGTCGGGTAGACAGAGGAAAAGGACAAGACAGAGGGAATCTTACTTTATTTGAGAATATTAATATTAAAGAAATGGTTGAAATGTTGTATGATTTGCACTGCAGGACACAAGTGGTGGGTTGGCCACCAGTGAGATCTTTTAGGAAGAACATAGTGAATGTTCATAATCAAAGGAACGAAGGAGGAGGAGCAGCAGCTTTTGTGAAGGTGAGTATGGATGGTGCACCGTATCTACGGAAGGTGGACATACGGTTGTACAAGAGCTACCAAGAGCTGTCAGAAGCTCTGGCGAAGATGTTCAGTTCCTTTACCATTCAGAAATGTGGGTCCCAAGGGAGCAAGGACTTTATCAATGAGACCAAATTAATAGACCTTTTGAATGGCTCTGATTATGTACCCACATATGAAGACAAGGACGGAGACTGGATGCTCGTCGGTGATGTTCCCTGGGAGTCAGTCTCATTCATTCATTCACTTTACCTTTCTTTTCTACATTAATTATTACTCCAATTTCACTCACTATTTCTCTCACAAACAAATTTCACAGAATGTTCGTTCAATCATGCAAGCGCCTCCGCATAATGAAGGGTTCTGAGGCAATTGGCCTTGGTGAGTCATCTTATCATTCATAAAAACTACATAAAAACTACAAGAAAAACACTATCTATCTTACATGCATTGTTTAATTATTCCAACTTGACAGCGCCAAGAGCCGTGGAGAAGTGCAAGAGCAGAAGCTGAAGTGGTTTCAGGGATCAGCAACATTGGCCTCAGTCATAACGCACAGGGAACCGAATTGACTCCGACAAGATTGAGTCTAATATAGGGATAATAAGAGTTTTATTGTTGTTATTATTATGTGCTTTGTCAGCTTTTTGAATTATCTTATATGTGTATTATATGCATGAGAAAAATAGTTGGAAATTGGATAGGGAGAAGAAATAATATAGATGTTTATATGATATCCCAATTTTGTTAAAAAAATGTGACTTTAATGGTTGTTGGCAGCTTGCCTATTATGATGATGTGAATGTTTGCAGTTTATGTTAACTGGGTTTGGTTTTTGTCCCCTCCCTCCCTCCTATTCTCAGTTATGCGTTTACCTTCACGCTATGCACAGTTATGCACAATCGTAACATACAAAACTCTGTTCTCAGTCAAATTATAAGGATCTGGTTGGCTGAGAATGTTCGACAGCCTATGATCTATGAACAAAAAAGATAAGGTGGACCCCACCCACGTGATGCCTGTTCTTTCTACCTTTTTATTGTGGGATCCACTAATTTATTTCACATGTTCCCTCTTTATTTATTTTTGTTTTCATGTTTAATTCGCGATGAGGCTGTTAACAGAGAACCTGATTATCTGGTTCAATTACTTGTTTTTTTAAATATATATACTTATTTATGTAATTGGCTGCTCAACTTTTATTTATGAATTTCCCTTGTTATTTAAAACTAGTTATTTTATGTATTTCAAAAAACTTGTTTCAAAAAGATATCTGAAAATTGTGTGATGAAAAAACTTATTCTAAAATTTATTTGATGTATTCTAAAAGAACATGTATTAGAAATTGGATTTTGAAAATCTTATTCTAAAAGTTCTGTTTTGAATATTTTATTTTAAAAGTCATGTTCTATATAATTCTAAAACTTGTTTTAGAAGTTTTTCAAAGCAGATACTTTAGAAGGTCATTTTAAAATGTAAAGGGGTGCAGCAGCTAGAAATTACATGGTGCAGGAAGAAAAAAAAAAAATCAATGACTTGGAAAGTTTTCACGTATGATATGTTTACAATTATGTGCTTTTAGTCGGTTGGGTCGCCGTTGGCTCCTCCTCCTTTCAGAATAATTGATTTTAAGATAAAAATATTAGTAAAACCCAGTTAGATTTGGACATATTAATGGACCTAGAAAAATGAATGGGCTTCCAGAAAACGGTTAAGAAATCTTTATAACCCATTCAGCCTTCTTCATTATATTAGTAAGACAAAAAAGTAAAAATAATTTTCTTTTTGTGATGAAGTTTGGTCAACCAGTATACAGAGAAATTAAGCACAAACAGACATATTTGTTACTGATAATACAGCACAAAAACTATGTACTTCAAATCTTTTTATTGATGTACACATCCTACTACCACAATCACAAGAAAAGTACAATTCAGATTATCTAGAAATAGAAACGAATCAATGAATAACTGAGACAAATAATTGAGTCAGCAGCAATAGCAATTATTAGATCATAATTCAGATATATATATATATATATATATATATATATATATATATATATATATATGAAGCTTACACCTCCAACTGTCCAACTGTCAACTGTCAGGCACTCCCAGTGACAATTTTGGAATGACGATTTGATAACCGCTTTCAGTGAAGTTCAAAAGGATTCAACAATGTATCTGACTCAGCCACACTTTTAAATCAAACTTCTAGATCATCCATTTGTCTTGTCGACAGAGCTATATAACTGGCAGCATAAGATGGTTGTTCGCCATGACATTCAAGAAAATAGTTTTCAACATGTTATAGTTTTCCTTCAAAATTGCACAACAAAGGAAAATTACGCATCACTTGCCCAATGCATCTTTGTCAAGACTTCTAACAATATGGTACTTTTAATATTGTCACCCTTGGAACTATTAGCACCAACCCAAAAGAAATAGCTCTTCTATGGTTGAGATGACCTAAGTCAGGAATCACCATTTGATTTACACCTAAATCCAAGCTATAGAGGTAGTCCTCCCCGTAGTCCAACTTATAAAACAATCAATTAATAGGACATAAAAACTACTGAGGAAACCACTGGATAGCATTACCACATCAAATATTTATCATATCAAATATGGATTTCCTAACAATCTTCTACAAATATAACCTCCAGGTGTCTGATATCCCCCTCTTTACGCTGCCTGAGCAAGTTCACACCACGTATCACACTAATCTACACTGCACCGGAACCCTCCGCCAGAGTACCATCATCCATTGTTGCCATCAATTGTCAACGCCGAAAGCCAACTGGTGTTCTAAGTTCGCTATCTACTCATCAACCATTCAACGAGTTTGAGGTTTCAATTTTATTGATACATGCTTCCACAGATATTAAAAATAAAACAAAAACACTAGACCAATATAGATGTCAAAATCCTACACACAAATAATTTAATGGCCGAGAACAACGCAATGGATGATTGGGAAGAAAAAATAACAAAGAAAGCCGATAATTGAAAACTAAAATCTAATAAAATACTACAAATCATACCAACACCACACTAAACAAAAGTCAAATTGTCAGATACTACCAAGCACAGTGAAAATTCCAAGCAGGAAAGAAAGTTTATATCCAAAGCATAAACTGAAAAATATTGCAGCAGCACAATCTAATCGGAAGGACAGCCTTAGCAAGTGAGTTGGATGATAACAACAATGATACCCGCTAGTGGCCTAAGCTCCAGCAACCAATTCTACACCGAGATTCTTCTTTGAACATTTGGTGCAGAATAATTATAGCTATAACCCATCTTCTATTCTTGCTCCATAAACTACAAAGTGAGCTGTTACAATCTGATAGGTGTTCAAACTTTATGCTAGCTATTCCAGTTTCAAAAGCTGAAAATTCGGCAATAAACCTTCAGCAGAACCATTGGATACTGGCCTGTGAATACGATAAAGAATGGAAAGAGACAACAACTAAAACAAAATTAAATTGACACCATCTTATCTTTCAATTGACGTGTTGCCCTTCTGTGAATCTAGGACCTTCTAAAGTTCAGTAGTCACATTATTGTTACATTCATTTCTCATTTAAATTGTACCATTCTCAGACGTCGAATGAATACCTGATTATAAACCCTTAGACTGATTCTGCATTCATCCCCGCAGCTGAACCAACTTAAAGCCAGTACAAAATATTATTTCTAAGCATGTCGTCTATCTCGTAAAAAGGAACCATTTTCATACAAGAACTTATCTCTGAATGGCAACGCTAACCAGGAGACAGAAAACGATGATTAAATAGGCAAAAGTATTCCAAAATCTTTGAAGTACAAAAAATGCGATCATTAACGACCCATCATACGTTTGGGCTTCTTCACAAAGCTCAACCGAATCTGTTTCAGGCGGCTTCTCTTCCTAGCCATTTTCTCAGGCAAGGTTTCCCTCTTCTTCACAACCTTGACAACCCTCTTCTTCTTCAGGTATCTTGGGTCAACAGCATAATCTTTAAGAATCACAGGCAGTCCGCTACTCTTTGCTTCATTGAACAAAGCATTAGCCCTATCAACGCGATTGTGGGCACCCAATTTCCCCATCAATAAGTCATAAGTTTTAACCCCGGGTACACACCCATCAGCCTTCATCATAGCAAACACACTCAAAGCATGATCAATCCTCTCAATGCCACACAAAATCCTGAGGAACTGATAGTAAGCCTTCTTGTCAAGAAACTCACCATACCCAGCAGATCTCATCCTATCAATCATTTCATCCCCCTCCTCCAGCCTAGCAGCCTGATACAAACTCCTAATCAAAACAAGAAAAGTAGACTCATTAGGATAACACCCCCACTCTCCCATACTAAGAAACAACCTCAACGCATCCTCGGTCTTCCTAATCTTACACAGATTCGTTATCAACACATTGAAAGTCTCCACATTCCTCGGAACCCCACGGAACTCCATCTCCACCAGCACCTTCTCCGCCTCCGACTCCAACCGAAAAGGATCCTTCTCGCGACAAAGCTTACACACGCAATCAAGCATGGCATTGTAAGCCCCTACACCAAGCTCAAATCCTCCACGATACATCTCACCGGCGAGCCTCTGAGCTTCCTCGAGCTTCCCATCCACGCACCAGCCGCTGATCAACAAATCACACGTCGCTTCGTCGGGGAAAAACTCCCTTGCCAAATCCTTCACCATCTTCTCCGCGTAACTCGCGAAGCCCTTCGAACACAGCTTCTCAACGACTACCTTCAGCGAAGAGCGATCACGCTTCATCCCGTAGTCTCTCTCCATTCTCTCAAAGAACTGAACCACCTGGCTGGGCCGGCCCGCACGCACGAGGCGGTCGATCGCCGATTCAAGGGTCTTGGGCCCGACAGCGGCTGCGGTGGAGAGGAGGTCATGCGTGGCTTTGAAGTCCTTGCGGCGGCCGAAGTAGTCGACGAAATATGATAGAGTGTGGTCAGTGTGTGTGAATTGGGGATTGGAAGAGAGCCACTGGTGGAAACCTAGAACATTGCGGCCAGCTTCGGGGCAGAGGTCTAGGGTTTGTAGAATCAAATTGGGGGTTGGAGTGATGTGGGAAAAGCTGAGGTGGAGGCGCTTCGAAACTGAGAGAGGGTCAGAGTTCGGTTCTTTCAGAAGCTCAGAGGAGACGTTATGCGCAATTGGGTCGATTTGGGTTTCCGACGAGAAATGTCTAGTTATAAAGAGTGAAGGAGAGAAGAGAGTTCTGAAATGGAAATGGGTTGAGGAATGCCGGGGAAAGAGAGGAGGAGGGGGATGAACCGGAGAAGGAGATGACAATGAAAAGGAACTACAACGGAGTAAGAGCCTCCGAAGTTGCAGAGACATGTTTAGGGTTTTAGAATGTGAAATGCAGAAGAGCAGGATGAGGAAGGAGGAGCAACTACAAGAAACAAGACAAACGTGGAACCACCAAGTTAGCCCAATTGAATTTGGGTTTTCGGTATAAGTTTTTAGCCCAAAACCAAATTAAGTGGCCTAAAGAATTTCTTTCTGTAACTCTATAATTTCAATATATACTTCCAAAAAGTGAAAATTTTAAATTTATCCTTCAATTTAGGAAGTTCTTTTTTAGTTTTAAATTATATAATTTGGGGGAGTTTCAGACAATCTAAAATATAAAACTTGCATTCTAAAAAATATATATTATAAAATATAAAATAAAAACTAAATTTAAAATTGTACATTCTAAACAATAAAATAAAAATTACAATTTTAATCTCATGATTCGAAGTTAATATTTTTTATTCGAGATTAGACGATGGATAAGTTTTCTTTTAGAAATATTGTAATATGAAATATCTTTTACTATCTAGATGATAAAATCAATCAAACTTCTCTTATATTTTTTAATTTACCATATGTATCATATTATAGACAAATTTTTACAAACTTTTATTTTAAATCTACTCAAATCACATTATTTTTCCTTTAATCTAAACAGTACAACAATCCTTTCTCTATTCCCTCAAATCTATCTACTTACTCTTCTTCCAATCCTCTCCTCAATCCAAACACACTCTAATGAGGAGACTTATAAAAAAGTTGAGATGTGTTATTACAACTTTAACTTATGAGATAAGTTTGATTTGTTTTACCCGATATAGAATTATAACAGATCTCAAGCAAAGATTTCTCTTCATAGACTTTGTTCACAAAAAGTTGCATTGTTCACAAAAGTTGCAAGTTCGCTGACAAACTTTCAACCAACTTCTTATTTGTACGATTACCAACATGTAAAAGAGAGAATTTAAAAAAAGGAACATTTTACTAGCCAAGCCTATAGATGTTTTTTTCTTGGGAATAATGGTGTTATTTGCTTCCATTCTGATGCTGGAATGGATGTGGATACCCAATTTTGATCTGAAACAGAACAACAAATATAGCAAGAAAGACATAACACACTTTGGTGAGGATAGAAGAAGACAAGGGGTTAAATGAATCAATCTTATCTCAAAGATTTTCTCTTCTTATAAAAAGACTATTCCACAATTCCACTAAATATACAATGTTTCTTTTTAGATTTTCCTGCTCTTCGATTCCTAAGGGTGGAGTATATATAGAAAACACTCTCACTTAAGTCACTATTTTTCTAAATTCATTTTCAAACAAACAATTTAACTGTGTTAAAAACTAATATTTTGTAGTCATTCGTTTCTATTTATAAACATAGTTAATGGACTTTACATTATTTATGGATTAGCTCAGATTCAAGTATACCTTAACCATGTTTTGTATGATGTACTTACTCTTTAATTATCAATGTAATTACATGTCCAATCCTTTGTTGAAATGTTTTCACCTTTCGATTCTTCTGGAATAAGATTGAGGACAAAGCCTTTTTGAAAATTTCAAGATGAGATGTCGTTGGTATGACACCTTGTCTTGTATAGGAGACTAATACGATGTTAACCTAATGTACTTTGGGTATTCGAGCCGAGTCTAGTCGGGAGGTCGAATATATGGTTCCAACGATATCTCTGATTAAGAGACTATGTTCCTAAATAGTTTACCTAGAGAGTGAGTGCTTGGATGGTTCACTGGTCTCATAGGTTAAAAAGGGTACGTAGAGTCATAAAAAAAACTAATTTATTTAGTTTCTCAATGTCGTATAGTCTCCAAATCATTGAGACTCATCATAAACTTCAGCCATTTGGTTGGTAGGGTTCCTTAACACAATAAAAAGGAACTTTTTAAGCATCCTCATCAAAGAAACAGGTTGACCCCTACATCTGAGAGTTTGACTTTGAAAAAATTGTACTTAAATTGGTCGGGCTTAAATGGAATCAACTTGGCCAAGTTGATGAGGTTAAGGCGAGTTAGCTTTAGTCAAGTCCGTTCGACAGAGATTAAGGTGAGTCAGTTGAGGCCAAGGTCAATTTGAACCAAGTCGAGTTAAATTTACATTTAATCGATACATTAAATCTATATTAAATGAAAATCATGTCAAACTAAATAAGGTTGATACACGTTAAGTCTATTATTAAGTTGATCCCATGTTAAATTTAATTCAATTTAAATTGAATTAATCAAATCTAAATTAAGTCAATTTTATTAAAATAAATCTAAATTATTGATCCAATTTATTTTATTACATCTAAATTATATTTAAACTGAATATTTAAAAATTTATGATGACCCCCCAATAGTTGTAGTTCGGGAATAAATGTTGATGCATGTTTCACACTTTGGGAGGGAACATCCAAACTGTTCCAGAAATGAAATGACAATAATTTATATTATTCGTTCCATTTTAAAATTTCTGTGATAAAGGACGAAATAAATATGGTAGATGAAAATTAAATTAGTTTGGTCCACTTCAATATTGATTTCTCTTGAAATGGAACTTCTGTTAACTATACTTTTAGAATTAATGAATGTGATGTAACAAGAGAAACACACGTCTGAATATGTTAAAAGACAAATATTAACATGTATATAGTATATGTATAAGATATTTCTTAAAATTTAAAAATATTAGGCAACACTTAGGAATTTTAAATTGTTATTTACATCTGCCATAATGACATCTTACTTAATTTGATAGAGAGGAGAAGAAAAAAAGAAAAGAAAAGAAATGAAGATAAGTAAAAAAGTTGTTTGATTAAAATGAAACCAGTAGTTACAAATAGTATTAAATGGTTCACAAATATGTTTGTCTTTATTAAGCTGTTGAGGAGATGTTTACACTCCAAACTAAATAAACAAAAGTTGCCCATTCTCTCCTTTGAACACTTTAATGAGTTAAAAAAACAAAGAAAAAATGGTGATATAAATAAATTACACTTAATTAACTACCACTCGTCATAATTAGGGATGACAATATAGATTTGGCCTGTTGGATTGGCCCGCAGGCCTGTGAAAGAAAACGGGAGCGGATCAGAATAGTGAGCTTGCAGGCCCGCATAAGCCCGTAACGGGCTATAAGTTGGCCCGCGGTTCATGCAGGTCGGCCCGCAAGCCCACATAAAAAAATTGCACTTGTGTATATTAATTACCATTTTTTTAATGAACTCTTGCATTAACATTTCAAATTCCTGTCTAACTGGAAAAGACAAGTATTATGTATTTTTTAATGTGCTAAAATTTAAAGAATACATTGTGTATGTCATAGTATGAATATGAATATGATGAAAATGTTGAATTATTAATTTATCATTCAATTTCCCAAAGTCTTTACTTAATTTTGTAAACTTCTTAAAGTTTCCCAATTTTTAAACATTGAAAGTTTTATCATAAAAATTAAAAAAAAAATGTGGGCTAGTATGCGGGCCCGCGGGCCAAAGTATGTGTGGGATGGACTGGTGTTTACAGCCTCTATAAAGTGTACGGAGCGAGGCGGATCAGTCCGCGCTGTGCGAGCTTTATGCGGACCGGACCTAAATGGATCGGTCGCCCGTATTACCATCCTAGTCATAAGTTGATTGCATTTGAACTGTTGAACAACTCAATCATAATTTTATTTATTTTTTATTAAAAGTAGTATAATCTCACCGGAGTGAGGAAGATAGATATTTCAAATTACCATGAATTTTAACTTTTAAACAATGTGACTTTTGACATTACCATAATAAGCTGTATTTTGATTATAAAATAACAAGTTTTATTTATACTTAGTCGGTCGGATGATCTCAATTTTTATTCGAATATATTAATTTGGTATTTATATTAAAAGACGTCCTAAAAATAATAGATACATATCTTCGTATAAAAGTCATTCTAAGAATAAAAATATAAACGTGTTATATTGGTACCTGTAATACTTACAAAGTATAAATAATACATGTAAGAATATTGAAATATTTAAATCCAAAAGAAAAAGGCAAAATTTACAATATATTGAATATAGCAATCAAGAGTAATTCAAAAATCTCATATGGTATAAAATAAACAAATTTAAGCACTATATAAGAATAAAAGTTCATAACATCATTACCTTAAGATTTTAGGTTAAAAGTGGTGTTAAATATCTTATATATATAAAATCAATATCATATATATATATATATATATATATATATATATATAAAATCACAATCTCTTAATAACTATAAGTCACATATGAAAAAAAGAAACAGGTCTTGCTAACTACTGCCCTAAGGACACTAGTTAAAGATAATTAATATGCATTGAATCTTATAAAAATTCATTTTTAAATGTGATATTAAATAAAATCTGACATGATAATCATTAATGCAATTTTTTTTTATTTAAAAGATAAAAATGACCACAAATATTACAACTGTATTTAATATTTTATTTAATGTTCACGAACAAAATTTAAAAACCAATTAAATAATAAAATATTATATTTTAATATCGTTAAAAATTAAAATATAATTAAACATAAAAAATTTAAATCAATAGAAATACTAACAAAGAACGGTGTTAAATGTCTTAAAAGTAAAAAAAATAATAATTAAAGTATTAATTTAAGACTTCATTAACTTCCTTCTCTAATTTTTTTATAAACTTTTGCAACATTCGGATTAATTTAACCAAATATCAAGAAACAAATAATATTTTAATATATGAAATTATTAATTATAAATACATTAAGTTAGTAATATAAAAAAATTTAATTATTTAAATTTTCAGTAATGACCTTAAAAATTTTAAAGTATTTATTTTTATCAGAATTATTATTTACAAATTTCAAAAAATAATTTTATCTTTATAAAATATTTGATATATATTTATATTATTTTAATTAATGAACTTAATTGTAACGTCCCATTTAATTATTAAACGAAATTAAAGGAAACGTCACGCGATAAAGTATAGCAGCATAGTCTTGGGATCCTTAACGCAACCCCTACAACCTGGCACACCACGATGCCAACATAAAACAAATACAATTCTAACAAGGAGTGTAGAGTAAGAAATCATAAGACGATACAGGGGCCGTAGCCCTAAGAAAATCATGAATAAGATGACTCCAGCCCAGATGGCTAAGCTGCTGAATCACCGTTCCCTTGCTGACCACGAGAACCTTGCCCATCTGCTCCCATCAACCAAGTTGATGATCATCGCAAGGAAGAACAACCACATACAACACAACCATGCAACAAAATGGGTAAGCTAGAGCCAACACATATTCATCATACAGTCAAATATATTTTCATCATCTCATAACCATATAACAACCAAACATGTTATGACTCTTCATTCA
>Ga0214544_1006244_pt1 | contig 22181 bp, 12 predicted proteins | sample CNSS3metaG_FD_160074 | JGI IMG/M metagenome (GOLD analysis project Ga0214544, IMG submission 160074) | Root nodule microbial communities from cowpea collected in UCLA plant growth center, Los Angeles, California, USA - CNSS3 | ecosystem: Host-associated > Plants > Roots > Nodule | place: USA...
GGAAACTTGAAGAAAACTCAAAGAAAATGGAAGAACAACACAAAAAATGAAAGAACACAAAGAAAAATGGATGAACAACACGAAAATTGAAAGAAAAACCACAAGGAAGATGAACTTATCTCTTGACATCAAGCTTGATCAACCAAGGCTCTAGATACCACATGATGAGTCCATCTTCAAGAGTAAAGAAGTCAAGGAGAAGCCATGCGGAATTGATAGGGCTTCCATGGAGAAGAATGAAGGTGCGAAAGCTAGAAAAGGAGAGGAGAAGTAGTGCGGCAATGGTGTTTGGAGAAGCTCTCAAATGAGGTTGGGCCAACACTCAAGGAAGGAGGCTAGAGGAAACCAAGAAGGAGAACTCTAGCCTAAGTTGATTCAGAAAAAGAGAGGAGTCTGGAGCCATCTCAACATAATTTCTCTACTATATTCATGAATGAAAATACAAGGGTCCTAAGCTCTCTATTTATAGGCTAAAATGAGATCAAGGAGTCTCCAAAAAGTGGAGGGAAAAAGGAGTCTAGAAATTTGAATTTTGGAGCCAAAAAGGAGCATGTGGGAGGTGTGACTTGCCACCTAAGCAAGTCACACTTGTCTTGCCATGGGAAGCTAACTCTCATCCTTGGAGAGCAAGTTTGAGAAGCTTCTAGGCTTTTCTAGAGTAGATACACTACTCTTGGCCCATTTGGCCCAATTCCCCTTTTTGGTCCAAAATTACTTCTAAAGCCCAATTTCCTCTAAGGCCTAATACATGGCCTAAAGAAAACCCTGTTCTACTAGGCCCAAAATACAAAGCCCAAAAATAAACCGTATTCTAATATTTACAAACAAAGAGTTTTAGGCTAGGTCTTCACATCTTCCTTTGCCCATGTAAAGTTCATCTTGGGCCTTGTATGTGCATTGGAGGCCCATTCCTCTTGTATCCTCCTAGCCATTGCTCTTTTTGTGGGTCCCTTGGTTAGAGGCATCTAATCATCTAGCATATAACACAAATTTATTTATATGGGGTAGCTTAGACAATGAACACGAGGCCAACATAGGGTCATCTTCTATGCTTCTATTTGTGAATCCAAACATTCCTTTATTTTAGTCCAATTGAATTATTGCAAGTTATTATTGATACGATCCTATCCAGGAAAGAGTATGATCGTTTCTGAATTTGAATCCTCAAGAGGCACAACATGAATAAATCATAGAAGAACGCGGAATAAGACAAAGATGGAGGATGCCACAATCTAGTAGATTGATAAGTCAAGTGAAGATTCGCCACAAAGATATTAATCTTTGATAAGAACCAGAGGCCTAAGCCAAGAACAAAGAGAATCCTCTCTTTAATGAAATCAAATTCAATATATGACTAAAAGTGTCTACATTGTTTTTGGTACCTCTATATATAGGCACATAAGTTTAAGAAAACTTGAGAACCCTACAATAAGGCCCAAGCCCAAAACATAAAAACATAAACTAATTTATAAAAGAAAGTTTAAAGCCCAAAAACATAGAACATAACTAATTTCTAAGAGGAAACCCAAAGTCTAAAAACATAAACTAATTTTCCTAAAAAATATTCTTCAAATGTGCTTCAAGTCATGATCTTCATATTCTTTGAATTTCAGATTGCTTGTAGCATCAGGAGCCTTGAATAGTTTTGATCTTTCAATCTCTTGGTCATTGCCCTTGTCATAGGTCATTTAAATTGTAAAGGTTCACCTTCAAGTTCTTTTTGTATGGAATCTTGGGATAGTCCTCTATCATTCTATCCTTTTTTAAGAGAATTTGTCCTCAAATTTGTACCACTCGAAGTTTAGGAGATAGTCCCCTATCATACCCTCCTTCTTAAAATGAATTTGTCCTCAAATTCGTCTCACTTGAAGATTTCTTGTCAATTATTATGGATAAATAACTTTTAAAATTTATTCACTACAAGGCCATGTACTACATAAACACCAAGCTAAAGGGAATATAATTATAATATTGTATTATATGTTATTAGTTTTTTTTTTTACAATGTTCTTACTATCTAAATTTGTTCTAAACTTGAAACATTTTACTACATATATATATGCACATGTCATGAAGTGGACTTGTCGGAGTGGTTATCGGGCATGACTAGAAATCATGTGGGCTTTGCTTGTGTAGGTTCGAATCATGTCGTTCACGTTTTTTGGTTTTTTTCTTCTAAATATGATTAATTAATTCTATAATATATATATATATAGTATTTTTTTGGTTTAATTTCTCATATGTTCTCACTTTGGTATGTGTGTGTCAATTTGGTATTCGCTCTTAAAAAAATGTCAATTTTTATGTCTCAACATTTGAAAAGTGTCTCAATTAGGTTTCTTTTAGAAAAAAATTATTAATGTCATTCGAGTAATTAAACCTTTTTTTATATTTTTAAGACATTCTTCATTACTCTTTTGTAATATATTAAGGAAATTTTGACTGTTTATTTTACAGTAATAGGTATATATAGTTTTCTTTTATTGGTTAAAAAGTTTTATTGCATGCAAAATTAGTTTTTTTTTTCTTTCAAGAAAATGAGACTATACCTTCTAACAAATAACTAATTCAATACAATACAAATCTATATTGGTTTAGGTTTATACAAGCTCAAAGGTTACATCCATATTTGAGGATCGCAAAAAAAATTAATTTATAATTATCTAAATCCATATTACTTTTAAGTTCAATTTATTTAATTGAATTTGAATTGGATATAGACGGGCGAATTTTTTAGATTTTGAAAATCCTAAAATTAAGTTGAGTCTAAGTGAGTTCAAGTTATGAAATGTAGGTCAAGTCATATCAGGAAAGGCAAGATTAAGTTAGATTGGGCCTAACTCATGGAAGTTCAGTTGGGCTAGGCAAAGTCATGCAAAATCGATTGGACCAAGCCCAATACAAATTGGATCATGTCCCACCAAAGTCAAGCTAGGCTAGAAAAATCTAGGTTAGGTTGGGTTAACCAAACACACGTCAAGCTGGATCAGGTTGGGCCTAACTTCAAATTGGGTAAAACATAAGTCAAGTCAAGTCAGACCCAATTAAGTTGGTCTAGGCCATACATAAACTAGTCTTGGTTAGATTGAGCCTAAGTCTAATTAGGTTAGGCAAAATCCATGTTAATTGGTCGAGTTGAACTGAATCCAAGTCAAGTAAAGTTAGCTCGTGTCCAAATTAGGTCAACCATGTTAAGCTGATTTAAGGCTAATCCATATAAGGCTAATTTAGGTCGAGATTTGGTCAAGCCAGGTAAATAAGGCCTTGATCGACTTGATAACAATCCAATTGAGTTGAGCCAAGTCCACGTCGAGCTAAGTATGCCTGGGCCTAATCCACTTAAGATAGAATTGATGCAAAACCATGTTAGGCCAAGTCGGGTCAAACACAAGGAATGAATTTTCCCTACAACATAGAATAAGCCTATAGATATTTGGGAAGTACGATGTTAGCTTAAACTTATGTGCATATCATTTGAGCATATTAATGCTTAGCTAACGTAAAAATAAGACTACATAAAGTTATATTGTTTCACAAACAAAACACTTACACCTTTCATGATCTATTATTTAAACAAAATTTGTGTCTTAAAATGAAGAATGACCATGTCTAATGCTTTCTCGTTTTTAGCATTTAGTAAAAATCATGGGTATTGGTTGACCTATCAATTTGGCTCACCCCATAGGGCATGGCTCTGGCTCACGTGGACTATGGACAAAAGAATCCCTCATTTAAAAAGCTCAAATGGCCAAAATACACACAAAATTCATGTGAGTCAAGACCAACTCATAAGATTTTTTAAAAGATTAAAAAAACATTAATTTTTAAATACCTTATTGGACATTCGGCACGGGCTAACTCGTTCGCAACATTCGACTAGGGACGGCCCGTCTCGACCTTCGGCACGGGCCGACCCGTCTCAACCTTTTGTACAAACTAGCCTGGTACAAACTGGCCCATTTCAATCTTTGGCCTTGAACGACTTCTCTCGACCTTCGGCGTAGGTCGTTCCATCTTAACCTTTCGTGTGTGCTAGCATGTGCTGAAACGTCTTGACCTTTAGCCTTGATCGATCCATCTCAACATTCAACCCAGGTTTTCTAGCTCAAGCTTTGAACCAGGTCAGCTCGTCTCGACCTTCAGGACGTGTTGACCTGTCTCAACCTTAGGCCCGAACTGACCAGTCTCGACCTTCGACACAGGTTGTCATGTCTCTCGACCTATGACTCAGGCCAACACGTCTTAACCTCTAGCCTGTGGCGTATAGTATGGACTTTCAACCAAAATTGGTTCTATCAACCTAGCCTAGATTGTGCTATATTGACCTTCGGCCTGGGTTGACCCATCTTGACTTTCGGCCAAGGTAGCCTCGTCTCTACTTTCGTCCTGATCCAACTGGTCTCAACCATTCAGTTTGGGCCAGGTTGTCTCAACCTTTGGCCTAGGCTTGCTTGTCTCGACTTTCGACTTGTTCCAGCCGGTGTCGACTTTCAGTCTAGTTCGTCCTGTCTCGATCTTCAGGCTGACACGCCTCGATCTTTGGCTTGAGTTGGCATGTCTCAATTTAGCCTGAAAGGGCTTGTCCCATTTTGTCCTAAGATAGCTCATCTCAAATTTTGGCCCGAAACGACCCTTTTGACCTTACCTTGGGTCGCTATGTCTCGAATTTCAGTCTAAGACGGCTCAACTCGACCTTTTACCCATGTTGAAGGTGTTGTTTTAAGAGATAATTAAAGTCTTGTAATGGAGCCAAGCCCACCTTGGCCCTAACCGTAACCCATTTTAATGGGGGCTTTAAGGTTAGGGCTTTCTTTGCCCCCTAATTTAAGGAGCCCCTTAAAGGAGGTCTTATTCAAAGATGAGTCAAGGTTAACCCATGGGCTATGGGTCAAGTTGACAGCTTTATGTATTGGATTTTTCCTTAACACATAGTTCTAAAGGTTTTAGAAAATATATGGTTAAATGATAATGGTAAAGGTAATATTGAGATACCATAAGATCTTTTAGTTGAAAATAAAAAAATCAAAACACCTTTATTGTAATTGGTTGAATTTGTTTATCATGATTTCTTGCATTATATAATGTCTTCTAAGTTTTTTTTTTTATGTTGGAGCAATACTTTGTTCTACAATTGAATACGTAGAGCAAGTGAATGACTTCATTTTATCTTGGTGAAGAAAAAATTTGAGTTCAAACACACCTTTTCAATAAGATGAAAACCCATAAATTCAAGGTGAATATTCATGTCAACATTTTTTAGTGACATTAAATGTCTATGGATTCCCAATCACATAATTAAATTTAAAGTTAGTGCTTCGTGTAATTTTTTTAAACATTGCTCAAATAAGTGGCTTTGTAATAGGACAAGGGTACAAGTGAATAATTAAGACAACACATTGCCTATATTAATGGTATTTAGGTTTGTTTTTGTGTTGTTATTTGTCGAGGTGTTCCAACAGTGTTTTTCTTGGAAGATTGTAATAGACAAGACTAGACATTTTTTTTGGATAGCCAAAAAGTGGGTAAGGTCAAGATCTTCTTGAAGTGGTTCAATAATGGATAGGGTAGAGATCCTCTATGGTATCTAAAGAAATGTTCAGGTTGATATCCTCTAGAGTGTTGTAAATGTTTTATTGCTTTGCACAAACTCATTTGTTATTATGGAACAAATTTTTATTAAGGAAAAAGTTGAGACTAGATGTTAGATTACCGATGATCAGAACTAGAGTCGAAGGACCAACCACAAGAGCAATGATAATTGCATACAAGAAGAGGGCGTTTTGGCTTAAATAGGTAGGCCCAAGCTCTTATTCTCTTGGGTCACTAATTATTGTAAATTTTAGAGTATGTTTCTTTTGGAACTTTTATTTGGGTCTTGGGTTAGTAGTGTATGGATTTTGGGCCTAAGGTTATGGACTAGAGTGTGACGCCTTTAAGGTTGACTTGAGCAAGGTTGGACCACAAGTCAACCCCATATATGCGCATAGCTTGCTCTCGAAGTGTGAGGGCATGATGTTCTTTTGCGCTTAGGTGCATGAGAAGCATGCTCTTGCCTCTTGGCAAACCTTTAGCCCATGACTTTCTCTTGGTCCCCAAGCTAGAGTAAATTAAGGTTTTGTTCCCCTTTTTGTGAGAAACATATAGGGTTTCTTGGGCTATAAGTAAAGGCCCTCTCCTATTGTAAAAAATACTTTTTAAATTAGTAAAGAAACCTTAGATGTGGCTCACAATAAGGAGAGCAAAACCCTAATTTACTCTAGTTTGGGGGGCAAGATAGAGTCATGGGCTAAAGGTGACTTGTTAAGTGGAAAGTGTGACGATAAAAAAAATCTATTTATTTATTTATTACAGTATACTTATAAAAATTTAGAGGCAAAAATTTATACACTAATATATAATTATATTTAAAATATTCACATTTATATATATATTTACAATACTATATACTTCCTATATCCACATTGTTTAGTACATTTTATATTTCCTACACTAGAAGAGGAAGAAGGGTTATTTATTTACAGTTTCCCCCTCATATGCGGTTTATCAAACAGGTGGAGGGAAAAGGTTATGGATAGGATTCACTTGGACTGTTGGGGGTAAATAAAAGGTAACTCCGATTTGTCCTTCGATGACAATCGGTGCATTCGGAGCAGAGAGAAAAGTAATGGTAGAGTTTTCCGTTCCCTGAAATGTTACAGAATTATTCACTACATTGGTTTGCCATGCATTTCCCGGAAAAACAGCTACAATGTCGGCGAAGAAGGGATCAGACGTGTTCGGAGCAGCCATCTATGATAATGTTGTAAAATTTTGTTTTTCGCACACAATCAAAAGAAATAGGGAAGTGAGACAAATATCACAAAAAAAACATATCATAATAAAATAAAATGAAATAAAAATTCTCCCAAGTTCATGAAACTGAATTTTTATTATACTTTTATAAAGATATTGATTAATTTTGTAGTGACTAGTCAGGATAAATGAGCTCATGGCCAACAAAGTAACTCAAGAACATCTCATCTTGAGTAATACTAACTCGTTTAAATCCCCAAGGTCATACCTCCAACTACAATAATCAAATCTTCATTTATCGTAAAATTTATTTCAATATTAACCATTTAATTATTTAATTAAATAAACATGATCGATGCATAATTAAAAAGAAAAATAATATATATAAATAATTGAAGGGGACCAGTATATAACTGGAGATATAAATAAGTAAATGGAAGTAAATATAAATAGGATCAGTACTCAATTAGAGATGAATATAAATAAATAAATAGGAATGGGAACTAAATATAAACTAGAAAGAGGTTAGGGACACCTCACTTAAGGTAAATATAGAGATAAAAATAATTATGAACAGATAAAAAAATAATTAAAGTAAAAATAAAATGATAGATATCTCCTTCCCTTACCTTAATTATTGCGAAAGATATATCCCAAAGCTTTGTGAACGTTTTAACTTCTTCTTCTATTTTCTTCACTGTCGACTTATACTCACAAATTCCTCTTCTCCCTTTTTTTTCTTTGGTCTTAGTGTCTCTATCTCGTTTCACTACCACTACTCCTATTTATACTATGCACCTAATCATTACATTTAGTTTATTTGGTTTGTAACACTGTTCAATTTTGTTTTCTTTTTTCAAATTCTAGTTACCGTGGTTTGTTATGGATTAAGTTTTCATTTCATCTTTCTTTTTTCTTTAACATGTGATTTTACATGCATTTATTAGCTTATGATCTCATCTCATGACGTAGAGTAATTGAACAGATAATAGTGAAGGCTTTTTTTTTCTTTTCTTTTTATTTTTATTTTTATTTTTTTATTATTTTTTTATTATTTTTTTTATAACCTAATATGTTCAGTTTACCTAACCATGTTTAATTTCATACTTACGTAACTTAAGATATTAATTTTTACGTTTCTTCTTTTATAAAAGTATTCTTTTTATTAACATTCTAAAATATTTAATATATATATTTGTAATAATAATAATAATAATATATAATAAAATGCTTATAAAGTAATATATTATTTATTGATTTATGGATGTTACAGAAAGAGCATGCTTCTCATGCACCTAGGCGCAAAAGACCATCATGCCCTCACACTTGGAGAGCAAGCTAGACGTATATGTGGGGTTGACTTATGGTCCAAGCTTGCCCAAGTCTACCCTAATGGTGCCACACTCTAGTCCACAACCTTAGGCCCAAAAGCCCTACACTACTAACCCAAGGCCCAAATAAAATCTTTACTACTTGGGATAAAATACAAGGCCCAAAAGAAACCTACTATAATATTTACAATAATCACTAGCCCAAGAGAATAAGAGCTTGGGCCCAACTATCTTAATTGAGGCCCATTATTCTTATATGCGCTTAGCCCAGACTCTTGTGGTTCGTCCCTTGACACGTCCCTTACACGGGGTTTGCCATCAGCTACAGTGTGAAATTCTGGTTTCAACACCAGCATCATGATAGGTCACGACCAATATATTTTGTGTTGGATGTCCAATTTTAGTTGCAGGACATTGCGTTATTTTCCAAGGTTGATTTGAGATTGGGTTATCATTAGATTTTGGTAAAGCCAAAAGATATGTAGAAGACAACATTCAACTCTTGTTATGGACATTATGAGTTTGTGGTGATGTTGTTTGGAGTGACTAATGCTTCAGTGATATTTATGAACTACATGAACACAAATTTTTTTCCTTATTTGGATAAGTTTTTTCGTTGTCTTCATCGACGATATTCTTATTTACTCTAAAAATCGTGAGGAGCATGAATAGCATATAGAGGATAGATTTAGGCGTACTTAGAGAGCATAAGTTATATAGCAAGCAATCTAAGTTTGAATTTTGGTTGAACAAAGTGCAATTCTTAGGCCTGTTATTTCATCTCAAGGAATTTTCGTGGATCCGACGAGGGTAGAAGCTATATTGAAATGAGAGTGTCTCAAGACAATCGTTGAGGTAAACTTTATGGGATTGACAAACAGGTGGTTAGTCGATGGGTTTTCCAAGATAGTAGACCCTTTGACTCAACCATTCACGTGTATAGAAAAAATGTGAAGAAAATTTTGAAGAGATGAAGAGAAGATTAACCAGTGTACTAGTTATTCTAGACACAGATAAATGTTTTGAGGTTTATTGTGATGCTTCTAATCAGGGCCTCATGTGAGTTCTAATGCAGGAAAAGCAATCAGTGACCTATGCATCTAGACAGTTAAAGGTGTATGAGAAGAATTATCTCACTCATGATTTAGAGTTGGCTATCGTAGTCTTTGCATTGAAAACTTGGCGACATTATTGATCACAAGAATTTGAAATACTTCGTTTACTAGAAGAAGTTACAAACAAGACGAATGTGGTTTCTTAAGAATTATGATTTTGAACTATTATATCATCCCGGGAAAGTCAATGTGGTAGGAGATACTTGAGGAGGAAAATAATGCAAACAACTTAACTTTCTATTTTCTTTCTGCCGGAATCCATGCCATTTCATTTCGTCAAAGTCATCCTCATTTTGGTGACGTGTTATAGTTATTATTATTAATAGAAATAATAAGTTTGATGAAGAGAAATAACTAGAGAGACGAACAACAACAAAAAGAATTAAAAAGGACAAAAGCAAACAAATAAAATAAAATAAAATAAGAACCAAAATTAAAAGCACCTTTTATTAAGGAGACTATAAATTTAATCAAGTTTCTAATGTTTATTTTTTGGTTTAAACTTTTCGTGCTTGTTCTTCCTTTCCTTTCCTTTCAATTCTAGAATTTGGTGTTACAATTTTAAGTCTTAAGGAATATAGTTTCCCAAAATCATGAAAATTTTAACACGTTTAAAGGCTAATCTCCATAATGGATTAAATACATCTACATTCTAAGTTACAGAACATCCATCAATTACAACGAATAATTTACTCTATAATTAAATTTATAGAAAAGGTGTTCTAAAACCAAAATTTCAACAACGAAGAAAATAGTGTGTATACAAAAAAATACCCTATAAACATTCCCGGTAGAGGCCTATATCACCACACATTCTTCCGCATTCCATTGTAACTCAGGGCTATTTACACCACAAATTAAGTGAAAAATACAAGAAATGGCTAAAGCAAATGCAAAACAAAGAAAAAGGAAACAATTTTTGGAGCACAGTGACATGACCATTGTTCTACACTTGGTCTGAAACAATACACCAATTCTTACCTACCCTCATCAAGAGTATCCTCAAGGATCGGTTTAGAAACACTTATTGGTGAATAGTCTGCACCACCCACCATGCTGGTACTTCCTGATGAAGACTGGTAACTTGTATTCAATCCTTTGATTGCATTGTCAGTCATGAAGCTGCTCACATCGTCAAATTTCCAGTCAGTAAGGTATCCAGGCTTTGAAGTCACAGTGCTCACTTCAATATCTCCTGAAAGCATTGCCACCACTCGTGACATTGATGGTCTTAATGATGGTGATGTTTGAGTGCACAGAAGTGCTATTCCCACAATACGTTTTACTTCTTCCTCGTTGAATTCTGAGAGTCTAGGGTCCACTAGATCCATTATGAGGTTGCTTTCATGAAGTTGCCAAGCCTAAGAAACAGAAAACCAATGACAGTAAGGTAAAACGATATATATGTTTTTGAATGTTGTTCAACGCACAAATTGTTTGTCAAAGAGGAGGGGGTCGTAAATTCAATTCACTAGCATTATGTAGTTTATCACATGACATATATTTGGTAAAAAGAAAAGCAAACTAAGCACTTGAAGAATTAGTAATCATGTGTGAAGAGACTCGTTTATTGTGCTATTAAATGAAATATCAATATTAGTTATAAAAGTTGCCCTGTAAACCAGATGGTATTTTCCTTGGTTAACAGTTAATGAGATTAGATTTTAACTCGGATGCAATACCAAAATCGAGATGAAAAGGTATTAATCAGTGGATTATAATTCTTCACAAATACTATAGGTATAATTAAGACAAAAACCACAGATTTAACATTAACCAATTTTTAGGAAGATTAACATTCATAGGAAACAGAGGCAGCGTGCATACCCATTCAAGAAGATACACCTTTTCTCCTTCCAAACTTGAATCAGAATTTGGTCTCCCACTAACTAACTCAAGAGCAACAACACCAAATGAAAATATATCTGCTTTCTCTGTAAGGTGTCCACGCATGGCATACTCCGGTGCAAGATATCCACTTTATCACAAGAATTAAGAATATGAACAGTTTAGAATTATTTAGAACAAAATGAACTCCAACATAAAAGGTTAAATATCTTTTCATGGAATCAATGAAAGATGATTAAGGATTTATTTGGACGAACATCTCCATAAGGGCTTTTAAAAAAAGCATGAAACAAAAATGAAATTGACTTCTCCACAAATTCATCTTGGCTTATGCATAATTTAAAAGTAAAAGTTCAGAGACACTGAGATTTTTATCAAATTATCTTGTAATTTTAACTTATGATTATGAACAAGTCAATTTCATTTTCTTTTTCTTTCAAGAGAAGTTTGTACCAATATGTCTGAAGTATTGATGACTCACATTGTCCCAGCTACACGGGTGCTTATGTGGGTCTTTTTATCATCGTACAATTTGGCCAACCCAAAATCAGATATTTTGGGTACAAGCTCATAGTCAAGCAAAATATTACTGGCCTTCACGTCACGGTGTACAATACGGAGACGGGACTCTTCATGCAAATAAGCTAAACCTCTGGCAATACCCACGCAGATATCATAGCGTGTGGACCAATCGAGGGTTAAAGAATTTCCTGCCCAAACAAACCACATTTGTCCTTAGTACACGTGAAAATGAGAAAACAATAAACGTTCATAAGTTTACATGCAGATAGACAAAACTTATATATTCGTTTTCATACCAAATAATCCTTGATCAAGACTCTTATTCTCTAGATATTCGTACACAAGAAGTTTCTTATTTCCCTCAATGCAACATCCATACAGTTTAACCAGATTACGATGTTGTACAGCTGATATAGTAGCAATCTCAGTTATGAACTGGCTCTTTCCTTGATGGGATGCCACTGACAGTTGTTTCACAGCAATAACTCTTCCATCACTAAGTGTCCCCTACAAGAGCAAAAAAGAAAAATGATATTCTCTTGAAGAAAACATAAAGAACCTGTTTGGTACAACTTTTTCTTTCAGAAAATTCGCTTTTAGATTTTCATGCATTTGTTTCATGTTTTAAAAGTAATCAGAAACTTTAAAGAATCTAAATTGGAAGCTATTTTTGAATAACTTTCCATGGAACAATCTACTACTTTTAGAAAAAGAGTGATTTTATGAATGCAAATACACATAAATTAGCTTCTGTTTTATAAAATATCTAAAAAATAATCGCCAAAATATTTTACACTAGAATAACTTCTTTTTCAATTTGTAACAAACTACCCTTTACTTCTAATATTTTCTAAAAAAAATATATATTTTCTAAAAAAAAAAGAATATTAGGATACAAATTTACTTTCATATTAAACGTATGGCTGAGTTATACTGTGCCTAGGGGAAGCACAACAAAATCTCCGTTTGTCTTTTGAAAACTAAAACGTAATTATCAACTAAGTAAATAGTTATATAAACAAGCCAAAGGCATATCCAAAGATATGAAGAACCACAAGCACTAAAGTCATATAAAGTCTTACTGATATTAAATGCACAAATACACAATTGAAGTGGGTAACATTTATGGAGGCATAAAGGCCTATTAGTTTTAATTAAATGCATTCTGGTTAAATAAAATAATCAAAGGAGAGTTTAAGCTCCTCTAGAATGATTGTGGTCTCAACATTGACTACCAGTTGCCAAGAGAATTATTAGAACCAGTATTGACAATGATAACTTTTCATGTAGAATATAACCTTCATCTAAAAGGGACAGAATATTACCTTATAAACAGGTCCAAAACCTCCCTCTCCAAGCTTATTTTCGAGATTAAAGTCATTTGTAGCATTCTTCAACTCAGAATAACTGAAAGTGTATGGCTTTGTATCAATTCCTGAAAGCTCTGCAAAATCATACATGAATAGGGTTAAAGTAAGGCAACCACAGACTTATTTTGATGAAAGTTGGATGATGCAGGCTTTTCTTGCTTTTCAAGTTCAGAAACATCCTTTCTCTAAATTGGATCTGATTGGACAAATTCTCTATAAAAAATTTTAAAACAGAAAAATGAGAACAAAAAGAAAGTAAGCTTCTCCATTAAGTTAAAATTAACTTATATGTTAAAATATAAAAACTTAGAGAAGCTATACAAAAAAGTTTCGAGAAATTAATTTTAATATGTGAAGAAACTTATTTTATGTTTTCTTCTTAATTTTCTCTCGTAGAAGTTGTTACAGCTTAAATATCATGCGAGCATTACTATGCAAATATCTGCAGTGTATTTACCTTCATCCTCATGCTGACGTTGTTTTCTTCTCCTAATGATCCAGAAAATCAAAAAAACTGATAGGAAGCTTACAACTCCAACTCCAACAACAATTCCAACAATAAGGCCTGTTCTATTACTTTTATTGCTTGGAGGTTCATTACTGACAGTAGGTATAAAATCTGTACAATAAAGGCACATTCAATCAAAATCAAAAACTAAAAATTTTGAATACTTTACTGGTAAGAGACTATACATTGTTAAAGGTTAGTAGTTAAACAACTGAATTGCCTACATTTTTTTTTCTTTTATAGTTTTACCTGGAATAGCATGGATGGCTTGAATCAAGGGCCCATAAGTACCTTGGGCTGGTATGCAACAAGTCCCCTTTCCAGCCCAAAAGAGATGGATGTCAATATAGTTTTCCGTCACTTCAAACCTAAATTGCCTTTGGACAGCTCTGAACGAGATGCCCCCAGCTTCCTTTTTTATGTCGAAATCTTTCAAAACAAGATTCCCCTACAATATTCAAATGGAAAAATAAAATGAAAGTAGAATAAAAAGCGAGAAAAGATTCCCCTAGAATATTCATTATTGTTGCACTATCATCTATGATTTCCAAGCATTTTGATAAGTACAAAAGTACCTGAATATATATATCAAAGACTCGTCTCCCAAGACTTTGCCATGATGTAGTAGAATCCTGAATAGCTGTTTCAGCAAATTGAAGGGTGATGTTGTAAAAGCCATTTTCCAGCCCTAAGCCATAATATCTTAATGATGAAGGAGAAATTCGTGCTGTTTGGAAGAGCTCTGGATTCAAAGTGTTAGTGAATTGATTAGACACAAATCTTGTGTATACTGGATTATTACTGCCCGTAAATAATCCAACATTACTAACAGCCCATTTACTTGTATCAGTAACAAAGTATGTAGCAGAACCAAGTGTCTCATTCTCCCTTTCATATGTGATTCCTTCTGTGGACATAATTTGGGTTCCTCCACACTTGATTGCAAAGTCAGAATCTGCAAAACACAATGGATAGAACCAACTAAAATTTTTATGCTGCGGATAAAAATAATAAAATAGTTAGATTTTAGGGAAGGTGAAAACTTGAAGGAAACAAGATAATTTTCAATGGAAATGTTGCCAAATGTTACCATTAGTAGATACATGTGATGGTCAATTAACTCTGAAACATCAAAATTTGCCTTATTTGAGTTCAAAATTTGGTTTATAATGGACCTATAATGGTAAACAATTTGTTTCTACAAAATACTCTCTTATCAGTTTTAGTGCCTCGCACAACTTACAAATCACATGAAAAAAATTAGAATAAAGTCAAACTTACATCTTCCAGCACCTCGATTGCAAGGAAAATTTTTCTGGAGACAGTTGAGCCCAAATGGCAAGCCACTACAAAGGAAAAGTTACCAAATAAAAAGATTGGTCCACAATTGAATTTTCCAAGTCATATAAATAGAAATCAAAGACTTTTAATCTCTTTGAGATCTGAATGCTAATGCTTTTTGCTTAGATCCCCAATACAAATGAGAACTGCAACTTCAGGATTCTTGTGAAAAGATCTTCCAAGTTTAGGAAAATCAACCATCATTAAAAGATCATAATTCATATTATAGCCAAAAATAGGTGATACGCGGTATGGTTTAAAAGAACTATTAAAACAATCATCATTAAAGAAATTGTATAATAATCACCTGGTATCTGAACCATCATCTATCGACAAGTTGTTAGCAACTAAATTCCTGCATGTCAAACCCAAAAAATGAGTTTCAGAATATATAATCCCTCTCCCTCACACATATAAATAAGGTTCAAGTTACTCCAAGATCATCACCTTTTATTTTCTTGAAATCTAATAATTTAAAAATAGTTACTCATTAACACCAAATGATGAAAAGAAACTCTTAGAAAACACACAAGTGTACGCACACACATGTACTTCAATTATAATGTTAAAATTTGAACTAAAATTTAGTTAAACATTTAAAGGTGAGAGGAGACAATTTTACTATTTTAGCAAACTGTAGGAAGAGAATGATTTATTAAAAACTCCTTTATCTTTGGACTCATGTATGTATGTGATACAATAACAAAATGAATTCAAGAATGAAATGTTCAACTTCTTCTGTCTGTTTTCTAAAATACTTAATTACTTATCTAACAAATTGATATGTAAAAGGGGAGAAAAAAGAATCACACTACTTACAGTTGTAAATTTGCTTCGTTTACCCAAGAGGGGAGGCTGCCTGATAGATCATTGTATGACAGGTCTCTGCAACCATGTTAAGTTGTACTAAAACAATTACGACATGTGGACACATACTTAAAATAAATACAAATAGAAAATTGACAAGTAACGACATGGAAAAGCACACGCTCTTTCCTCTCAGTATGATAATACATTTTTCTTCATTTTAATTTTTAAACTTACAGGACAAAGTTCCAATTAATCTCTTTTATATTCAGATGGTGAAATTTTTCAAAATTTAAAATAGCAATTAAGTTTAAAGCTAAAATTTTGGGCAGAACACTAGGAATCCCATCGAGCTATGGGTCATATGTAAGCAAAAAGACCTTATTGATCAATAACCGGAGTTTGGAGAGTTTAAGGAATCGTGTTTGTGAGATTCAAAGCGTATGCAACGGATAGTTTAGGGGCACCTTGGATTTTGCCCTAGTATTTTGAATCGTAAAGTAATGAATTTCACTCTCCATAATTCAAATAAGTCAATCTTACTCACATATTCTGAAGTGATGAACGTATCTGCGTCGGAAGGGTGCCATTTAGTTTATTATTTCCAAGAAACCTGCAATTTGATGAAATCAACCAAAACATCCTTTAAAATATGTACCATAAGCGTATCAACAAATGAATTTACAATTTCTTAGAAATGCATTATTACAAGGTAGTGAGCGAGCTCAAATTGAAAATTGAACCCGGAATTTGTCCTTCGATGTTATTGAAACTTAAATCCCTGCAATAACCAACATAAATATATAACTCTCTTGATTTGGAAAAGGATAAAACTTTAAGACAAGATACATGTATTCTCTTTATGAAATAAAGGAAAGAACTATGTTATCCGTATGATAAATTAGTGGAAAAGTCGTATCTTTCTACCACAACAATGAAAATACGAAGTAAAAAAAATAAGTGAACACAAGTCAGTAACGAACATATTGAGTACTACTTATTTTAAGATATCCCTCGTATAACCAGCCAGTAATCAGATTGGACACATTTGGAATCTCAACAAAGAATTAACTAATTTGTTGCTTCGTAGTCAACAAGTTTTACATAATTTCATTTGAATATAGTTTAACACAAACAGGTGATACTCACAGTTGGGTCAAATTGTGTAACTCTCCAATGAAGGATGGAATCGAACCAGAAATATTGTTGTTCCTCAATTCTCTGCAAGAATTGTAAGAAATAAGTAAAAAAATTAAGTCTGAAAAGCAGAGTGAGTCATGGACATTAGCAAAGCTGGGGGCCTTACAAGATAGTCAAAGATTTCATATCCTGTACAAATTCCAGTGAGGAGCTCCCATTAGATAAACCACTTATTCGCCTACATTTATATCATACTTAATATATTAGGTTCCGTCAATCAATAATTATAATACCAATAAAAAAAAAAAAAACAAAAAAAAAAAAAAAAAACCAACTAGTGGTGGTACTCACAATTCTGTTAAAGAAGTCAAGTTGGAAAATGATGAGGGTATTGAGCCATTAAAAGAATTGCCTTGAAACCTCCTACCAAAGCATACAGTAATTCACCAAAACTGTCAGCACACTTTTGGAATAGAATACGAAAGTAACCATAGAAAGAAAATTTTCTGGTAGCAGAATACTCAGAAGGATAATAAATCACAAGAATTGTTAGTAAACACTTCTGTATAAGAAAATGAAAGTGGCTATAAAAAGAAATATTTCTGGAACAGAATACCAAAACAGAACCATTCACGAAAAATTTCAGTACGCCCTTTTGAAATAGAACATGAAAGTAACCATAAAAGGAAAATTTTAATTCCACACACAATATAATGGATTTTACCAAAAAGTGTTGCACCTACTAAATTAAAATTAAGGACGAAAACAGAGTTGACTGGTAATGTTGTCTTACAAGACTTGAAGCCCAGTCCAATTCCCTATGAAGCTTGGTATATTGCCTGTGAATTCCACGTCTGAAGCCCATCTGAAATGAAAAGAAAAATCTTTAGTGCTGCAGAAGTTTTCTTTCTTTAGGCATATCAAAGTAAGAATTTCTTACACTGTCACCAAACTCCTAAGGTCTGCAAATGAGGATGGAATTGGACCACTAATTCCGGCACTATCAATGTAGCTGCAAGGAAATATTGTGAAATTAATATTCTCTTGTGCTGGCAACAAGGGTAAGCAATTGCGTAAATATATGTAAATGATGGGTTATTTCTCTCATGGGTTGTCACTGAAAGATTGTGATTTTATATATGTGACATTAGTTTTTACACACACAAGGCATTTGACGCCACTTTTAACCAAAAACCTTGAGACAATAGCTTCATGGGTCTTTCATCTTATATAGTGTTTAATTTTGTCTTTTCTACCCAACGTCAAACTTTGACTCAGGATTATTCCCAACAGTTAAATAAGAACTCCATATGAGCCAAGCTTGATTAGAAAATTAGTAAAACAAATAGAAGCTAAGACTGCTGAAATACTTACAGTTGTTGTAAACTTGTGAGTTTCCCAAGTTCGGATGGGAGAGATCCTGAGAAATTGTTTGACGAAATACTCCTGCAAATTTAACAAATAACAAATCTCACTAGTGCCATCAAGAGAAATTTCACATGCACACCATCATGTATCCACAACAGAACAATATTGGATTATTTAAGGAGAACAATCCTTTCATGCGAGCAAATTCTTATAAAAAACATTGAATTTTGCTTTTGTCCATTAGGTACTCATAACATATATTGTGTGTCTAAAGGAAAAAATATTTTCAAACCAAAATTTTCCATGTGGGTTTCTATGAATTCATTACTCAAATTTTGTACAATATCCAGATCACTTTCACACCATTAATTAAATTTTTAACTAGCATCCAAGACTCTGAAAAGTGAGAGTTATTCAAAGTACTTCCAACTTAGATGTGTATTATGGATCAGCATTACAAGAGACTATAGTGTGACTTAGGGACAAGGAGGGAGCTTAACCCAATACACTAATTCATTATGTGGGATAACCCCATCGTATGAAATGTAAGACTCATAACCGACACTAAACATTTTTGGTGACTACTTGATCCTGAAAAAACAACTCAATGGCAATTTCATAACAAGAAGAAGAAAAGTTCAAAGTAAGCAACATACAGTACTATTAAGTCCGTAAGATTTCCCAATTCCTTTGGAAGCTCCCCTGATAAATTATTGATTCCAAGGCTCCTAAAAAAGGGAAAACTTAACTATTAGAAGATATGTTTCACAGCATTAAATTCATAGAATATTATGAACTGAAATCGGGTCGAATTGTCTTACAAGTATTGCATACGAGTTAGATTTCCAATAGCTGGAGGTAGAGAACCCGTCAAGTAATTTTGCCCAAGATTTCTGCTTGCAAATTGATGGAACTTAGTACATCAAAACATGTAATTCTTGCTAGAGAACAGCAAATCAAAAGTTAAAAATGCATGAAAATAATTTTACATCCTCACTCAATCATAACTTTGATAAATTTGTTAACTTTCATAACAACTACCCAAAAAGTCATAAATGATATTATTTTAAATTGGTCGCAGATGCATTGATAGTGCACAAAAATTAAATTTATACTAATCTATATCAACATACCAAGTTTTATATGCAGATTTTTTTTTCACAATTTTACTCTTATCATCATAACAGTCTTTTTATTGTTTTAAGTGTTATTAATGTAGTAACCCTTCATTATGAACAAAATGTGAACTCCCAATGAATGAATGAATGTCTGAGTATCCTCTGGTAATAATAATAATAAAGCATGTGCTGAACTCATGAATGAGGAAGAAAGCTTACAAATTGGTGAGATATGTGAGAGTCCATAGCTCTTCTGGAATGTCACCAATCACGTTGTCCAGTGCATAGACCCTCCTGTGCCATTCAAAACATAAAAAGCCGAAAAAAGTGAAAATGATATTGCTTAGAGTAATAGTAAGCTTCAAAATTCAATGTACAGCAACACAGAAATTGAGTGAAAATTGAAAAAGTAAATTTGAGAGAGAGATATATACAGTGCTGTGATGCGGCAAATAGTTCCACTGTCAAAGGAACAGTCACATCTGATAAATGGATTGTAACTTTCAGGGGTGGAGGTACTATCGATGGCACTTCCACTGCACAGTTCACCGCTTATATTCCACACACTTGTGTCTGCAGAGATACCCCATCTGCTGAAGATCGAATTTAAAGCTCTTGCTGCATTCAGAAGTTCACTTTTTCAGGGAAATGCACTCACTTTAAAATTAGAAACAAACCAACTCAAAAAAAAAAAATTGATAGATTTATATATAATAGGAAACAAATCAAAATATAGAAGTGAGGTGCAAAATCCAGCTTAAAGTTAAGTTCAAAATCCATTTTCTAAAATCTGTTTTACAAATTCAGTTTGATAGATTTTAGGGTTTCGGATTTAGTTCATATCAGCAAATTAAAGAAAAAACAAATAAAACTATTTAAAGTTGATAAATTTTTCATTTTTCTTAAATTACTGTTTTGGTATATTAACTCTTCCGTTAATATACGGCTTTTGTTGACCGGGTCAAAAAAAAAAAAGTTTAACATTGTTCCAGGACATTGGATTTGTCTCAATTTCGTTCCGTTTTTCTTTATAACTTTTTAATTAGATTTTTTTTTCATTTTTAAAATTCGTGACCTTAAAAAATGTAAATGTAAATAATTACTATTATTATTAAATAATGATAAAATTAATTTATTGTTAATATTTTAATGAAATTAATTTTTTTTATTAACTATAAATAATTAAACGAACTAATATTCTCAAAATTGGGAATGAAATTTTAGAAATTTTTTTTAACAAGATATATTATCTCTTTGTATTTGAATTTGATATATTATGTCAAAATTTAAATAAAATAATAATAATACGAGCTTAAGAAAAATATGAAAAAGAAAGGAGAGAGCTATTTTAAAATAGGCAAAATTAAGTTACGTGACTCGTTGAACAAAGTAAACTTATAAAAAAATCTCCAAAATATCCTATTAAAATTCTGAGTGTGAATTATAAAATGAAGAGTGAAAAGTCAAATATATATATATAAAAAATCAGGTTTGAGAATAAGATAGAGACAGAGACAGAGACTCTATCTGGTTTTTGGAAGGTACAAGTACAACTACCAATTAAAAAGTTGATAAATAAAAAACATACAAATATTAAATACCAGATCATAGAGCAATACTGCAAATTGCTTAACAGAAACAGAATAAGTGTTGCAGAACATGCAAACATACTGATATGTACTGTACCCAATAATTTCCTTTTTCTCTGTTATCTTACCCATTAAACAAAAGAATTTGCACCACACAAATTCTTCACTAATAAATTCTCTTTTCACCCTTTTCTAAGTTTTTCTTTGATAAGGAGTTAACTTTGTTTCAAAAACCCAGGTTATAAGCTGTTCAGAGTCAGAGATCAGTGAAATGAGCTTTGAAATTCCAATAAAGGTTTTACACAGAGGAAAAAAACTATGTGTGCTCCATTTCTTTTTAGTGAATTGGAGCTAAATAAAAGAAAAATAAGAAAATATTTGATAAAAATGAAACAAAATAGATGTATATCAATGGCATGGGTTATGTTCATACCATAGCTGTATCAGTAATGTGTTAGTTCAAGTGATATGAACTGAAAAACATAATTAGAAGTAAAGATTCTATTAAATACCATCAACCTCGTCTTTCCAAAGAGATTATTAACCTTTGACAACATCTTAATTCGATACTATTGATGGATCGTGAACATGTTTAAATACAAAGTTAAGAGTTTTTCTTTTCTGAGAATTTCTCTGCTGAAGAACACCATGACAGTCTGCAGTAGAAAAAGCTTGTCCCAGAAAAGAAAAAAAGAAAGCAGTTAATTACCTTCAGAAGGGTCAGTGGTGGCGTTCGAAGATTGAGCTTGCGCAAAGCTAACGAAGCAACTGAAGAGACAGAACAACACAGCAACAAGTGCAAAAGCCAAACCATGTGACATCCATCCCATGATACGAGGAACACGATCACCCCAGAACAACACAATCTTTGAAAAAATTTATGAAGTGGTTGCAAACTTGGTCGATCGACCTCGCAGATTAATGAGAACGCTGGTAATGGGGAGCAATCGCAGTGTTAGGGAGAAAGAAAAATTGGAACTTTGCTTTATTTTATAAGACTTTATGTGCAAAAGAGAGGCAAAAATGGCGTCTCTGACCACAATTTTTAACGTGTGTAACTATGAAGTTCGCTTGAGTTGAGCTATGTCAAAGCTTATGTCATGTTCTATCATGGCACACCAGATGGCCCACGTGTAGCTCAAAGGTCAACATGATCAACTAGGCTATATACCAATAAATAATTTTACTGGACCATATCTTATTGTTTAGTTAACATGCAAATTGTGGACACACCATGTAGTGTTCCACTACCATTCTTTTTTATTTTAATCCTAAAAAAAACTCTATACAATTTCTCATGTTTGTTATGCATTATATATATATATATATATA
>Ga0214544_1006245_pt1 | contig 22172 bp, 9 predicted proteins | sample CNSS3metaG_FD_160074 | JGI IMG/M metagenome (GOLD analysis project Ga0214544, IMG submission 160074) | Root nodule microbial communities from cowpea collected in UCLA plant growth center, Los Angeles, California, USA - CNSS3 | ecosystem: Host-associated > Plants > Roots > Nodule | place: USA...
AGATTTTGAAGTAAAAACACTCTTGTGTCTCAACCATTTGTGAGAGTTTCCTCCCTAGGGAGTGAATACTTTTAAGCCTTATCTTGCATAGCAAGTGGCGACACACATCCACTCATCTTCAAGGTTGTCATGGCTTCTAGCCTAGCCTTGTAGTGGCGTGCTTCTCACATTTTTACCATTTCTTTCCTTTCCAATTTATGTTTTCTTCTTCCTTTAATTGTTCTTGGTTTTCTATGATTTATGTGCTTTCCATTTCCTTTTTATTTTGAATCAATCCATCATCTTCTTCTCTTGAGCTTTGTGAAAGGAACCTTCACATCTAGATAGCTTGCTATCTTAATGTCCAGTGGGAATTTCACTTAGCTTTCTTAATCAACTCACACCATATTCAATATTCTTAAAAAGGAACAAGATGATCCTTCATCAACGTGTGAGGCTAAGGCTAAAAAGGTAGAAACTAGGAAGGGAATAAGGGAGGAAGGATCTCAAGTGGGACGTTAAGTTGAGTCAAAGCTTGGAAGATTAATCCGATAAGGTGGTGTTCTAAGAAAAACGGGTCTTTGATATATGTCGCTGAGTCGGTTGAAGTAAATAAGTACATTAAAGGATACAAAGCATAAATGATGTGACCCTAATAAGGCTTACAGCATTGGGCCAATGCCTGGGCCCATTCCTTTTTAATTTCTTTTATTTTTCTTTATTTTTAATTAAATAAATGTGTTCTAATTGGGTTTGTTTGTTAAATGCAGCCTATTTTCTAAGCTGCCAATTATTGAAGATTGGCATTGGGCCTGCGGCCCAATTCTCCTTTGCATCAACAATCACACGCTTCTTCAATTTTTCCTTCCAGCACCACATCCTTGCTGCAGCCAACACAACACGAGCCCAATTCTACAATTCATTCAGCACCTTCGAGCCATTCCTCTCTAAGTCTTGCTTTCTGCACACCACGTGTTTCATCCTTCTTCACATTACGAGAGCTTCAGCTTGTTGGGCTGCAAGCTTTCATTTCTTTTCCGCGTACGGAACCTTTAACTGCTACTTCTTCGAATCTTCACACCAACCTAATGCAATAACATTTTGTCTTCATTGGGCCGAGAATCATTTCATGCGTGCAGCCCAATTATCTTTAGGGTTCCTCTCCACGCGTCCCTTTCTCTCGTCAACGCCGCTAGCTTCTTTCTCTTTCACGCTGCTCGGGTTCCTTGTGTTGCACCTTCATCCAAAACTGACAACCCAAACAGCCAACCCAAACAAGAGTGCATCACACGTCCCTGGCCCGCATCACATGTTCTTTTCCCCTCACCCATTTCCCATTAGGATTCTTGTACACGGCCTCGTTGCCGTTAGATCCTTTTCTCTTTCACTTTCGTTTCCCTTGCCGTTAGGTCTGTTAGACGACGTTCCTTTCTTCATTCTGGTTTCCGGTTGCCTCTCCTATAAAGGGCAAGCCAATCTCATGTAACAAACAGCTTTGATGAATGAGAATGCCGGTAGAGATCACTCCCACCGTTCATCAGCTCACCCAAACCCTAGATTAGCTTTTTACCTCTTAGGGTTTCCGAAACCAGTGAGATTCGAGCCTAAACACCATACACGAACCATTCCGCTGCGTTTTCCCTCGCTTCTTGCGAGATTCAATCGGTAGAACACCGATTGGGAGAGGTTTCCAGCGACTACCGCGACGGAGGAGCCTCATCAATAAAAGTAGTGCCTGGGGTATGGATTTTGGTTTTGATTAAGATCGTATACTATTGGTTATCGCCAGTATGAGAATTAGGTTATGGTTGTCTACAAGAGGGAGTTAGTAGTGAGATGGTGGTTTCGCTACAGTTGCGACTAAGTGCAGAGTACTCGGGTTTGGTGGTGTCTCGGGATGATCAAAGAATCCATACTCAATGTTAATTGGAATTGATTCCTTTGTGAGATTGGGACATAAATGCAAGAGTGAATAGGTTATTTTCCAATCTCATCTCGGAACGATGCAATACCGAACAAAGTGGCGTTCGATGATCTAAAGAGATAAATCGACGATGGCGTATCAATTGTGGATCAAGCAGAAATGTGAGGGTAGAGTGTCGTGTGAACCAGAGTTACCTAGCAAAGACAAGCGAAGAATAGACGCAGATGATCTCAATCGTGGAAGAGTCCTAGACGTGTTTTGAGGTGGGTACTAGAATTTCACCTTGGAGTGGTGAAGTTCTTCATTGCTCTAGTATCTGAAGTAGAGTTGGTGCCAATAGTTCCAAATTGGATGTATGCAACACAAGAAAGACATAAGTGGTACGCAGATAGGAAGAGATGGTCATTGGAAGTTGAGGCGGTAAAGCAGGTGATTCTTAGGGTTCCCAAACTACAAGCATTGGAAGAACGATCAATTCAGAAAGTTGACTCGGGAGTTCATCGGCAATATAAAATTAATCGAAGGATCGATTCAGTTACATAGGAGATTGTCGGACCACCACACCTGGCGAACTTGGACCAAGTGTTTCACGTGTCACAAATAAGGATACGCATTGCAAGTCCCAATCATGTACTATAGGGGGATGATGTTCAGATCAGGATGAGGTTCAGATCAGGGAAGATCTGACTTTGGACGTGAGGTTAGTAAGAATATTGTATTCTCTGGTCATGGAAGTGAGGGAGAATGAGATCCAGACAATGAAGGTTTCTAGGATGAAGCTACGCACGAGAAGACGTGGGAAATGGAAGACCTCGCAAGACAAACATAGCCATAGTTGTTTCCAGGTAAGTGCAATTTTTGAGGGCGAAAATTCTATAAGTTGAGGAAAATGTAAGACCCGAGAAAATTAAATAAATAAATAAATATTTATTTAATAAATGTGAGGGCGAGAATTTCTAAGTTAATTAATGTGGAGAGAGAAGACAAGGAATTGTACTAGCTCAAGTGATTCAGAGACTTGGTTATATGAGAGGACTTAGGTAAGTCTTGTGTATGACATTGTGGTGTTAATTAATTACTTAATTTGTTTTGCGTGGGGATAAGATCTCGTGACTTAATGTATAGGCACATGTGTGCATAAAACACCACAAAACATGAATTTGTTGGTTGGTTGTGCTTTTGCTTTGTATTTGTTTGGGTATGGGTTTGAACCTTGGTGAACACAAAATAGTTCTTTTTGCGCTTAGATTATTTTAGCAGTGAGGAGAGATGTTCAGAAAACTCTAGCCGTCAAGATTTTTCCAAGCACACACCTAAATTCAAAGAGAGTTGGTGCTCGTTTTAGTGTGGAGGCAAATGTGTGACTCTTTGGAGCAAAAAGAACTCTAGAAGAGCTTTGATGCAGGAAATCCAGGTTAGAAGAGCTTTGATGCGTGTGCTTGTGACTTTTGTTGTATTGAGTTCTCTTTGTGTCCCATCTCTTTTGTGATTATTATGATTCTTTTTTTTTTACTTAGCGTGATGTTTAGAGTTTTTCTTTTAAATACGACACACTTATTTTTTTTATTATTACTACTATTATTATTATTATTACTATTATTATTATTATTATTATTATCATTCTTACTATTATTATTACTTTTATTTTATTTTTATTATATTATTATTATTATTATTATAATTACTATTATTATTGTTATTATTTTATTTCACTATTATTACTATTATTTTTATTATTATTATTATTATTATTATTATTATAATTACTATTATTATTGTTATTATTTTATTTCACTATTATTACTATTATTTTTATTTTATTATTATTATTATTATTTTATTATTATTATTATGGTTATTATTTTTATTTTATTATTATTTATTATTATTTTTACTATTATTATTATTACTATTTATTATTATTATTATGTTTATTATGTTTATTATTATAATTATTATTTTATTATTATTCTTTTATATATATTATTATTATTTATTATATTACTATTATTACTATTATTATTATTATTATTTTTATTATTATTATTTTATTATTACTATTATTTTTATTTTTATTTTTATTTTTATTTTATTACTATTATTAATATTATTATTATTATGATTTTTATTTTATTTTATTTTATTTTACTATTTTGTTTTATTTTACTATTCTTTTATTATTATTGTTATTAGTATCATTTTTATTTTATTTATGATTTTATTATCATTATTATTGTTTTGTTTTATTATTATTAATACTTTTTTATTTTATTAGTATTATTGTTTTATTATTATTGTTTCATTTTATTTGATTATTATTTTCATTTTCATTATTATTATTTTTATTTTTTCGTTTTATTATTATTATTATTATCATTATTATTGTTGGTGTTGTTGTTGAATTGTATTATTATCATTATTAGTATTTTATTGCTTGTGCGATATTTTGGGGCAATGGTTATGTGTTCTTCGTGCTTTGTATATTGTTTGGTTGTCTAGGATTGTGTGTTGGGTATAACACTTTGTTTTGGTGTCTTTATGTGGATTTATTGTGATTATCTAGGATGTATGAAAGCAAGGATATGCTTGTTTGTTATGTATGACCATGTGATATTGTGTACTTGAGTTCAACTTAATGATATGAAAGTGTATTTACTTGTCATGGATGCATGTTTTGCATGAACTGAGTGTCTTGTGTAAATAGGTTCTTTGGAACCTATTCTAGAGTACCAAAAACCAGTAAATTACCAGTTACTAGTGTGGCGTCTAACGGAACGGTGTAAATCGCCAGGAGATAAGCTACAAAGTGAACTCTGGATGAAAACCCGAGAGTTGGCGCTTGGCGACGGAAGTGGTTCTGCCAGGGGTGTGTTGTAGAACTGGGCCTAGACCAAAATCCAATGGGTTGGCGCCTGACGACGCCAAGTGCCCTGCCAAGCGGTCTGGAACGTGAATTAGCCTAGCGACGTGGGTGTTGCGTTAGGCGATTTGGGTGCAGAGTTGGATTGCACGGAGGATTCTACACAACTTTGGATGGTGATCTTGAGGCGATGTTTGGTTGGGGGCCTAGTTACGAGTGTAGCTTGTATTGGGGTAACACGTGGGCACTAGTGGTTGCAGTCTAGTGGTTTGGAAGTCCAGTGGAGTGTGCAAGATCGTGGCTCGTATGGATGGTTTCCGGAAGATTGCCCTCCTTGAGTTTGGTAGTCTTGGGACAAATACAGACTGCAGTTCATATTGGGGAACTCCACTTGGTGTTGCAGATTGTGGCCGTGACAAGATTATTCCCACGTGTGGACTATAGGTGGTGACCTGTAGTCGGAGGGACGAGTAGACACTCGTGGCAGTAAGTATCAACCAAAGTAACCATCAAAGGGTGTAGAATCAAGAGGCATCTAGAGGAAGATGTGAAAGTGTGGGTCTGAGGTTTGAGTGTAGCAGGGTTTTAAATTGTTATTATAATGTTCCTTATAATGCGTTTTTATTTTGAGCTCACCCTATCTCTGTGTTATTGGTGATGATCATGTAACTCGTTACATGGAAGTTGATGTTGATGTAGGAGAGCACGTGGATACTTAAAGCTGGAGTGGGGTCAGCAGGAGAATTTTTACATGAAATTATTTAAGGATTTTAAGGATTATTTTTGTAATCAGTTACTATAAATCGTTTTATATTTGTAAGCGTTGAACACATTTATGGATTTTATCTTTTAATGCTTTTAATAAAGTTTGAATTTTTTTTCCGCGTTTTGGAAAATAATTTTTGTTATTAAATGCGTTTTATTTTAGCTTCATTTTATTTTATTTAAAATAGTAATATCCAATTGGGATGTTACACTTCAAATTATAGGATTCACCTTACTAATTTAAAATATGTGATAATTGATAAAAAGCATAAACCAAAAAAATTTACAAATTCTCCATGAGAAAAACAAAACAAAACATTTGAAGATAAATCACATTTCATTAACTAGAAGGATGTATATAATATAAAAAATATATACATAATATATGTTGCTCTCTCTATGAAGATCATCTGAAGTCCTATTATTTCACAAATCTCCCATTTGCAATACCATTTGCTCATGTATATCATACGATCATTATAGGTGGACAAACAACTGTATAACAAACAATTGGGTAAACTATAATTAAATTAAAACTTATAAGTTTAAAATAAATAAGAAAAGAATCTACTAGCAATTCAGAAAAAAATAAGTACGTAGCTTTCACAAATCATACAATCTGAATCCAAACACAAAGGTCCTAATATCATAACTCATTCATATACCAAGAACCACAAACACAACCTTCGAATGACTGATGTATTGACTTGAACCTTGAGATCTTACACATGTCATTGCTCAATCACTCTTGTCTCTCAGGAACTATAGTTATAACATGTTCGGGCCTTTACTCGATCCATAAGGCATAACATGGTAAATTCTATATCTCACAATCTCAACTTTAGTCAACCACTCTAGATACGAAACTCCTTTGAATCTCACAACTAGTTGTTTTCATCTATGAATCCAATCACTAGTAGAGTTAGGATGATCTCATCTCAATCCTTATAGTCAATACACCCCACACAAAACCAAATCATTGCAATATTCTCACCCCAAGAATAACTACCTCATCATTTCATTCATATACATCTTAATTCACAATAAATATTACCAAGTTGGTAAACATAGTCATAATAAAATAGTCAAAGAACAATGTAACATCCCGACCGGATATTACGAATTTAAATAATAAAATAAAGAATTAATAAATAAACCTCATTTATTGAAATATCATTTCCTAAAAACGCGGGAAATTTAAAACTTTATTATATTATAAAGTATCGCAAAACATCTAATATAACTCAATTATAAATTCATGTTAAATCTCAAAGTCTAGTAATATAAAATATTACAATTTATTTAAAATCATAAAACATAAAAACTATAATAAAATTATCCTCCCAAGACTAGTCCCGCTTCGGCTCTATGCCTCACCAGATCCACCTACAACATCATTTGCTCTCGTGTATCACGTACACGATCATCGCCAAACACAAGCAGATAAGATGAGCTAACAGTTAAATATAGTCTATATATATATATATATATATATATATATATATATATATAACATAAACACACATCCAAACACACCAAAGGAATTCCATCCTTTGATTCAATATCAAATGGTCACCACCATGTTACCTATGTTCTACGTCTTATGATGAGTATCTCAAGATGTCTTGCTGCCACACCTACCAGTCACAACTGGTAGAGCATGTGCGAGAAACCATGCTACGGACCACATTCCATAACACTAGGTAGAGTTTCCAATACGAATAATATTCGTAACGTCCCAAGACTACCAAACTCGTCAACTTAATACTGAGGAGGGAAATCTAACTGAACCCATCCGTACGCGTTTCAACACGCACACTCACACCGGCAACAATCGCCAACTCGAGCCACAACTCAAGAGTTCCTCGTGTTCATCTGCCATCCCGAGCCACAACTCAAGAGATGTCATTTCGAGCCACAACTCGAGGAATGTCATGTGCTTAAACCCTATCCCGAGCCACAACTCTAGAGATGCGTTCTGAGGCACAACTCAAGGAACATCAGTAAGCTGACCTTCAAGATATCAGCAAAGCCTTGTAAATCACACACATCCAAAGCATGCAAAAACACTAGTTTGACCTTTGCATTATCACCTGGCGATGCTCTAGAGACGCCAGGCGACACACGCTTCCAGATCGCCTAGCGGGGGACACGTGCCGCGAGGCACCAAGCGTCTCTCCTACCACTGTTTTGCAACTATCGCTTAGCGAAACAACCTTCACCGCCAGGTGCCACGTGTCTAATACCTCACCGTTTTTGTAACTTCCGCCTGGCGGTTCGAACCACACCACTTGACGTTATACCAGTACAACAAGCCTACTGGTTTTTACCAATTTGCACAATTTACTGACTCTCTTATTACCTCAACACACACACACACACACACAAGATTCATAGACTTAGTTGAATATTATCAACAAGGCTTCCTATTATCCTATCCGATCTTATATAAAATTAATCATCTCCCTACGGTCCCATGTATGAATTTCAATCTTATAATGCCAATTGGACATTATTGTATTCTTGTGTAAATCCTTAATCCAATCCGGGTTTAGTAGTACCAAGTTCCCTTTCTAATTCACTACTTAAGTGTTTACCAATACTTCATTCATAAATTCGAACCACTCAAAGAACAGGGTCAAGGTTCTGGACCTTCCCCATAAAGCTTGCCCAAAACCATAATTTACGCTATACCATACTTTAGCCTAAGCTAAGTCTTAGAATAATTAATACCATAACAAATTAGGCAGCATTCATTCTCAGTCCTCATTCAACTAACCTCATCTATACCTCTCTCACATCACTTTACTACTAAATCCAACCAAATTCTAAGTTTAAACCAACCACCTTAATTCATGCCTTAGGGTTCTATCATTAACTATTCAAAGATATCACCAAATCCATTCTTCCAGTTCCATTTAGGATCACAATAGAACCCAAACCCAGTGTCTGCCATCACAGCCACGCAGTGCAGAATCCACTGCGTTGGCGCTTGGCAGAGATGCAAGTGCCACCAGGCGGTGCATGAAAGTCTGGGAAAATTCTATCTTTTCATTACACTTGCGAATGCCCAAAAACTCCAATACACCTTACATTGATCTTTTACCCAATTCTAGTAGATAATCATTGCTACCAAAGGTACCCATTCTCCAACCAGAGTCAAATTTATAGATTATCAACGCAATTCCAACCTCAAACATTAATAACCCTCAAATCCCCAATTTGCCAAACCCTAAAAGATATTCATGCAATTTCATCCAATTTAAACTTCAATCATGCATCATTCAACGATATATGGCATCTAATCATACACAAATAGATAAAACTTCCTTTTTCTCCGATCAGAATCATCCTAGAAACCCTAAAACACCATAATGGAACCAAAATTGGTTCGCGTCGCTTGGCGGGTGTTCATCACCGCCAAGCAATTCAACAAAACCCAAAAAACTGGCTGGTCAACACGCGTCGCTTGGTGAGTAGGGTTATGCTGCCAGGTGGTTCCTCTGTAGGAACCCATAATTGCATAGAAATGGGATGAGTCGCCTGGTGACAGTTCATCGTCCGCCAAGCAGTTTTTGGAAATTTCCAAAAACACGAAATTAGACAGTATATAAGGGATTCAGGTATAGTCATACTATATTTATCATGCAATTCATTCTTAAACAAAAATTTAATGAGTAAAGCTCCCCTAATTTGGATTCCTTTGCTTAGAATTAGAGATTTTTTAGAGTTTCTCTTTGATCACTATGCCGCCTAGCACTTCCCCTCAATTTAGCTCCTAATTACACTCAATTCTCACCACACACTCTCTGAATTCGTTCTCTTCTTCCTATGCAACAATGACAGCCACAAAAACACTCTCACTTTCCCTTAATTAGTCACTAAATGTTGTCTTAATGAGAGGTAAATGGTGCAAAACGAAAATACCATTAAAATTAAATTTAATTGTCATTCAATGGTGATTTTCTTGCCCTTTGGTTGCCTCTTTTTGTTAGGGTTTCTTTATCCTTTCACATTCATGCTAAAAGAATTTTGGCAAGAGAAAATTTAGGGTTTCTTTACCCTTTCACATTCATGCCAAAAGAATTTTGGCAAAAGAAAATTTAGTTTGTATTCACCAAGGTTCAAACCTATAACCATGTCAATGTTAAATCAATGCACAAGCATTCAACTAATTCATGTTTCGTGATAATTCTTATAAATATAAGATTATCTTATCACTCTTCATTATCCAATATATTATTAAAATAATAATAAATTAAATAATGCATAAATGGCATACATAGGACTTCCAAGTCCATTCACACAATCAAGTATTCTTAACCACTTGAGCTATTACTTTTTCACATTATGTCAATCAATAATTAATGTCATAAAGGCTCCTACTACCCACATTTATTAATTAATTAATTATTTAATTAATTAAATTTAGCGGATCTTACAAACAACATATCACACATAGCTCATTCATCACATTCTCATAAAACCTTAAATCATTACACCATGTCATACATATGTATTTTAACTCAATCCAAACTCATCTTATAACATCAATCACCTATTATTTATTTCAATTTACATGTTAATAATGTATCATTTATTTTCTATTGCATTATCATAACCACAAACTTCTAGTTGACAATCCCAACGATCAAAATTAAGAAGCATTTGTCAAAAACCACCTGTTAAAATTTTATCCTGATCCAACAGTTAACAAAGCAGGAATCAAAATTTTACCGAGACAATACAGAGTAAAAATCCAAGTGACACCCAACGCCGTGAACTTGGCACCCCGTGCCAGAACCCTTGATGCTCATTGTTAAGTGGGCGCCTAGTGCGATTAGGGGACCTCCAAATGCCATGGGTCATTGAAGTTCACTATCAAGTGAGCATGTAGCTTTGGACCACTAAAGCTCATTGACTTGAGTCTTGTAAGTGATGCCCAATGGTTATATGGTACCACCCTGCGTGTATCCGAGTTTTAACTCCCTAATTGACTTGAATAGGTTGTTCAACTCGATTATCTATGAACCTTTAGTTCCTTCTTAGTTTAAAATACCTTGTTTTAGTTCAAAATAACCATAAGATATATCAAATTGGACAATCATAGCCAAATCAATTTAGCTCCATAGACAACAATCCTAAAAACACCCAAACACAATAGTCCAAGCAATAACATCACAATTCAATTCCATTATTATACTTAAGGAAACAAAACCAAAATCAAACAATCACATAATCTCAATTAAAACCAATACACAGGTCAAAACAAATATAAGTAATTGTAAAATTACTATTAGCTACCCTTACTTGGATTGTTAGATATGTATAAGCTATGAGAAGGAAAATATGCACAAGAAGCATTTGATGAAAAACAACTGAAGTATAGCTTTCATATTGATCTATTGGAAACTTGTCCAATATATAGAGTACAATATCCCATGATATAAGAAAAAAATAAAACCTAATATATCATCACAATACATGAATATTTGATAATAATACAAGAGAAAAAATATATGATATCTCCATCAATAGAATTAAAATTAGGAGATATATGATATCTCTAACACCCCTTCTCAAGATGGGCATGAAGCTTATGAAGGCGCAACTTGAAAGTAGTAGTTTTTTTGGAGAGTAGTCGGATGAAAAGAATCTTGAGAACGCGAGAACCTTGAAGAACATGAGAACCTTGAGAGATTGGTTTAAGAAGGTCGAGAACTTGAAAAGGCCAAGAACGAGAAAATCGAGAACTTGAGAAAAACCGAGACCTTGAGAAAGTCAAGAACTTTGAGATTTTTTTTTATTATTGTTGATAATTGTTATCAACAAGAAAGAGATATACAAGAACAAATTGATTGTTTTCTCCAAGATGAAGAAATAAAGGGTGAGGAGAAGCAAAACTCACCATGAATGAAATGACAAAGAGAAGATAATGGCTGAAGGTGTTTTTGCTATGATATCATGTTAGGAAGTGGGCTTGAAGCTTAACTCAATCCAACAAAACCAGCTTGTAAGGTTAGATTTGCACCCTACTTATATAGTATGAAATTACCTTATCTTTAGTCGATGTGAGACTTCCAACACACCCCTCACTCACACCGAGGTATATACATCTCGTGCATGGGTCTAGAAATGGGTGGTTTGTTAGTGACCCGATAGAGGGTGTAACAGAATGTCCAATATGTATAAGTCATGAGAAGGAAAAATATGCAAGAGGTGTTTGATGAAAAACAACTAAAATTTAGCTTTCATATTGATCTATTGGAAACTTGTTAAATATATAAAGTATAATATCCCATAATATAAGAAAAAAAATAAAACCTAATATATCATCATAATACACGAATATTTGATAATAATACAAGAGAATAAAATATATGATATCTTCATCAATAAAATTAAAATAAGGAGATATATGATATCTCTAACATGGATAAACGCTCATAGACTCAAAAGGTGCTCCTTATACGTTTATGAACCCTTAAAAGACATATGCAAGTCCAAACATCCCACATGCAACATGTTTTCTTAAAAAAAAACACAAAAGAATGATAAAAGATGAACTTAATCTGATCAAGATTTTGATCAAGTAGAATTGTAGACCTCAACACTATAAATCTACATGTGGTCTCTGATTGTCAAAAAAAAAAGAATGATGAAGTCAGAGATCTAGAAAGAAATGTTTAGAAAAAGTTTTAGAGAAATAATGATTCTTATAAAATGAATAGAAAATCTTTGAACTTTTCATAAATAAAATAATTGAAAGTCATTATGAAAATCACTATTACTTTTGAACTAAGTCTTAAAACAAACAATAAATACTTGTCATAATAAATCTCTTTTCGGTTCTTGTGGAGACAATGTCATTTTTTATTTAACTTTTTATCATGTTATTAAAATAAATAAAAAAATTTAAATGTTTAAAATAATGATTTAAACTATTAAAACGAGTTTGATCCGATAAGTTAGTTCTATAAATTTACAAAATGAACATGAACATGGTTAAATAGAAAAATGTATGACATTAATAATAATTATGTCTAAAAATATAAAAAATAGTTTTATTTCATGAAAAATATATGTGATAAGTTATGCATCAATCACTATATTAAACTTAAAATTAATTTAATTAAAATAAATTAAATTTTAAAAGAATGTTTTTATACCTAGTATTTTTTTTTTTATATATATATATATATATATATATATATATATATATATATATATATATATATATATCTTTTAAAGTAGACCAACGAAATCAGTTAATATAATCCAAGATGAAGTTAGGAAAAAAAAACTATAAACTACATTAGAAATGGATTAAGTTAGATCCATTAGATGATATGTGGGGCCGATATTTGATGCTTCAAATTATTCCTTGACTCAGCAAATGGATAAGAAATTATACAGTTTGAGATATGTCTGAGACCCCACTTTTATTTTTCTTTTAAAAAAAACAAAGAAAGGAAATAATTTATAAATATCTAAAACATTGATCAACATATAAAATATATTTAGAAAGAAAAAAATATATGATAAAAAAGAAAATCAAAAAGAAAAAAGAAATGATTAATATATATATATATATATGTATGTATGTATGTATAAGAAAAATATATGTGTATTATCTAAATTAAAACAAAATCATTTGTCTTTATCTGAATTGGGCCCAGTTATCCTAAAACCTAATTAATTATTAAATTAAAAAAAAAAGCAAATGGAAAATGCTTTGTAGTGATTATGTCAGACAAATGAAGACAATGCTACTAACAACTGATGGAGGAGACTTCCATTGATTTTGACAAGGATTTGATTAGGGATAAAATATATTTTAATACACATTTTACACTCATTATTTTGTTATTAATATGTGATTCAATATGGTGTTATTTATTTAATAATTCTTTTAAAATATTTATTATTAAATTAACCTTTGATATAACTTTTTTAAAATAAGCAAGTATTTCTTAGATTTATCATGCACCACACTGTATTATTAAGGGGCCATGATTTTGTTTAATAGTTATTTTTTTTATATAGAATTATTTATTAAGTAGTGTTATGCAAACGATAAATAATGTTAAAAAACTAACTATTCTCATTATGTCAATTCATCATTTTTGTTTTAAGAGTGTTAACCGTGTTTTCCAACACACTTTTTTGATCAATTAAAATTTACTAAAATCTCTAAGCTTGGTTGAACAAAATTAATTGTAGTAAAAACAATTTAAACTTACAATTATAGTTGTTAGGATTTACATTATATAATAATATATTGTGGAATGATTGTATAAAATCATTTATTACAAACATGACTTGATCAGCAAGTAAAAAAGTAATAATTTCATTATTCACGAGAAAAGATTGTTAACAACAAAAAACACAGCAAAATGTATTTTTTAACATTAATTTCAGTTCTTATTTTTTAAAATAAGCAAATTTGTATTCTTTTATATCTTACTCCTACCTAAGAAAGAAATTTGCCATAGTCTAAAAAGTAAAAAATAAAACTAAAACAACTATTATTAAAGAAATAGAAATTAAAATCTGTTTTCTGAAACAATCATGTTATTAAGTTGAAATATCCATGAAAAAAACTCACCGATTAACTTCAATACTTTATGACTTACAATATTTAAATCACAGATTATTTAAAAGGATCGAGCCCATTTTCCTAAAACTAACTATTTATTTATTTATTGATAAATGAAGTCAATTTCTATGAAAATGTGAAGGAATTTAAAAATCTTATCCTTGAAATACATTTATTTTTAAAATGATGTACTTTCTCTGTCATTTATTTTGGCTAGATTAGAAGCGAAGTCAGTAAGAATCGATGATTACCAAAACGAGAACTTGATTACAACAAAAAAAAAAAAAAAAAAAAAAACTAAGAGCCGATAAAATCACCAGTGTGTGCTTCTAACCTTCGAACACAACACATGGAAGTGACTCTCACGAGCTTGCTTCATCACCGCTGTCCATGATCACCGAGTGGGAGGTGTTCCATCTTCCATATTCCCAAACAAATTAAGAAAAATTATATCTTTTCCGCTTTTCTTTGGCGTCTGAAACGGTTTTCCTTTCATGGGTGAAGCCACCATTTTTCATTTTCAGCATCTAATGGCAAAAAAATTGCTCTTTTTGTTGACCCTTTTGGAAATACTCCTCTGTGGGCAATCCAAGTTTATGGTGTACAACACATCACAGGGTATAGTCCCTGACAAGCTCAATGTTCATCTGGTAGCTCATACCCATGACGATGTTGGTTGGTTGAAGACCGTTGATCAGTACTATGTTGGTTCTAACAATTCAATTCAGGTGTTTATTTAATTCTCTTTCTTTGGCTAGACTTGTGAACAATGTGTCTGAAGATTGCAAGTTGAGGGTCTTGTTTGTTATGTTGCAATGTGTAGGGGGCTTGTGTGCAGAATGTGTTGGACTCTATGGTGCACGCACTGTTGGCTGACAAGAACAGAAAATTTATCTATGTTGAGATGGTGAGTTGACTTTTTTTTTAATCCCTTGTATGTTGCTTTCTTGAGTTTCCTTTGTTGGATCAAAGTGCTGCTGCTTGTGCCAAGAGGAAATTTTGAAGTTGCTTTTTTGGGCTAAAAGTAGTGATGTGATGTTCCAGGATACAATCCGGCAAAGCATTTCATTTCCTTTTTGTAGTTCATGCCTTCCTTTGCATTCTTTTTACCAAATGTCATGATTTATATTTCACATCCTTCTTGTGGCAACAGATTAATGTTGCTCCTACAGCAAGCTTGATTTACCTAAGACTGTTAATGCTTGTGACATTGACAAATAGGAATACTAAGAAAATGAGGAAAGAAGATGTTTTTGAAAGTATGGATTACTTTTTAGGCTTTCTTTAAATGCTCATGTGAAATGCTCTCTCTTGGGATCAACTCTTTAAAGAAATGCTCTTTCTTTAAAGGCTTTCATATTAATTCTTTCACTTTCATCAATGCAGGCATTTTTCAAGCGATGGTGGAGAGATCAAAGTGAAGCTGTTCAGGATGTTGTTAAGAAACTTGTTAGTTCGGGTCAACTAGAGTTCATGTAAATACCTTTCTGACTACAGATTTCACTGTGATTAAGAACAAAGTCATTCTTCAATTGTGAAATGAAAGCTATCCTTCACTGTGAAAACAAACTGATTAAGAATTCGTTTGTGATAGTTCCAATATCTATGGGCGATTATCTCTCCATTATTGTATTCTTCAATCGTCTTTTACTTGGGGATTGATGCTATTTCTTTCCTTTATTTTCTCCTTGTTACAGAAATGGCGCCATGTCTATGCATGATGAGGCGGTTACACATTACATAGACATGATTGATCAGACTGCACTTGGACATCAATTTCTGAAAGAGGAATTTGGTGTGACTCCTAGAATTGGTTGGCAAATTGATCCTTTTGGACACTCTGCTGTGCAGGCCTACCTGTTGGGAGCTGAAGTATGCCATAGATCTTCAAGCAATGAATCTTGTCATGACTCTCAAATTTATAAAGAATATGTTTCTCTTGTATTTTAATAATGAGGGCAATGGACCTATAAATACATAAGCTTGGTAGTTATTTTAGGAAATATAGATAGCTAATTCTAAGGAAACAAATCTCTGTAACTATGGGATTGTTTTGAATACATAATCCTAGCATTAATAGCAAGATACACATGCAATAAAGAATAAAATTATAGCAAGAATGGAATAAAAAAATTTCTAAAATACATAATGAGCAAAGCATGATTTTGATAATGACTAGTGAATATATTTTGAAGAAGATATGTGTCAGAAGTGTTATGTTCTATGTGGTTTATCAATTGGTTCTACTTTGTATGCAGGTTGGCTTTGACTCACTTTTCTTTGGTCGGATAGACTACCAAGATAGGGCTAAGCGCAAGAAGGAGAAGCGTCTTGAGGTTATCTGGCATGGTAGTAAGAGCCTTGGCTCTTCAGCCCAGGTGAATATCAAGAAATATTTTATTTTTCTCTTTAAATATTTTATGGTTGTTGTTAGAGATCCTACATTGACTAAGAATAAGGTCGAATTTTATAATATATATAAGTAAGTTGTAATCCTCATTTTACAAGTTAGTTTTGTAAGGTTGAATTAGATATAAGTTCACTTACTAAGAGTCTTTGTATTTTTATGATTGGTTTCTCTTAAATTAAATGTTTCCTTTTATTATGTTGAGTATCCTTTTTGTTCTTCCAGATTTTTGCCGGAGCGTTCCCTGAAAATTATGAGCCACCTGCTGGACTTTACTTTGAAGTTAATGATAACTCACCGATAGTTCAAGTAATATTATAAGAACTTATTAATTTTGTTATCACATACAACTATTTTAGTTCTTTGTTCTGCTAAACTTTGCTTACTTTGTTCCTGAAGGATAACATGGAATTATTTGATTACAATGTCCAAGAACGAGTGAATGACTTTGTTGCAGCTGCATTATCACAGGTAAGTTGAGCGTGTTTATCTTCAGACTTCTTAAAAATGTTATTTGACTTTTGAGATTTAAGAACATGATTAGAAACTAAAAATTGAGTTGAGTGATTGAGAGGTGTTGGGTCTTTCGAGGGGAATTCACCATGGAGATTGAATGAACCAAACTCACATAAGGGATTAACATAAGTTTATGGGTCCTTTTTTCCTATATTTTAGAATTATTGCATCTATGTATTATCATTAACCCTAAGTATAGGGTGTAGAGTGTTGAAAACCTCCTACAACTGTATCTAGTTTTGAACCTAGGGTTCTAGTGCAGTCTCTTAGTCTTCTATGTATCCTTGTATAAGATTTTCATTATAAATAGAAGAAAGTGAGAGGGTTCCTTTAAGCCCCCTAATCATATATTTTCAGTTTTAATCTTAAGTCTTTATGTTGCTTAACTTTGTCATTTCTACTCAATGTAAGATTTAGACTCATACTTAGATTTCTAACAATCTCCTTCTCAAGTATCAAATACACGGTTGGGTCTTTCGAGGGGATTCACCGAGGAGTTTTAACATTAATGAGACTTAAGCCAAACCCACATTACCATGATTGTTGTCAAATAAATGTGAATCTTAAGTGTTGCAGTAATTGTCTAATGGTCTGCACTAATCGTCTAATGCCTTGAATTGGGTGTTTGCTTCACAAAAAAAATTAATAGAATGAATATAGATGAGGTTAAGCTGACTCAAGTCGTCTCCCAATGATTTCGATTGATTAAGTCACTTAAAACGGTACCTATTAGAATTTGCAATAAGGATTAGAACATAAAAATAGTAATTTGGTGGGGGGGTTAAAACAATAAATGATAAAACAAAAATAAACAATTGTAAGAGGACAAGTTGATTCTCCATCTCTTCCATAATAGCTCTCGCAAAATAATACCTTAATAACAACTCTATCTTGTAGAAGATCCAACTCAACAAACAATAGGTGTAGACGAGGTTCTCCAAATGATACATGTCAGACGAAACCATCAAATGAGTCTCAGTAGACAAGTGCATCAAACGAGTCCATCAAATGATAATATCATTAGATGAGTCTGGCAAACCATTGAGTAGACGCGTCTAGCAAAGCATGTAAGACGAATCCAACAATGTATTGACTAGACAACTTCAAAAATACACTAATTAGACAGTATGTTGACTAGATGACTTGTCTTTTACCATCTTTTCTTTTCCATCTTTAAGAACACTTTATTTTTTTCTCCAAGCTTATGATATTAGCTTCTCTTAACCACTAGAAAATCTCAAATTCAGCCATGCTTGCATTGTCTATAAGGCATTAGACGATTCAAAATTGTATCATCTATAGATGGTTTATGAGATTGCTTTCATTTCAACTATACAAAGCATGCATTAGAACATTTAGGAAACATCTATCCAATTATATAACATCATCAAAGCTCATGTCATAGATGATTTATCAAGTCATCTAGACAAATTCCATAGACTAGACTCGCTAGTTAAACTCATCTAACTAGATCATGTAGTGCCTTTCGTCTACCTAGAACACCTATCATCTAACATGGCTTAAAGAGATGATTTTAATGCATAATTTGATTCAAAGTTCATATTATCTCATTTGAACAAATCCTAGTTAAAACAATGGATTTAAACTCAATTATACCTCAAGATAGCTATGGTTAAGTATTCTAAAAGTGTATAAAAATGTGTTCATCACACTACCCACAACCTAAAATCTTATTGTGATGATTTATGAGTAATCTTCTGTGTATGGTAGGAAATTTTTAGAGTTCAAAGAAGGAAAACCAATCTTTAGTGATGTAAAAAATCATTATATTTCATAGTATAATTGCATAAATTACCAATCATATTTATCTAGAAAAAAATTTCTATTTTTATGTTTTGGATAAGGCATATGTTTACTGTCTAGCTGAATAAGATTTCTGCTATACAAATCGAATCAACAACCAAAAAAACCACTGCCTGAATGACCAGCCTTACTAACTTGTTCTAACTTCCATAAATGGTTTTTGTAGCGGAATAGCTCAAAACAAATTTGCTGCAAAAGCGTCTACCATACAAATAACATGATATTAGATAAATCGCAAAAGAAACAATTAGAAGGTAAACGAAGGAAGAATAAGGAAAAATCACAATAGAAAATAACGTGGCTAAATTGAAGTGTTAAAAATTATAGCTTGAAGTTTCTCTCAAAGTGAACTCTCTTAACTAACAGTTTTCTGTTATACAGTTGAACAACAACTCTCAATTGAAAAAATTGTTGATATATGTTCCTATTTATACAGCATAACTACCTTAACTAAGTTCAGTAAATCACACCGAAACAAGCCAAGAAAAATATGTGAACAGTGCTTTCACTGCTGAGTTTGAAATGTCACTTATGCAGACTCTTCAGATGATACAAGTCTAAGAGGAAGTTAAAGTCTGGATGCAAGCAGACAATTTGATGTCATCGAATGCTCTTATAAAAGACAAAAGCACTAATGAAGATGTACTGACGAAGTCAGACTCACTTGAACCATCAGATGATCTGGAACAGTTAGATGAACTAGGAACCTTAACAAGGTTTTACTGAGTCAACCATCATAGTTTTGAAAAGGGATAAATTAAACTGTAAACAAGAACTCAACCATGACCTTAAATTTAAAGCAAATGGAAAAAACAGAAAAAGATGATATTAGCTTGAAGCTTGAATAGGAATTTTTATTTTGCTACTGAGTTTTTTGTAATAGCGGGAACTTTAATTGCTTTTATTCAGGATCTCATCTAAATCGCTATCTTACACTATTTTACTTTAGGCAAACATAACTCGAACAAATCATATAATGTGGACAATGGGAACTGATTTTAAGTATCAATATGCACATACATGGTTCCGGCAGCTAGACAAACTCATTCATTATGTAAACAAGGTAACTCACTCATATACATGAATTTATTTGTGGTTTAACTTGTGGTTTGACTTCATGTCTTTATTCTTGGTGTTATTATGAACTCTTATTGTTAAATGTTTTGCAACTTTAGGATGGACGTGTTAATGCTCTGTACTCTACACCATCCATATATACTGATGCAAAATTTGCTACCAATGAGTACTGGCCAATCAAGACGGATGATTTCTTCCCGTGAGTTTAATATGTAGCTGTTTCATAATCTATTTGCTTAATTATTATATTTTTGTATGGTATGACATTTCTCCTCATATGTGCATGAACAAAACCCAGTTATGCGGATCATGCAAATGGTTACTGGACAGGATACTTTACCAGTAGACCAGCTATCAAACGCTACGTCAGATTAATGAGTGGCTATTACTTGGTATGATTTGTATTTTTATAGTTTACAAGGTAATCATCATCTGTAGTCCACCTGTGTTTTGATATTTACTTTCTACAAATAAATTATTAGGCTGCAAGACAACTAGAATTTTTTAGGGGGAGAAGGAATTCAGGGCCAAATACAGATTCATTAGCTGATGCTTTAGCAATTGCTCAACACCATGATGCAGTCACTGGCACAGAAAAGCAGCATGTTGCCAATGATTATTCTAAACGGCTGGCAATAGGCTACACGGAGGTGTGGTTTCAGCGTCTGTTTCAAGTTATTGTGTATAACCATTTGTTAGTGTATCGTCTAGTGGAATATTGCTTTTTTGCAGGCTGAGGAATTGGTTTCATCATCACTGGCTTGCTTGGTTGAATCACCATTGCTTTCTAGATGTCAAAACCCAGTTACAAAGTTTCAACAAGTAAAAGATCTAGAATCTTTTTAAGTTTGTGCACTATTTGTATTATTTGCTGAAATGGCCTGCTTCTTCCTTGTCCTAAAATGTTTTTTCAAAAATTTAGCTGTTGATAAATGATTTCTTATCCTTTATTATTCCTTAGCTCGATAGTAAATTACCGTTTGGTGTATTTCATGTCAAACCTGATTTTGTTTATTTTTAATGGATTATATTCCTTTCTTCATCTTCACTACATAGAAATATCTTTATTTATCAAGTATTCAGTTACCAAAAAAAATGTTGTCATGTTTCTTGTATTAAGCATTTTGACTTAAAAGGGATATTTTCTTCACAATAGTATTTATTTTTTTATATACGAAGAAACATATTGGGAGAAAGATGAGAATATAACAGAGCTAAAATAAATTAAGAATTTGTCCTTAACAAGAGAAAAGAAAAGTATACATCAGGACCAAAATGTAGTAAAGCTACCCATTTGAAAAATAGGTACTTGCTTTACACCATGTGGAAGCAAAACATCTAGTATGATGCCAAAGCAATTACTTATCTGAAGGCGTTTCCTAAATAAATGCAAGAGCTTAGCTCCACCCAGATGTACCAATTAGCATATTGCACTGTGCCACAAGATTTACTTCTTTATTTCTTCTGAAATGAAACCAGTAAACCTGGTCAGTGAGAATCGGTCTGAGGATTTAGGACATGCCAAAATCTCCAAATCCAAACAAATAATTCCATGAAGCTGTAGCAGCAGAACATAGCAGGAAGTGAAGAACAGATTTTGAGAGATCCTGGTACCAGTTGATGGTAATACCAGAAAAGCATAATTACAGAAATGAAAGTAAAACAGGGTGCTTGAGAGACCCTGCACTCTCCCCTTAATTGTATTATTCTTCTAGCTTTTCTTGATCTCCCTAACTCCTTTCCTATGCTATATGGGTCAACTTCCTTCCTATTCCTTGCTCAAATCACTCAATTATTTGATTATATAAATCACTCAATCCCCCTTGATTGCTGCACATGGAATCTATTACACTAATCATTTCATGTGATTTCCCTGTCATTTTCTAATATAGAATAGGTGAAGCATATGTATCACATGAGTCAAGCTTGTTACAAATCATATCTTTAACAATCCCCTCAAGTTGAAGCTTATGTATTATTTGAGTCAAGCTTCTTACAAATGTCATCCATAGAAGACCCCTTGAGAGACTTTGTGACCAAAACTGCTTAGAGGACACGACAATTACTGAAGAGAGAAAATAAAAAACTCGGAGTACACTGTTAGGTTTCTTAGAGCTAGAAACCCAAGCTACTCGGGCAGAACTCACTCACACCAACACAGAAAGAAACAGAAATAGACTTTTATTATTCTCTCAAAGAATGCGTCCAGGGAAAGACAACA
>Ga0214544_1006246_pt1 | contig 22167 bp, 10 predicted proteins | sample CNSS3metaG_FD_160074 | JGI IMG/M metagenome (GOLD analysis project Ga0214544, IMG submission 160074) | Root nodule microbial communities from cowpea collected in UCLA plant growth center, Los Angeles, California, USA - CNSS3 | ecosystem: Host-associated > Plants > Roots > Nodule | place: USA...
AAAAAAAAAAAAAAAAAAATAAAAAAAAAAATATATATATATATATATATATATATATATATATATATATATATATATATATATATATATAAGGTTACTTAATTACTTGTCAAGATTTTAATAATTTAAACGGGAATGGAAATATGGCAGGAACGAGTATTATGGCGAGAATATGTACATCCCCATACCCAATCGAAAAAGTCGGAAATTCTTCATACCCATACCCAATCATGCGGGGATTCCTCGTCAAAACGGGGACGGATTCAGACAATACTCACAGGAGCGAGTTTATTTGCCATCTCTAACAACAACATACGTGTTTTTGGAGGGCAGATTTCACAACTAAAATTACTTACCTTTTGGAATAGATTTCTGATTAACAGACCACAAAAGCATTTCAGATTGAGAGAGCAACGACACCCTTTCATTTAGGGAAGAAGATACGAAAATAGCCTTTCATTTGAAAAAGAAAAAGAGACAAAAATGGGCTTTCAATCAGAAAAAAAGAAAATACAAAAATAAAAAATTTCAAAACCTGTTATCATATGTTTTCCCGCAACCGCACTCTTTCTTTCTCTGTTTTCTCACACAAGCGTATAATATCCTAACGGCTCTTCACCTCTCGTGTCAAACAACTTTAAAATTTAACAAAATATAAAATAAAAGGATATATTAGGCAGATAAGAAAAGAATCAAAAATTCAAGTCATTATATCATTATCCTAAAACCACACCCAAATATTTCCCTCTGGACTATTAGGATAAATGCTAAATGTAATTATCTGAATAGTTGTGACGTGTTTTTGAACGGCAAGGCAAAATCCTTGCTATTTTAATGCATATATTCCATCCAATAAAACAAGAGAAGAATATTTCTGTTCTTTCTTCCATCTTATTTGGAGGTCGCCTTCCCTGAAAGATTGGACTTACATTTAACCATTCCAATCTTGTCCCTTTTAATATCAAATCGAATAAGTGTTCAAATAAATCACATCAAAACTTTGATTGTAGAAGTAAGCCCTTAGCAACTTCAAAAATGTCTCCCACCCCTCCCAAATGAAGGCTAAGAAAAAATTGTCCAATAAGCAAAATAGAAGCCCAAGTGTAAGAATGCCTAAATTGTGCTAGTTAACATACAGATGTTACGGTTCGAAATTTTTTAACTTGGTCGGGGTAGTTAGTCGTATCATAGAAAGTACATCTGACAAAACACTCAAACATGTACAACAACGTTTGAAACACAAATTATCTCCTCTTTTTCCCACCCTTTCCAGATTTGTGGGAAGGTCCAGTAGTTGATGTTGATGCAGTCTCTTGCTTCTTGGTCCTTCCATGATGTCTAGGCACCATCTCTGCAACCCGTAACATTAGTTGCTTTCCTGCAAAACAAGCACGCCAAAAATGAAAACATCAGATTTTTGACTCGTGATGTTTACAACCAAGAAAATAAACAACGAAATTGCATTTGTAATGTCAGAGACATTAAGGCTCAAAAAAGTAGCCGTTTGCAAACATGCACTAAAAGAAAATAGCATCGTTATTCATTAACATCATCCAAAAACAGCAAAACCGGAAACGAAGCAAATTTAGAGAATGTGAAATAGACGTAAACCAAAGCGTAGGACTCCTCAACTTAGAGAAGAATTCTCTGCAAACTACGTAGCAAACTCTTTTCCTGCATTTCTATCACTCATTACGTCCCCACATACTTATTCTGTGATTCTATTTCACTTGTTCCAGCTCACCCACTCAATATTGTCAAATTCAAGGATATTAGCAGTATCCGATGGTGGACAAAAGATTGCAACTCGACCAGTAAAAGTTGAGCATATGAAAATAAATTATAAATATTATTAAGGTTCCATACATAGCACAACTATAAGTAGAATCACATGTGATAAATAAAATTACTCGTAATAACTAACAAATTCATAGTTATTTAAGGCAAACAAACTATCCAAGGAAATCATTCATATTAAAATAAAAAATAGTCATTCTCATCCTCAGGATCTTCATATTCATTAATGTCATCCCTGCCGCCTACACCATTATAATCCAAATCACCCATAGGTATAGCACCACTAACATCTTCTCCAACCTTAGCTAAAGATGTCTTCATTTGAAGCATCCAAATCTGAATTTGCTCCATTCTCCTCCACACTCCATTCATGAACAAAGCAAGATCATCAATGTTATAGACATTTCTTCCCTAACATCATTCTTGTTCAATTCTGAATTAGTCATCACAAATACCACATTTTTCACGGTCTTTTACAATAAACAATCTATTTTCTCATTGTAGACCTAAATAATTATAAAATTAATTAAAATATCATGCAACCCTACTAGGTGGTATAGGTAACTGATTATAAAATCAATTTCGTAAATTCAAATTACTAAATTGGATAAACAAGTCAAACTCAATACTTTAATAGAAAACCTTGGTAATTCTCGATGATCGTCAACATTTGAATCCCCCCATCGAGCGTAAGTTATGGTTTGGAGTGCGCATTGGGCTATTAAACTACCAAAGAATCTAGATTTGCTCTTGAAATTCTCAACTTTAGCATCAATCTTTAGAGATCTTATGAATGTCTCTCACCAACCTATCTAAACAATCATATATTCCACGCTTCACTTTATAATAACTTTAAATTCAGGACTATAGTACAACATGGTTCTTAAAAAAGTAAAATTTAAGTCTAATTCAATCATACAAAATCGCCTTATAAAGATAAATTTGCACTCACCTATATATTATTATTTAGTCATATCTCTAGTGAATATGGGATTTCTAACACACCCCCAAGCCAAGAACTAGATATCTCGAGTCAGGAACCATATATCAAGCACAAACAGTTCTCAACGGATGTAACAAAATGATCAATCACTTGTGAGTTTGCCTTCTAATTCACAAAACAAATGCAGACAATTGAGTGAGGACTTGGTGAATATTCCTGCAGAGTAAAGTAAATGGACTTTTTACAAAATTGTTTGAAAGGTGAAATTTTCTGTTTAATTTAAATTCCCTTTATCGGGGCGTGTGTATCTAGTTGCTAGCATGGCAGGATTATTCACCATCATCGACTTTTATGAGCCAGTTAATTATCATTTGGAATATTTTGTGAGAAGGTGGAGGCACTGACATCAATTTATTTTGGATAGCATTATGCATTTGCTTAATTACTAGGACTGGTCATAGTGTAGTTCAAGAGGAAAAACTAAAATGAACTAAAAGCTAGTTTTAAAAAACTATATTAAACCATTTATTTAAATCCTAAATTGAACTAAACTTTTAATAATTTTAGAGAACTAATTCTAATTAAAAAAAATGAACTGAATTGTTACAACTCAAGAACTTTGCTTTTTCATGAACTGTTTATACAAAAGCTTTAAAATTGAAACAAAACAGTAAACAATGATTTTGCGACCACCAATAATATCTTAGGGTTAAATAAGTGTTTGATACTTTGAAAATTGATCTGTATATAACTTATTTAACACATGTTTTTATCACTGACCTCTACAACATATAAAATAAAGTGAAGAAAACTTGATTACTACATCGATCAAATTTTAACGCGTGTGAATATATTTATGTAGTTGTAATATAAGCAAGAGCTAACAGTTCATAATGCTAGTCATAAATTTTAAGGATGAAGACATGGAATACATATCAAGATGAATGAATAGAGTTTATGATTATATGATATATACTTTTTTATATTTATTATATTGATTCCAATAGATGTTAATTATGCAAACATTAAAGAAAAAAAATAGTGTTGGTGGAGATAGCATGAGGAAAGAATCATAATAATGAAGTCCAAGTAATGATCTCGTCCCTACCCAACATTTGCGTTAGTGATAAATTAGTTCATTCATTTAATTAAATTCACTACATTAGATTATTACATAAGTTCAGTTAGTAGACTGTTTTGACAAAAAAAAAATTAAGAGTAGCTTTATTTGTAGATAAATCAACTATTAATGGTTTAAGGCAGTTCAGTTGTGGTTTAGTTCACAGTTTATAGTTAAATTAACAGGCCTATGCACTGTGAGTACAGAAGTATATTCTTTTCATACAGTGTGCTGATGCTATAATCTATTTTGGGTGTTAGTTCTTCTCTTGCTAACATCCGACCAAACCCTGGCATAACTCCATGCAATGTACACCCTCCAGAGCATATGGTTTTGAAAGTACTGTAGTGTTGGGCTGGTCAAACACCTAAATTGTGGCTGCCTTGCATTAAGGAGGTTGAGGTCGATGGAATTACTGTTACAGTCAGGCATTGTGGTACATGGATGGTCTACAAACCTCTTCAATATTCTAAGAGCTCAATTTGTAATAACTGTGTGAAATGGTTTGATCACCATTACCTGCAGGTTGGGCATTGCATTGGCTGGTAAGTTAGATTTTTTTTTTACAAAATGTTTTTTAATTGTTAATCCTGTCTGCAGAATTTCCTGTGTTAGGCAGAAAATTTCGCTTGGTGTCCAGGGTGAGTATAATCTAATAGTTGCGAATTTGAAAGAGATGGGTGATCTCTTTTGTCAGCTTGGAAACTAGAAATTCTAGCATGTTCTAGTTTAGGCTCCATCTGGTAAAGTTAGGGTTATAAGATTATTTGCAACAAGAGCAAGACTTTCTGATTGTGAAAATGGAGGACGAGAAACCTCAATTGTAGGTGTACTTTCTTAGCCATCCACTTGTCTCTAGCAAGTAGAGGAAGTAGAGTTTCCGTGTCATTGCTAGTGCAAAACATTTTGCTAGAGTCAACAACAGTTAAGATGAATATGATCAAACATCAAAACAGAGTGAAGTGATCAAGAATAGGAAAGGAGGTGGAGGGTGAGAAAGAAAGATGAAATTTTCTGTCCCACACTATACCAATGTTTTAAGCCAACCTATGAAGATGGATTAGGATTTGCTTAAGAGTGGTGCCTAGCCGATGGTGGATAAAGAAAAAAAGCTGATCTTGGAGTAGTGGTGGAACAAAGAGAGTTTCACATTGGCTGCCAATTTCCAGTGGCGATGATAGAAATTTCACTTACAATAACACTCATGGCAAGAGAAAGTAGAACCAAGAGACGATCATTTAAAAGAATATGCATATCTAGAAGTTGAATTCCACACACACACATACAAGGTTATTGGAAAATTAATAGACAATTTGAAATTCAGAAACAATTTGTTCAGAACCTGCTAGCATATACGGTCTTACATTTACAATGTGATTTTTCCTGTATTAGATATGATATGATTTACAGAAGCTAACAGTAATTAACCTTAACATCCTAAATGTGATTTTTTCAATTCTCAACATATTTAGTTGAAACATATTTTAACCTTAGCAGGAAATAGATGTAATGCAAATTATCAATATGACTTGGAAGTTTGTCATAAACAATTCTTCAATGCCCACGAGTGACCAAAGTATGAGTTTTGGAAATATTAATTCCAAGAGTAACTACAGTACACGGATACCAACATAGCCAGATCTGATTCAAAGCAACATACTGACAGAAATTCATATGGGTTGAAAAATCAAATCTTACGGGACGAGATGGAGGGATTAATGAGTGTCCCATCCTCCTTCTTCAGCAACACCCTCACGCGCCCTCTTTGCATGAAATCGCGAGGATACGCCTTGTCTATCTGCAATTTTCCATATATTAATAAATTTTGCAGAGGTTTAACAGAGATGAGTAAAAATTCCAAAATTAACAAACCTCAATTGCAAAAGGAAGCTTGAGATAGCTACAACAATCACCGATTTCGGCACAAGTAGGGTTTTCGCAAGCTTTGGCGATCGCGATGCGTCTTCCTTCTGCCATTGTTTTTTTGGAATTGATGTAAACAGGATACATCACAATCCATTTTTTTATGTTGGGCAACTGGGTAGCATCCATGGTTTGCAGAATCGCCAAATCTAACACTGAACATTGAATACTTTGATTTTTGCTTATGCTATAGCACCACCCAAATGAGAAGAAGGAAGACAGAAGGTGACGAAGAGAAATCAGGATACCGTTGGCCCATTCCGCTAATCATACCGTGGCCCAAAAACTTACATGTAAAATAGTTTATATTTTATTATTTGCACCCCTCAGTTCCTATTCACACTACAAACTTTTAAAAGCCAACCAGGCAAATGGAAATCTATGTTTCTATCTTGCATTTCAAACAATAGTTTATATATTTTACTTAATAATAATTTTGAATATATTTGTAAAATTATAGAAACATATTTTGTAAAATTTTTATATCATAGTTTTTACTTTATAAGATTACATGCAATACTATTGTTTATGTATTATTTTTTACTTTGTTATATTTTTATTTTTGTGATATTTCTTTTGCTATTATAATTTGTTATATATAACTATTAAATTATTGTTGTTGGTAATATTAAAACTTTTATAATATGATTTGCAATGTTATTAGTTTTTACTTCCCTTTAAATAAATGAAGTTAGAGTATGATTTCATAATTTTAGATTTCGTAAAATTATTTTAAAGATTACATTATATATATATATATATATAATATAAAATTATACTAGATGGAGTAATTCAAATTATAATTTTAAATTGAAAATAAGAGAGATATATTAGTCATATTTTTTTACATTATAGGGACGAAAGAAGAAAGAATGGCCACTTTTTCAATGTGGTGTACTTTAGAAGCTACTTTGTCTACAAAGTGGGAGAGTGGTTGTGCATCTATGCCCATTGACTATACTACTAAATAAGGTCCATAATTTGTGCACCTAATTTTCTTTTTTGTTATTAAATATATGATTTCTAAGTAAGAAAATTTTACAATTATATATACAATTTAAATTAGTAATTTACACTTATATACTTATTTTATGAGTTTTTCAAGATAAATTAATTAACACAAATATGCATATTCTTATTTATTTTTGTTATGCAACATTCAAAATAATTCTCATAATTTTATTTCATTATATATTATTATATATAAATAAATTTAAGGAAATAGTATATGCATTAATTCTAATAGCTAAAAGTGTAAATCAGATATTGCACATACTATTTTCTAAAACTAATAATATACAATGAAATAAAATTATGAGAATTAATTTGGATGTTTTATAATAAAAATAAATAAAACTATTAATATTTTAAATTTACTAGGCATACCTATATACTGTAGTGAAACAACAAATTTGATTTGATTACATAAGTTAATAGGAATATCCATTCTACATTAATGGAATAAGATATTGTTTTAAAAAAATATTTAATGATAGGTCACTCATAATATCTTATATCATTAGAAAATTAAAATATCTTAATGATATTGCTTTAAATATGAAATCAATTATGTTGAGAGAAAATCATTCTTTGCTTACTCACCAAAATCTAAAACGAAAATGAAAAGGCAAAGACAAATATACTTTAGATTTGAAAATCTATAAACAAAACCTACTTCTTGAAAAACAAAAACATTTTCTTCAACCAAACAAGCCGAAGAAATCTTGTAACAACCTAAACATGGGGAACACTTTCCAATAGTGGAACCAATCCACCACGTCACTTAAAAAATATCATAAAATCACACAAAATTTTGTCTAAGTTTACCTGAAGGATTAAGCATATACTCTGAGAACAGTAAAGAACAAGGCCCGATTCATGTTCCAAAACGCACCCCTTTTCCCTTTCACACAAGCCACGTCAGGCTCTACACTCTGTAAAGCACAGACATTTATACTGTCACACCAATAGTCAAATGTAAAGCGAATCCCCTTCTTGCTTCCTCAACCCATCAAAACATCACAAACACAAAACAAATAGAAACCCTCACTTTTACTTTACTTCCCTTGCATTCATTGCATTCCTTCCACATTGCTCAGCTCGCCCCTGGTGTTTCTTCCCTTTTCTCCGCCATGATTTCCGTCTCCCATACATAGATTCACTTCTACCTCTCTCACCGTTTTTTTCTTCTATTCTTTCACAAAGTGTGTGATTTTATTTGTCTTGCTTTGGGTTGTTTGTTGTGGGTAAGATATGTACGTGGATCCTCCGTCCCCGAGTTCGGATCCGGGTGCGGGATCCGGAGATTTGCGGGTCTACCAAGCCTGGAAGGGGAGCAATGTGAGTTCTCTGTTGGGTGTTTTTTTTATTTATTTAAAGTTTATTGTTTTGATTTGAATTGGTATGAAGTTTGTCACCGCAGCGTTCTGTTGTGTTGCCTATTTTGATCACTGTCCTTTCTTAAAGCTGTGATTTTTTTACTGTGATTATTTAGTGTTTTCTTTTGGTAGAAATGGGTTTTCTGTTGAGGGGGGAGTATTGGCTTGGAAGATGAATTTGAACCAAGCCTGTACTTTGGTGTTTGAATGATAGACCTTGTTTGGATGAACTTTTTTATACATGGGGTAAACTTTTTCATAAGGAAAAATAACTTGTGAGCCTGTTTTTACATCAGTTTCTTCATAAAAACGCATTTCAGAAAAGAAAATAAAAGATGAAATGGATTTTGACTAAGTTAATTTGTAGAAACTCATTCATGTTGGATTCTCTTAAAGATGTATTCTGACTTCTGCATTTGATTTGAAGAAATTTATGTCATTTTCCTCTTTTGTTGTCTTTTTCCATGACTGTTTGTGTGGATAAATTTATCCAAATAGTCCCTATATACCATAGCTTTTGCTTTGGAGAAGTTTGTAAAGCGTTTTTATATGATTTAAATGCACAAGTTGACTTAGCTTTCTAGAAAGCTCAATTCATTTTTTACCTTTTTACTTTCCTCTTTTAAGTATTTATAATAAATATATCCAAACAGACCTAAAACATTTTGAGAAAGCATAATAAGCAAGGTTGTGACAAGGATAAGTAGAAAGTAGTTGCTGTTTAATTTTTAAGATGATATATTGAACCTTTGTTGAACCATTGTCACCGAGTTTTGACAGTACTTGCTAGTAGTTTATATGACTAATTCTTTATTGTGATAGAAGTGCTAGTATTGTGATAGAAGTGTTAGTATCGTAAATTGTCTTTTCCACAGAACCCATGATGAATAGTACTATGTTAGTGGTCAATGCTGTAATTTTATTTAAAATGTGCTGTTGCTCTAGTTGTTGTGGTTCTGTGAAAATGCATATTCATTGTTTTCATCCATTTCCTGCAGAAATTTTTACTTCAGGGCAGGTTCATATTTGGACCGGATGCAAGATCGTTGGCCCTGACAATTTTTCTTATTGCTGCTCCTGTTGCAGTTTTCTGTGCCTATGTTGCCAGAAAACTAATAAATGATTTTTCTGATCACTTGGGGATGACCATAATGGCCATTGCTATTATATTCACTATTTATGTGAGACTCTCTCTTCTTGCTTTTTATATGCATACAAACATACACCAAGCATACAATTTTGTTCTTTGACCCTACATTGTTCAGCTATATTGATTTGGCACTTCATTTATAATCTTGAGAAACATTTCTCTATGTTGCCGCTCACACATGCTTGTTTGGAGTAAGCTACTAGTCGGGATTAGTTAATGATAGGTTTGGTATAGTTTACAAAAGAAGGAAAAGACAAGGTAGTTAGTACAGTTGTAATTAAACAGCGGTAACAGACTATTATAAATAGTCTTATTAATGAGGAGAGTGAACAGTTTTTTGGGTTTAGTGAGATGGATTGTGGAGAGTGGGATTCTCTCAAATAACCTCAGTTGTATTGTTGTACTAAAACTCATCTTGTTCCTTGTTTCTATTCCCTACTATGTTGGTACGGGATTAGAGTACAGATAGCAATAAAAGAATATCTTTCTGTTCTGTTCTAATATCAGTTCTATCAGTTAACTTCTAATTTCTGAATGGAATACAACTTGGCTGATGTCCCTTTACTCATTTGTTTAACTAGCCAGGACCATAATGAATCTAATATGATCAACTAGTACTGCTAGCAGAATTTTGCTCCTGGCAAAGAAATGGAATCCTTGACCAAGCCAAGTATTCTGCATTATGTCGTTTTGTTTAAATTAGAGATAATATTTTATTTGAAAGGGAAACAGATATGATGAAGAGAAGTTTGAGCAGATATTCTCCTCCTTTAACTGATTGCATAATGATGGAAAGCACATTACGTCGTAGCTGTAAGAGAGCCTTTCTGAAAACTGGCCATGGCAAATACATTTGTTTCCATATCAATTATGGTGATTTCCCATTAGGTATCCAAGTTTTGGTCTAAGTTCTAACTACAGATGCCAAATGTCAGCATAAATAGGATTCTGCTAGAGAACAGTATCGCCCTTGCTTTTGTCAAAAACCTTTTAATCTAATTGAAGATAAATTGCTCCCAAGCAATGAGGTTCTGTGAGATCTCTGTAAGTAAGGTGTGGTGCAGAGGGAAGAATGGGAACAGGAGTTCCTGTTGAATGTTGAGCTAGGACTGAATATTAGGTATTCATCAGGTTCCATGACTGACCAAACATAATATACTTCTCCATATGCTCTTCTCTGCACTGTAAATAGGCTGTTGTTTCTTAACTAGAAGTTTGAACAACACAACACAGTCATTATGAGTTGTAAAAAATAACGTCCATTCATGTACAACAAGCTATTAATCAAAATAGTTTATATTTGTAAACAACATTTATCCATGAAAGAGTCTAATTTCCATTTTTAAACCCTAATTCATTAGTTATCTTAGCAATGGAACTTGCGTAAGAGAAGAATTTAAGGATGACTAACAAACCAAATATTATCAGCTCAAGGTTTCTTAGTTGTTATACTTTAGCTCACTTGAGACTGCATGGATTTTAGTTTCATTACATTGAACCCTAGCAATTAGGAGCTTAGCTAGTGATATGCATATTTTAATAGGAAAACATATATGCTTATGAACATGAATTAAAAATGAGTTGAATTTCTTCCCATGGTGATCTCATGAAATGGCTTCATGTTCATCTTAGAGTCAATGATTCAAATCACAACTTTATATCAACGCAATAACTTTATATGAGCACAAGACCTACAATAAGAATAAGTATGGAATATGAAATGGATGGATGAAGAAAGAATAAAAGATAAACGGTCAGAAGCCTTAGGAAGGAATAGAGAAAGGTGTGCCACTTGTTGAAGTAGAGATTACCCCATGCTTCTCTAACAAAACCTCCTAATGTTGAATCACTGCTTGACTCGTAAGAAATAAGATAAAACTCTATCATCCACTTCACACACACAAAGATGCCAAAAACTTGCTCTCAAATTTCAATATATCAAAAGTGATTTTACTAAGGATGAAGATGGCTATTTATAACCTAACCTGTGACATCAAAAATTCAAGTATAAATTCAGAGGAAACATTTGCTACTCCTAGACAATGGAATTACCATTGTTTTTAAGAAATGAAGATATTTGAAGTGAAAACCAAGGACATAAGAATTTCAAATCCTATCACTTGGGCCATTATTCCTTTTTTCACATCCTCACTGCCACATCAATTTCACCCAAGTGAGGACATTATGACACATGATGGTAAGATCAGCCCTTTTGGTCCATCTTTGCGTGCTTCACAGAAGCTGACTTGTTCCTCCAACATTTCTTCTCTAATTTTAGAAAGTCTTCTTCTTTACCTACATACAAACATCAAATGCTAATAAGATTACTAAGTCCTAAGATTAAGAACACTAAATCTAAATCAAGTGACTTTTGAGATTAGCATGAAAGTGGTCAAAACCATGTCTAGGTTATGAAATGCAAGATAAATGCTAAGATATGCATGACATACAAGAGACCTACCTAACACTCCAAATTTGAAGTTTTGTTTGCCCTCAAGCAAGCTAAAACTTACCTAAACAGACAACCTATTTAGTACATCAACTTAAACCAAAACTAAGCATAGAACACTGAACATGATTTGAAATCGAGCACCCATAGTTACATCCATCCATACCTCCAAAACTCAAGTCTTTGAAACACAATTCTGACAGTATGAATCATACACTGTGGTATCCACACTAGATCACGGCCAAGATGCAATTGCAGATAATTCCTCAAGAGGATAATGAAATCGACAATGACAATTTTTGGGAAACCAAAGAACACTTGTTTTCTTATAAATTTAGTGTATCTTTCTAGCACACAAGTGTATTATGGTAAGTGTATCTCTCAATTCCTTATGCTGAAATCATGCATTTTATTGGGAGGGGGTATTATGCATTTGCTGTATTATGAGCTCTGAAGTATATTCTTTCATACTGTATTCTTATGTTATAATCCTTTTTAGGTGTTAGTTCTTCTGTTGTTAACATCTGGCCGAGACCCTGGCATAATTCCACGCAATGCACATCCTCCAGAGCCAGAAGGTTTTGAAGGTAGTCTAGATGTTGGTGCTGGTCAAACTCCTCAATTCCGGTTGCCTCGCATTAAGGAGGTTGAGGTCAATGGAATGACTGTTAAGGTCAAGTACTGTGATACTTGCATGCTCTACAGACCTCCTCGATGTTCTCACTGCTCAATTTGTAATAACTGCGTGGAACGGTTTGATCACCATTGTCCATGGGTTGGGCAGTGCATTGGGCTGGTAAGTGGACCTTTTGTTTGACTAAATTGATATTTTAATGGTTAATCCTGTCGCAGAATTTTCTATGCCAGAAAAAAAGTGTAGCTTGGTATCTGAGATGAATAGAATCTAATAGTTGTGGATTTAAAGAGATGGATGATCTCTATTGTCAGATTGGAATTTGTTGAGATAGTTTGTATTTTGTACATGAGCTGTGCTGGAAAATATAGCATTTTTAGTAATGTATTATCAGTACTTGTATTTTCAAAATTTAGTTCAACCCTTGTCGGTCAAATTTTGAACCTCACGGTACGTTATATGGTTATATTAATATATGATTTCTTTCCTGTTTATTATCTTTGGCAATACATAGTAATAATAATGTGAAGTTGTAGAACAGTCAACAGTCCAGCTTATTAATCGAGACCTGGTGGATGATAGGTATTTATTGTCCATAAGGGGAATTGGACTTAAGGTTTGAGTGCTTTTGTATTTAATATGAGCATTCTTTATAATATACTTAGGAGCGTTTTCTGAATTTCATATAAGAAAACTAGGGTCAATTCTTGCTGTGTGGATGTCATTTATTAATTATGGTAAAGATTATGCTATTCAATTATGCTTAGCTTCTAGTGAACGCACCCCCTTCCCCAAAAAGTGCTCTGTGCTACTGCTGGAACACTTTTTACTTTCATGGAAAAAACCTCAAATTTTAGATTTCATTGAATTTAGAGTTAATACAAAAGATGTGTCTTAATATACCGTTGTACTTTATTTTCCTTTTCATCAGTGGCTTTTTCAGTTATCATTTGACTTGTCATTCTTGAATATTTTATGTATCTGAATGTTTTGCACAATTGTTATGCAGCGTAATTATCGCTTCTTCTTCATGTTTGTCTTCTCAACTACACTACTTTGTATATATGTTTTCGCATTTTGTTGGGTCTATATTAGAAGAATTATGGAGTCAGAGGAGACAACAATTTGGAAGGCAATGATCAAAACTCCAGCCTCCATAGTGTTAATAATTTACACTTTCATATCAATGTGGTTTGTTGGTGGCCTGACTGCCTTTCATTTATATCTTATAAGTACAAATCAGGTAACTACTCCTTTTTAAAATCATTATATATACTTTAAAAATCTATTCTAATGAACTTACAACCTTATATATGTGTCCATTGCTGTTACAGACCACATATGAGAACTTCAGATACCGATATGATCGACGGGCCAACCCCTATAACAGGGGAGTAATCAATAATTTCTTAGAGATATTTTGCACCAGCATTCCCCAATCAAAGAACAATTTCAGGGAAAAGGTGCTGTTAATATATATGAAAATATCTTAGAATATCTTCGATTATCCTCTACTTTTAGTTTCCTTATATTATAGGATTGATTACTATACTTCCTTGTATTGATTAGTTTGCATTATGATTACTATGAATAAGAGTTTAGCATTTTTAAGTTTTATAATACTATCTATCTTCCTCACTATATATCTAAAGTTATATAATTTCAATTATAGTGATACCATGTTCTGGGACATGTCCTACGCCGAAGTCTCTAGTTTTTTTCTTTTTTTTACTTTCCCTTTTGCCCTTGAAGGGTGAATATTGAAACTATCTCATCATTGAATATCTTAGATTATGTTCTAGGCCAGTTTCCGTGTTTGCTCATTATTTTTATTTAGGATTGATTACCATATTTTCTTATTATAATTTGCTTACATAATTAGTTAGGATTACGATATGAAGCACGAACACGTCTCATAAATGGTGTATCCCATGTCAGACACATATAGGACACCAACACGCGTACGAGATGCTCGTACGACACACGTATCAGTGAAGTGTCTAATTTGAAAGATATATTTCTGTCTTTGACATGATTTTGACATGGCTCCAACATAATGTTAATAACCACAAATATAATAATTTTCTAAAAAAACCTATCAACTTATAAACTTATTGCACAAGTTTCTATTATAATTATAGAAATAAGGAACAAATCTTATATGATCATTACTTTTTGTAATTTGGATATTAGATTGTTAGATATATCGTTAGATATCTTATCTCTATCTTTAGTTTCTTTGTTATTATTCTTTATGTGTATTTTGGGCCTATATTATAAATACAGTACTCTATGTATATTTTCTATACAAGGGAAATTAATTCCAAACCTATTTTTGTGGTAACTGACAATGTGTTTGGATTATTCTATCTGACTATTTCCTGCTTATAGATTTTTGAGGAAGTAAATATACAATGATCTAATATATAGATCCATGTCCCTGTGTCTTAAATTTTGGAGACTACATATATTGAAGTGTCGGATGTCCATGTCGGTATCCATGCTACATAAGTTATAGGTTTTACGATAACATCATTGCCATGTTACATTGAGGTAATATTGAGTGTGGTTTTGTCTTTATACCTATAATTTGAACAGGTGCCACTGGAACCAGTATTACCTGTTCGATCAGTTGGTGGTGGGTTTATGAGCCCGAGTATGGGAAAAGCCGTGGATGACATAGAGATGGGCAGAAAAACTGTGTGGGCCGACATGGGTACTGCTCTTGATCCTTCTGAAGGACAATTAAACGAGCGTTTGGCTATTAAAGATGGTGAATTCGGTGAGTTGTCCCCAGAAATCAGAACCACAGTAGATGAAACGAGTGATCGTGGTGGAATACATCCCAGGAGATCAAGCTGGGGAAGAAAAAGTGGAAGCTGGGAAATGTCCCCAGAAGTTCTTGCCTTGGCATCAAGGGTTGGTGAATCAAATCGAATGGGTGGAGGTAGCAGCAGTTTGACCAGTGAAAACAGGCATACATAGCCACTCAAATTAATACTCTGGCAAAGGATTTTATTTGTTGTAATTAAATTAAAATATATTACATTTCTGATGCGGTAAATCAACAGCAAAAATTAATTGTATTTGCAATGTGGTGTTGGTTGAGGGCTTTGGAGGGTGTTTGTTAGTGTTGTTTTAGCCATTGTGGCTCTAGGAAGAAGGAATTGTTGTGTTGCTGTGAGTGAAGCTTTTCCTTTGCCTTGGGTTGTATCATACTTACCAATTAACTAGTAGCCTTTGTCTTACCATTTACCAATTAACTCTAGTGTTGAGTCTGGATTCTTTACTCAGTTTTTATACTGTCATTTTCAGCTGAGCATTATAGATATACTGATATTAGTATATTAAAATTCTTTTTTAATATATTTTAAAAGCACTGCAAAACAATATAAAAAAAAATAGAGAATTTAAATTCTAAATGTCATTTAGGTCATAGTCGGTTTGCTCATAGGATTTTTCAATCCTAAGTATTAGTGATTTCTTTACAAAAATAATTAATAAAATGTCATTTTAGTCTATTTTAACATCTGTATTGAAAGTACATTCATGCCATGATTAGAAGTTTGTAACGTGCTTTTACGTCATTAAAAAGATAGTAAAAACATCTTGGTATATTTTAATAATGGTTAATTTAGCTCTCTTTTATGAATTGTCAAGGGTTCTATCCTCGATCCTGGACTCTGTTTTTGTCATTAGAAACTATATTATTCACAATACAAAATATAAGGACTAAAATTAATTTTTTTCATTTGTTTTCGTTTTTACATGTGCTTGCTTGAGGAAGTACTCATCAAATGATGTATCTGATGGGCAATATATTTGCCAAATGGACTTGCTAGAAAAGTCTTCCACACAAGAGCACTAGACGATAGTTTTACCGAAAGAGTCAACTCACGTTGGATGAATAATAATTGTTGTCGATGCTATCAAATAAATGTCACTCTTCTACAGCAATGTTGCACAAAATAGTGAACAAATGAATATAGATAGTGTTAAGCTAACCTCAATCTTTTCCCAATGAATTTGATATGAAGAAATGTGTAGGAGGTATAAACAATAAAAAAAAAAGAGGTTGACAAATAGTAGACAGTATAAAAGATTTAAAACAAATAAGACAAAATAGGTTGATTCTTTAGCTTTCTCATAATCAAATAATTCATTGGTTATGATATGATTATCATTCATTAATTTATAAACAAAGATTTCAAATTATGTTCAACAAACTAATATTAAATTGTTTAGACCCTTAACTGATCAAACAAATGTAATTCAAACTCTATTTAAACTTCACTTGTTCAAATGAATGTAGGTGAGATCCTTCTCTATTCATTTACCTTTATAACTATGTAATGTAGTATAGAATTAACCAAGCTAGCATTTAATTAACTCATGCAGTTTATCACCAGTTCAAATGAATGTCAACAAAAGGCCTATTACAACATGTACGTGCTTTAAAGTATTGCTTATTCACACAAACAAAAGGTTATTAGAAATAAGATTTCAAACTAAAGCTATAAGATTGATAAACATACATAATAATAAGAAATCAGAATTAATAAAGAATAGAGGAAAAGCGTACTTTGTATTGACCAAACTAATGAATAATTCATTGTTTGCACATAACCTATAAATCAACTAAGATTACAAGAGAATCAAACCAAGGCACTTAGCCCTCCACATGAAAGGTACTAAAATAACGAATAAGAAAGTAAAAAAAAAAAAAGAGAAGTGGTGATGGAAAAGATTATTGATGTGGTGAGTGAGATTATGTGGAAGCTTGCTTGCTAATCTCTATTTATAATGGTTATGGTTGGATCTTAACTATTGTTCCAGCTATATGTAGGAGATCAAAAGTGTTGACTTCACTTACAACTTTGGTTCATGTTTTTCACTAGTAGCAACTACTTCTATTATAAAGGTCGAAAATATCAGTACTAGATGCTTGTATCCATGTTAGAAAATTTACCCTAGATTTCTTGCCAAAATTCAAGGGAATAAACACAATTTTTATTTGTTGAATATTCAGTATGAATAACATTTTATTGAATCAAAGAGTCTCACGAATCTCTCTTAAGAAATAACCAAAGCAACAACTTTCACGTGCAGAAATCCTAAGCCCAACGCATCAAATGAAAAGGTGCAGACGAGGTGCTCTAGACTATATAGGCCAAACAATACCTCATCAGACAACACTTCAACAAATGAGTCATTTAAGAGCATTGGGTGACAACTAAGCTCACTGGTCGAACTAAGCAATGTACTGACTAGACAAGTGCCTCAGTCTATACATGCATCAGACGATTCATTGTCTCTAGATGACTTATATTTTGCGCAAATGAATTGATAAAAAGATACACTGTATTTCGTGTAGTTATACGATTTATTGAATGTGGTTAAGTAGAGAATTAACTAAAAACGTAATATAGGTGATATGACCAAAAGTGGGGTGTTACACATAAAAGCAAACTAACCTCGTACTAAAATAAAAATGATTCATTACACAACTAACAAGCCACATCAAAAAGGATCTTTCGAACAAAGAGCTAAATTGTTTTCCTCACCAATTCCTTGAACTAAGCATTGCCAACTTTGTTGGCACTAATAACCTGGATGATTTGGTGCTTGAAGATTTGATGAAGGTACTTTAAGCCATTGCGTTGGAACATGTTGGAACATACTTACATTGATGAAGATATGAAAATTTGATGTTTCACGTGTTGATCAAGCCTTGTATGCGTGCTCTCTATCTGGATTGTTGATGGAGAAAACAAGCATGAAGATTGTAATTCATGTTGTAGATCATTTTGCATTAACTAAATGTATAGGGTCTTAGTTGTGTCTTTTAATTTGTTGAAATGTTTTTCAATATGTTAAATCGTGTCTTTTAATTTGTTGAATGAATTTTTAACATATTAAAAGGGTTGTTGGAGTAGTCTTAACTGGTACTTATTCAATTAGTTGATTTTATTTTGTAATCGACTAATTTCACTTAAGTTAAGTGAAATCAACCAATTGATTTAAGAATGAACCTGTTGAATTTGGTTATATTTTGACCATTAAAGTTGTATTTTTCAAAAGAGAGCTAGAAAGACCATTTTTTAGGCAATTTTTTTTGGAAACTGTTAAATTCTCTCTCTTTTGTGATCATACAGTTTACAGTTGTTGAAGATTGATCTTGGATCATTCTTGGAGCATTTTGCTCTGTGTTTGAAGCTTGGAGAAGGTGGTTTTGATAGGCAAGGATGTGCTACAAGTGAGGTTTGGTCTTTCTCAAGCTTTTAGGTTGTGCTTGGTGGTTTTCCAGGTCTGCAAGAGGTGTCTTGCTCTGCTGGTGTGATTCGTGTGTGATTCAAGAGTCATTATGTGGTGTTCTTGCATATTTTGAAAGTGTAATGTTGTGAACTTTGTAAATCTTTTGAAATAGTGCAAAGTTAGGCTCATGTTGCCTTGACTAACTAGATGTAGCTCAGGTTTGAGTGAACCAGTACAAAAATCTTGTGCATTGCTCTTTTCTCTAACCCTTCTCTCTTGTATTACACTTTAAAGTTTAAACAATTTTGATTTGAATCATCTTATTGACATTCTTGTGTGATCTGGCATTATCTGTACCATTACTCATGTTTTTCTAACTCATTTGAACATATCTTGATTGATCTTTCATATTATTCCTAACTTAAATCACAAATTCGCATTTATGCATTTTTCCCAGTTTTTCAGTTGATTGTTTTTGTGATGTAATCTGTTGATTTTATCATTATTGTATCTATGTAATGAAATCAATCGACTAACTCTATTTTTGATCAATTGAAAGTGTCGAATCCAAGAGTGCTTTCATTCATATTTGGTGGTTGATTTGATTGAATTGAAAACTATTTTAGACTTTTAAAAGTCACCTTAATTTTTAACTAGCCAATACAACTCCCTCCCCCTTCTTGGCATTTCAACCATTTCAATTCTTACAAACTCTAGAAGAATTATATACTTCATATAACACTATAGTTCAAAATGATTCAAGGAAATTAACACTATCCTAAAAGAAGATAAGTACATCATGCTATTGAGATGTTGCATAAATAAGAAATAAGCATTTATTGTTGCATAAAGTTCTTTTAATGCATACATTAATAGACAAAGGGAAGGCTTTAAAAAAAGACAAAGTTGCCCAACAACCAAAACAATTTCATAACGAATACTTTCTTTAAAGCCTATTTAAAGAAACTCAATAAGAAGTAGAAAGAGGTAAACCACATTGTATTGTGCAAAAAGGTTGCATAAATTTTCTAGGCCAACAAAAGTTTAAGGAAAAGCATTTCTAGTGTTTAAATCAACAAACTAGAGGGCAACATCAAATTCTACATACGTCATTAGACAATCAACTTCCCTAATGAGAAAAAGTGTGATCAATGAATACCTTGTTATTAGCCATAAGTGGTTGTTGATAAAAAGAAAAAGTACTCATCTAAGTTAGGAGTGGTTTGTTCAAAGAATACATGAACGAGGTCAACTAGGAGTGGTTGGGAGGCAAAAGAATACTCATGTTGAGTCAATAGTGACTTGGAATAGAATACTTGGTTGAGCCAAGAGTGACTCATTGAAAGAGTGCTCAAGGGGCTATCTAGGAATGACTACGATATACTTATAGGGTTAGCCATGAAGGACTATGAGCCCAAAGAATACTCATATTGTACTTCACGATGTTAGCCTACTTAGTGGAACTCAATTAGTTGATTGAGAAATAGTTATAGTCTATGTGGTCAAACAAACCAATATGAAAACACGGTGTGTAATCTTTCTTTCTGTATCCCTTTAATTTGCATATGTTATTTTTATTAGCATTAACAGAAAAAAATTGTTGTGTGAACATGTATAATTGAAACATTTAAACAAGTAATTAAGCTAAGTGCTAATAAGACAAAAAACTATTAACTAATTACCTGACAAATATAAAATCATTTTATGAATACCATTAATAAGATGCCATTTTCCAAATGTGCCAAAAAGTTTTAAGAACACAATTCAATCTTCTCTTCTCATGTTTTTCCCTATTTTCACACTAATGCTAGAAGTACAAACAAGTATTTTGCGCTAACAACACATCTTAGATAACCAATTGAGTATTGCTTGAGCTTGTAGCTAGTCTTGGTTAATTCCTTGATTATTATTTGGAGCTCGTAGCCGCTCCTAGTTAATCCTTTAACCTTATATGACTATTCTTTTGGATTGCAACCACTTTTGGTTGACCTTGTTCATGTATTCTTTCAACAAGCTACTTTCGACATATCTAATTATTCTTTCAACAAGTCACTTTTGATTGAACCAAATATTCTTTTAACAAGTCGCTTGTGACTTAACAAAATATTCCTTCAACAACCTACTTTAGGCTTAATGAGCCATCTATTCAACAAGTCACTCCGAGCTTAACTAATTATTCTTTCAACAAGTCATTTCTGAATTAAACAAGCATTCTTTGAAGAACAACCACTCTTGGTTGATAACTAAGTCTCTTTTCCAAAAAACAACCCTTGGCTAAAATGTATAGTTGATTTGAATAATTATCAATACAAAAAAAAAATTGCTCACTAGAGTATGCAAGGTTTATGTACTCTCATCTAGTTTGCTAAGTAAACACAAACAAGGTTATTTGTGAAGCTTTATATGGGTGCAAAATTTGAGTAGGGTTTTAGCACTATGCAATGTTATCTCCCTTTTCTTCTTCTTGTTAAGATTTATATAGCTAAAGAATATAGTTGTTGCAAATCTATTTTTGGTCGTTTGAGTAACTTTAACTCTTTTAAAATTCATTCTTACATATATCGAGCTTGATTGTGAAGAATTCATTAAATGCATTCCATATAACATTACGTGCTCTTTTATTCTTTACATAATATCTTAATGGTTGGATGTACTCATTTATTCTTGGATAGTGTGTTTTTACTTAAATTTGACTAAAAAGCAGGCTCATACGAAGCAAATAGTTTTTCCAACGTTGACATTGTTTGTGTCAAAGAGTTGTTGAGGAAAACAGTTTTAACTCATAACCTAAGAGATCTTGATGTAGACTAATCTTGAGTACAAATAAGCTTGAGTGTACCTTATAACACACACACACACACACATAAGGATAGCAAAAATACCCGTGTCCGCAGATATCCGCGGTGGATAGTTAGTACCCACATGTATTTATTACCCGCGGGTAGCGAGTAACGGGTATTTTAATACCCGCTTATAAACGGGTCAGGTGCAGGTATCATATTATCCGTACCCGCGGGTACCCGTTATTTGCAAAAAATTAAAATTAAAATTTAATTTATATTTTATTAAGTTAAATTTAATTAAAATTAATATTAACAATATATTTTATTATGTCAAATTTAATTATAATTATAATTTAATTTAATTTATTTTTATTTATATAATTTTATATTAAAAATTTTATAAAATATATATATTTTTTTAAATATTTGTGGGTATCGGGTATCCACGGGTACCTGTGGTTTTAAAAATATTCGCAGGTATTTTTTAATCGGATACCCGACGGGTAAACGGGCAAGTAGATGGCAGATTTTTTTTAATGGGTCAGGTTGCGGGTAAGCACTATCCGTACCCGACCCGACTCGTTGCCATCCCTACACACACACACACATAAATACATACACAAACACAAAAAAAAAAAAACATAGACACAGACGCACACACGTACACAAACATGAACACACAAACACAAACACACATAGACATAGACACACATAAAGACACATACACAGACATAC
>Ga0214544_1006247_pt1 | contig 22163 bp, 15 predicted proteins | sample CNSS3metaG_FD_160074 | JGI IMG/M metagenome (GOLD analysis project Ga0214544, IMG submission 160074) | Root nodule microbial communities from cowpea collected in UCLA plant growth center, Los Angeles, California, USA - CNSS3 | ecosystem: Host-associated > Plants > Roots > Nodule | place: USA...
CTCGGCTCGGCCGTTCAAGGCCTTGCATGCGGCCAGCGTGTGACGGGAGAAGGCCATGTAATCGCAATGCACGGTCTGGCCTAGGCCGCCCGGACCCGCATTCTGAAGGCACGTAAATTGCTGGATAACGAGCAGGAGCTGGCGCAAAGAACGCAGGCCGCAGCGACTATCTCGGAATTCTAATGAGGCTGATCCGATTTATCTTGTTCCACCTGGTTCCACCTGGCTTTGATGCTGCTTGCACCTGAACTTTCAGACGCAACGAGTGCTGCCGCTGGCGCAAGTCCTTCGAGCGTCAAAGCTATGGCGACATTCAAGCAGAATGGTCCCCGAGAGGTGCTACCAAGCTTCAGGATGTCAAACGCCATCCGGAACTGCCCCCTTTGCGTCATGAAGAACTGCCCCCACCATCGGCATTATGATCTCGGTTGAAGGTTGTTTCCGCCGGTGACGGGCCGGAGGGAGGCGGAGCCGACCGGAGGGCCGTCACCGGCGGTCGGCGGCTTGATGAGGCCGCTCTTGCGCTTGGCGCGGAGCCGATAGCTGTCGCCGCGGATCGTCAGCACTTGGCTGTGGTGGAGGAGCCGGTCGAGGATCGCGGTGGCGACCACGGGATCGGCGAACACGGTGCCCCATTCGGCAACGCTGCGGTTCGAGGTAATCAGCATGGCACCGGTTTCGTAGCGCCGGCTGACCAGCTGGAAGAACAGGTGCGCCGCATCAGGTTCGAGCGGCAGATAGCCGAGCTCGTCGACGATCAGCAGCTTTGGCTTCGACAGGGCGAGTAGCTTCTCGTCCAGGCGTCTCTCGCCGTGCGACTTGGCAAGACCCGCGACCAGCGTCGTCGCGGTTGTGAACTGCACCGTGTAACCGGCCAGGATCGCCTCTCGCCCGAGCGCGATCGACAGGTGCGTCTTACCGACGCCCGGCGGACCGAGCAGCAGCACGTTCTCGCCGTTGGCGATCCAACGTGACGCGGCCAGGTCGCGGATCTGCTTCGGATCGATCGACGGCTGCGCCTCGAAGTCGAAGCCCGCGAGCTCCTTCACGGCCGGGAAGTGTGCAAGTTTTAGTGCCATCTCGATGCGGCGATGATCCTTGCGCGCAATCTCGCGCTCGCACAGCAGGATCAGTGTCTCACGCGCCGACAGGTTCGCGCGCGCCGCCTCGTCGAGCAGGCTGTCGAGCTGATCGCGGATCCCGGAGAGCTGCAGTCGCGCCAGCATGGCATCGAGCGGATCGGCTGTTGCTTCCATTATCTTCTTTGCCCGCGCCATCAGAAGCTTCCTCCGACCACGGCTTCGTATTCGGCAAGAGGGCGTAACAACGACGGCGGTGGAGACGGCGCCAGCACCGCCGCGATCTCCGCCCGGCGGACCGCGCCATCGCAACCAGCAACACCGTCGAGATGAGCGGAGTCGACGATCCGCAGCCGGCGTCCCTCCGATTGCTTGTGGAGCGCAACCTGGTGCAATCCATGGCGGATCCGCACTTCGCCGGCCGCGATCGTCACCGCCACGCGCTCGCCAATAAGGCGCCACGGCAAGAGTAGCTGTTCGTGTCGATCTCGACGGCGCAATCATTGCCGACGACGCGGGTCAGTTCACGCAAGGATCCGAACGACGGCTGCCCGCCGAGCGGCTTCAACCGGTGTGCCTCGTCACGCGCAAAGCGAACGATCGGCGCCTCGCCGGTCGTGCCGTGGATACGAACGTTCGCAACCTCATGCTCCCACCTGTCGAGATGCGCCTCGAATGCTTCCCAGCTTGGGAAGGAATGGCCGGCGATTGCGTTCTTCTTCACGTAGCCGACGCCGTTCTCGGTCTTGCCTTTCGTGCGCGCCCGATATGGTGCGCAGGCGCGAGGACGGAAGCCCCAATGTTTTGCGAAGGCGATCAGCTTGTCATTGAACTGAACCGATCGGCTCACCGCGTCGTGGCGCACCACGAGCGCCCGTGGATTGTCCATCAGCACTTCCTCCGGCACACCGCCGAGGGTCGTGAATGTGCTCTCGAGCCCGGCAAACCAATGCTCCTGCCTCTCGGCCCGGAACGCACGCACATGGAGCCGTCGCGAATGCCCGAGCGTTGCCACGAACACGAATGCCTTGACTTTTGCCCCTCCGATCTCGACCAGGCGCTCCCCGAAGTCGATCTGCAGCTGCCGGCCCGGCGGCGTCTCAAACCGCGTCGTCGCCAGCGCCTCCGCCTTCAGCACCTGGCGATAGGGCTGCACGGCGCGTTGCAGCGTCCGCCGGCTGATCGTCACGCCTTTCTCGGCCAACAGGTCCTGGCGCACCACGTCGGCATTGCCGCGATGCCGAATGAGCCTCTCGCGCAGGCAACCCTCAAGGCCGTCGAGACGCTTGGGCCGCTCAGGCGACTTGAACGGCTTCACCCCGCCCGCCGCCACGTAGTCCTTTACCGTGTGATGGCTGCAGCCCAGCTGCCGCGCAATCCGCTTCACACCCCACCCGCACGCCCTCAGGCGCAACATCTCCGCCACGTCATCCGGCGTCTTCATCACCTGCCCCCGTGGATCACTCCACGTCGAGCCTTCAGTGATTCGTTCCTGCTTCATTCACTCTCTCCTCAGCTATCCGAGGAGGGGGCAATTCCTCATGACGCCGAGGGGGCAGTTTTCCATGGCGCGCGACAGCTATCGATGGTGACCTGCCGGTCGCTGGTCGCCGAAGCGTGGTGCGCACTAGGTCAAAGCCGCAGGTGGCTAGGGCCGCCTAGTTTTGGAAATTCATCATTGAGGTGCGAAGCTGGGTCACGCCTCATCCATTTTGGTGCAGGTTGAAGCACGAGAGCGCGCCTGGTGATCCGCGGGTCCTTTACTAGCGCGGGGGCTTCTCGATCAGCTAGCCATCCCGTATAGGCACTTGTTGTTCACGAGTCCGGTCCCGTACCTCAGCCAGCCTCGTTCCCGGGTTTGCCGTTTGGACCGATGGGCGATTCATGCAGCGTCCGCTGGAGTGAGTCCGGCACCCCCGTGACGCTGGCCGTGTAGTATTAGCCTCCGCCTCGAGCCAAGCGTCGTGATGCGTGATTAGCAAGAGGGCTGCTGGTGCGACAGAGAACCATGACGCTTTGCGCTATCCGAGCTCATTTTGCTGAGTTCGCATTTTGTTTGGACAGGGGCGGCAAGAGAGGAGGGGGCGGTGGCCTTGCTGGACTACGATGGGCTGAGGCTACCAGCCAATGCCCGTATGGCACTCGCTTTTCTTTTGAACCAACTGAGCGAACTGGGACGGAAGATGGGCCACCGAGCGAGAGCTGGCTCGGATCCTCAGGATAAATCCGATGGCGAAGTTTCTTTGCTCCATTCCGGCCATTGGTCCATAGCGGCTCCGACTCTCGGTGCGACCGTCAAATCCAACCATGTTTAGTGCCGGGTAAGGCCTGGCATGGCCCGACGGCTAAGCAGAAGTCTACCGCCGGGGAGGATCGGTTCGGTCACATAACAAGCGGTGCGCATCCTATCGGGCGCCGCCTTGTCATCGAAGCAGCGTAACGTCATCTGTTAAACAAAGGTGCGCTCCCGACCCGGAGGCGGCTGGATCGAAGCTCTACTTGAACGGTCTCTGCCTATGGCCGTGGTTGGTGCCAGCGCCTAGCGTCGCAAGAGGGCCTTCGACGCCTACGATGGCCTCGAGGCATGCAAGGGAACTCACCAGTCTCATTCCCGTCAGGAGGTTGGCCGCTCGATCGGTTGAACATGGCGCGCGAGCAGGTTACAAGCCTGATCGACGCCGCGCCATCGCAGTGCTTGCAGGATCAGTCGATGATCTTGATTGGGCCGTGCTCGCCAGCCGCAACTGTACGCCATTGCGAACAATTAGGAATTTGCTGTAGCCCGTGGCGAGCAGCCGCGACATCGCGCAAGGGTGACACGAGGGCGGAACGGCACGGTTATCAGTTTCAAATTCCTGAATTGTTTGCGCATTGCCTCCGTCGATAAGGGCTAACTCTTTCCGCGCCAAATGGTGAGAGGTAGGCTTCGTATCGCATTGGTAACGCGACCAGTTCGAGCGCGTGCATCTCGGCGATCTCATGGGTGCCGGTGCAACCGGAGCACGGCGAGGGGGCAGGCCAATGACACGGTCTTGGGCCTCAACTTGCCGAAAGGCTTCCGCGCGTTCGATCCTTCCGACCGAGATGGCCCGCGCGGTCCTCGGCATCCTCTCACATCGTGAAAATTCGTCCCGGGTTCAGGATGTTGTTCGGATCAAGCGCTCGCTTGAGCGTACGCATCGCTTCGATTTCCTCCGATGTCCTACTCATCTTTAGATACGGTCGCTTAACTATGCCGATGCCGTGTTCCGCTGAGATCGATCCGCCGAATTCGCTGGTGATCTGATAAGCAAGCCCCTCTAATTCGTGCCTCCTGTCGGGCGTGTGCTCGTGATGTAGCTCGATATGCAGGTTACCATCGCCGGCGTGACCGAAGACGATCGCGAAAGCGCCGGGGTCGATCTCCTTAATACGCGGGACAATTGTCTTCACATACTGATCCATCCGGTCGATGGCGATGCTAACGTCGAGAGCGATACGTGCGGGATAAGGAAACGTCCGGGCAAGTTCTAAGCTGCAATCGCGGATACGCCATATCGCTTCTGCAGATGCATTCGACGTCGATAGCGTCGCGTCAAGAATCATGTTCGCGCGCATTGCGGTGTCGAGCAGCTTGTCGAGATCGGCATGGATACGATCGGCATCATCACCAGAGGCCTCGATCAAGACATAGAAGGGATAGTCGACCGGCAGCGGCCGAACCACACCGTTCACACGCTCGAGTACGAGGCGATAGTACTCGTTCCACATCACCTCAAATGCCGTCAGTTCTCCACTCAAAAGTTTTCGCGCCAACCCCAAGATCGAGATGACCAGTGCAAAGGAGGGCAGGGCGCAAAGCGCCACTTGCCGCTCCCTAGGCGCAGGAAAGATGCGCAAGGCTGCTCGCGTCACCACGCCGAGAACCCCCTCGCTGCCGATGAAAAGCTGCTTCAGGTCGATGCCAGTATTGTTCTTGATGTATTTGCGCAAGCCCTGCAGCACCATGCCATCGGCGGTAACGACCTCGAGGCCGAGGATCAAGTCACGCGTCATGCCGTACCGAATCACGCGATTGCCGCCGGCATTTGTCGAGATGTTGCCGCCGATAGTACAGCTACCGCGCGCGCCGAGATCGAGCGGGAACATGTAACCTTCCTGCTCGACCCGTTCCTGTATCTTTTGCAGCGGCGTGCCGGCCTGCGCCAGGGCTGCGCCTGACGAGGTGTCCACCTCCTCAACCGCATTCATAAGTTCCATCGACAACACGATTTCATTCGGATTGGGCAGGGCGCCGCGCACCAACCCGGTCATGCCGCCCTGCGTCGTCACTGGCACTTTTTCGCGGTGACAGAACCGAAGCAACGCCGAGACATCTTCCGTCGTCCTAGGACGGACGACCACTCGCGGCTGCGCGACCGGTCTACCAGCCAAATCATGGTAATAGCGAGAGCCAATGTCCGTGCCAGTCAGCACCGAACCCTTGCGGAGCGCCTTGCATAGTCGGTCGATGAAATCGTCGGTCATCTCCCCTCACTCGAGTTAATCATGATGGCAATGGCCCCTCGTTAAACGCTGCAGCGTTATCGTTGCCTTGCCTGGCGAGGTTCTCCGCAACCCTTATTGATGTTCGTCGGGAACCATAAATCTTCTCCGCGCATTTGTGCCGATCTAGCAATCTTCATCGACAACCCCGGAAGTAACCCCACTGCGTTCGGGCTGCCGTGTCTTCCCCATTAGCAATCGACGTGCCACTCGTGGAATCTGATGCGCGCCTTGCTTCAATTGGCTCTGCCGCTAGGGTCGGCTCAGCCGTGCACGACGCTCGCCTCAAGTCGTTATTCCCGACGCAAACGACCGCTGCTCCTGTCCGGTTTCTGACGACGGTATGACAGCCGTGGCGTTAAACAACCAAGCGTCACCTGCCGATCTATGGCTTTTCTAATCCCAAACAACAGCTTCACACGTTTGTAAGGTGTCGGCACGGTTGTTGCTACTCAAAGGCCGCGATAGCGGCGCAGGACGAGCGGTTCTCTTTCTAGACGGTGTTCGACTAGTGGATATTCGCTATTGGACGCAAGTGTCGCTCGCTGCCACCGGCGTACCGACAACGCAAGTTCGGCTGCACTGTTGCATGGATGCTGGAGCAAGAGACGGTGCAACGGCCAGACCGAGCAAATCTGTTGGTTGCGGCCAGAATTAACCGGCGCGTGCACAACGCCTTCTACCTCAAAGGAAACTCGCGGCTTATCTAGACGTCACCAAACAGTTTCGAACTCCACGTCGTGAAGGAAAGAACAGAGGCAATGCGATTTGCTTCCGGGCTCCCAAATCCTGCGGCCGCAACGGGGTGTCGTAGCGTGCGCTGGCGCGACAAGCCTTGAGCAGGGATGTCGGATTTGTCTCATCGAAGGACGTGTGTGCAATCGGGAATACGCACGTTACGAAGGTTTATGATGCCATCTGACGCTCCTCTTTGGCGTTCCACGACGGTTACGCTCGTTGCAAGCAGCCCTGCCAGTTCAGCGGATCTGGGGCCACCAGTGAAGATGTTGCAGGGACGGTCGAGCTGGACCGGAGATCCTATTGGCGTGCTCTCCGGCGCCGACGATGACCGGAAATCCTTCAATGACTACGGTCCATCAATCTACGGCAACATCATCGATACCCCTGAGTTCTTGCAAGATGACCAGATCGGCTGCAAACGAGCCCACCGCCGCGGCGGCGTCACTCCGGCCGGCGAGGATTTCCGTGATCGTATCTTATTCAACGATCGCGAGCTTAGTTCAGCTGTCCTTGCAGGATTGTCGGTCGGGCCGTTAACCGCCTACGTTGATCGGGAGCGACGTCCCGCTCTCCCGAAGCGCCCAACAGCGCACCGTTTTGCAATGACACTCCCGTCGTGCCTTGTGCTGCCATGCGCCAATCTAGACGGAGACAGCCCGCGCTGTGAGTGCGGCCGGATTGCGCCATGATTGTTTCCGACGGCAAACGACCCGCCGCTTTCCGCGAGGTGATCCCGTTCGTGTTCCAGCACTGGCTGAAGCAGCCTGTCCGCCTCACGATCGTCTTCGCCAGCTTCTTAGGTGCATCCGTCGCCGACCTGTTCATGCCAGTCTATTCGGGCCAGCTGGTCGATGCACTAACGGAGGGTCCGTACGATCTAGCCGCACGGCATGCGGCGCTTGTTGCGTTCGGCGGCATCATCGCGGTGGGGCTCGTCTCGCTCATCCTGCGGCTTGGTGGCCTGCATGCGATTGTACCATTCACCCTCAAGACGATGTCCGATGTGGTGCGCGAAGCCTTCATGCGAGTGCAGCGCTCCTCGACCGATTGGCACGCCAATTCCTTCGCCGGCTCGACCGTTCGCAAGATCACGCGTGGCATGTGGGCGCTCGAACTGCTCAATAATACCGTTCTGATGGCATTGTCGCCTTCGCTCGCCGTGCTTGTGGGGGCGATGATCCTGCTGGGCCTGCACTGGCCCGCGTTCGGCGGCGTGATCGCGGTCGGCGCGGTGATCTATGTGGCGATCACCATAGCGATGACGATTAGCTATATCGCGCCAAGTGCACGAATATCCAATGGTTGGGATACCAAGATCGGCGCCACGCTGGCGGATGCGCTCACCTGCAACGCCGTGGTGAAATCGTTCGGCGCGGAGGCGCGCGAGGATACGCGGCTTGACAGCGTCATCAACCGGTGGCAGGCACGGGTATCGCGCACGTGGCTGCGAGGCAACGCAAGCGGTTTGCTGCAACATTTGATGCTCTTGTGCTTGCGCGGTTCGGTAATCGGCGGCGCTATCCTGCTGTGGATAGCGGGGCGCGCTTCCCCGGGCGACGTCACCTATGTGCTGACGAGCTATTATCTCATTCACGCCTATTTGCGTGAGGTCGGCATGCACATCAACAATCTGCAGCGTTCCGTGAACGAGATGGTGGAGCTTGTTACGATCAGCAGTGAGCCGATCGACATCATGGATAGTCCGGGCGCCAAGCCGATCGATATCCAGGGTGGAAGGATAACATTCGAGGATGTGACCTTTTGCTACGGGGGGGACCGGGCGCCGCTTTACGACGGCCTGTCGATCGACATTCGCGCCGGCGAACGCGTTGGGCTGGTCGGCCGATCTGGCTCGGGCAAGACCACGTTTGTTAAGTTAGTGCAGCGGCTCTATGATCTCTCGGGTGGGAGAATCCTGATTGACGGTCAAGATATTGCCAAAGCGACACAGCAATCGCTGCGCAGTCAGATCGCGATCGTGCAGCAGGAGCCGATCCTGTTCCACCGCTCGCTGGCGGAGAATATCGCCTACGGCCGGCCCGGGGCCAATGTGACGGCGATCGAGGAGGCAGCGCGGCTAGCCAATGCGCACGAGTTCATCCTGCGGCTCCCGAAGGGTTATGGTACGCTGGTCGGCGAGCGCGGTGTAAAGCTGTCGGGGGGAGAGCGGCAGCGGGTCGCCCTGGCGCGGGCGTTCCTGGCTGACGCGCCGGTATTGGTGCTGGACGAGGCGACCTCAAGCCTCGATTCGGATTCGGAGGCGCTGATTCAGCAGGCGATGGAGCGATTAATGAGGGGGCGCACTTCGATCGTGATCGCGCACCGGCTCTCGGCGGTACGCAGTCTCGATCGCATTTTGGTGTTCGATCGCGGTAAGATCGTTGAGCAGGGCACTCACGACTCCCTGGCTCGGGCCGGCGGCATCTATCGATTGCTGTTCGAACGGCAGGCCAGTGGGAGGGCCTCGGCGACGAGTTAGCGGTTCAATTTCGGACCTAAGCGGTGCATCGAAATCCGACCATCGGAGGCCTTCAGGGCATGGCTGGATGATGCGTCAACTTGAGTACGACCATCCTTGGAGTGGCGCTATCCAGATGGTCGTTCCGAGTGACTTTCCTGCTTCCACGCAAGCTCTACCAGGCGTTGAAGAAAGCCTCTGGCGGGATGGAATTGGACGTGATTCTCTCGATGAGTGAATCGGGAGGCCGGGATGCGAGGATCGGACGAGCGGTCTGGATCGCTGTTCAGTTATGTGGATCTTGAAGCGCGGGTTCGTCCTGACCATTCCTTACGGACGATTCGAGAGATTGTGAACGCTGCGCTGGGCGATCTATCGAAGGCGTTTGCGGGGCTTTACACGGACTTTGGCCGGGCCTCCGATTGCACCGGAGAGGCTGCTTCGGGCGACGCTGCTGCAGGCCTTCTACGGCATTCGCTCGGAACGACAACTGATGGAGCGGCTGGAGTTTGACCTGCTATTCCGCTGGTTTGACGGTCTGGGCGTGGACGATCCGGTGTGGGACCACTCGACCTTCTCCAAGAACCGCGACCAGCTGTTAGAGGGTGAGATCGCCGTTAAGTTCCTCTCGGCGGTGCTGGCTCAGCCGGAGGTGAAGCGGCTGTTGTCGAACGATCACTTCTCGGTCGACGGACGCTGATTGAGGCGTGGGCTTCGATCAAGAGCTTCCGTAGAAAGGACGGAGACGACAACGACAGCGAGGGTCCGGGACGCAACGCTGAGCGTAGCTTCCACAAGGAGAAGCGTTCAAACGAGACGCACCGAAGTACAACCGACCCGGAGGCCCGGCTGCACAAGAAGGGGGACGGGCTGCCGGCCAAGCTCTGCTACATGGGGCATGCTCTGATGGAGAACCGCCATAGTCTGGCGGTCGGCGGTGCCGTCGGCCAGGCCACCGGCACGGCCGAACGAGAGACGGCGCTGGCGTTGATCGATAGTCGTGATCGCACAGGCCGGCGGATCACGCTTGGCGTGGACAAGGCCTATGACGTCACGCAGTTTGTGCACGACTTGAGAGGACGATCGGTGACGCCGCGCATCGCGATCCACGGACACCTCGACAAGACCGGTACCCCGCGCAGGACGGCGGCCGACGCCCGCACCACCCGCCACGCCGGCTACGAGATCAGCCAACGTTGCCGCAAACGGATTGAGGAGGTGTTCGGGTGGATCAAGAGTTCCGCCGGTCTGGCCAAGGTGAAGCTACGGGGGCGCGAGCGCGTGGACGCCACCTTTACGTCGGCGCTCGCGGCCTACAATCTGATCCTGCCCAAGCTGCTGGTGGTGCAGCCATGAGCGTGCGGGGAAATGGCGTGTCGTGGAAACGCCCGATCACGACATGGCTGGAGCGGGCTCTTACATCCTGTTCGCAGCCGAAGGCGGCGAGTTCGCGCTGCATTGCCTCACGGGGCAACATATGGCCGTTGCGAAGGCGATGCCGTGGAGTTCACGTCGGACGGCAGCGACGAGATGGAGCCCGCAAGAGGCCGTGGCTGGGCAGACGAGGTCGCCGATGGCTCGCTTGAAGGTGAGATATGCCTCGAAGGCGGCGACGACATTTCCTTCATCGCCCGCCGATTGGCTACTTCTTCCAGACTATATCGGCGGAGCTAGTTGGCGCATTCGTCAGAAGAGACGCGGCCGTTGAGATCCCAAAGGGCGTCAGCGTCTAGGGCGTGTCGTAATATTCTTTGAGTTTTACGAAGGCCATTTTGGTGGATAGAGATCTGTCTATAGCGGCAAGAACAGGAGGCGCGCGTCGGCGGGTGCCGCCTCTTCGTTCCTATGTTTCGACCATTATCGAGGATTACCATTGCGCAGCATGCGAACGAGAATGTGCTCGACATCGGCAAAGAAATACGTGGCATCAGGCCTCGCGCGCAAAGCGCATTAGATCCCTCGTGGGTCAGAGCCCGCAAGAAACGTCGTGGTTTTCCAAGCCGTTTGGCGCGTGGCACGAAAGCGTGTGTACGAGGTTCCGGGCCAACCGGCAGCTCATTGCCGTCGCCGGCCAGGTGTGTCGGGGAAAATCAGCGCATGGCCGATCCTCTTCTGCGGCCCAAACACGATTCCAAGCGCGCTACACCAAACGCGGCGGCAATCCTATTCGCTGGCTCACCTGGAATTCTTTTGACGCTGATTTGTCAGCGGAAAAGAAGCGCGACAGCATCGAGTTGTTGGCCCCGATGCCATCGGTGGCTCGCCTGTCACGCGGCCGTGCAGAAGCTGCAAGGCAGGGGCAGAAGGCGCTTACGAAATTAATGGCCGCTGTCGGCCTATTTCTGCGTATGACAGCGCGGACGAGCGTCATCGCGAAACGTTGGACACGAGCGGCGGCGATTTTCCTTCGCGCGTCGGTTGTCGTGCTCAGCTGTGTCCGGTTTCAACTCTCTGTGTTTGGAGCGCGCCGCCGGGGTAAATATTTCGTCGGGCCCGACACGAGTAGATTGATTGCATCCCCCAGCATTCACAGCGTCTTTTGGCACACCGATTGCTGCGCGACCATAGAGCATTGATGCGAAATGCCAACGTCCAGGAGTTCATGCGAAGGGCTCGATCTATTCAAATCGATGTCATATACAGCAGCGCTGTCGCGTGCCGTTCCGCACATTTGCTGTTGCAGAGAGCGATTCAAAGAAACGCCCCGAAATCTCGAAATTTTTTAGGTTCGTGGCTGTGCCATGCCCGGAAATGACGCAGAAGAAACAGAAACCCCGTCAATGTCCCAAAGCCTGATCGACCTGCTCGCTATCTTCGACGTGGAACAGATCGAAACGAACCTATTTCGTGGCAAGAGTCCGAACACCAACGCTCAACGGGTGTTTGGCGGCCAGGTAATCGGGCAAGCGATGATCGGGGCATGCCGTACGGTCGAAGGTCGACTACCGAACTCGCTGCACGGCCATTTCATCCGGCCCGGTGACCCCCAGGTGCCGATCATTTACCAGGTCGAACGGGTGCGTGAGGGCAAAAGCTATTCGACGCGCCGCGTCACCGCAATCCAGCATGGCAATGCAATCTTCTCCATCACGGTGTCGTTCCATGCCGGCGAGGAGAGCGCCTTTGATCACCAGGACAAGATGCCCCGCGTGCCGCTGCCGGAAAAGCTCGTAGAGGAGGAATTGCCTAAGCAGCCGCTGTATTGTGAAACGACGGAATTCATCCGGCGCTATTTCGCGATAGATTTGCGCCCAGTCGAGATCGGTCGTTATGTGGGGCAGAAAATTGATGACGGTCGCGTTCATATCTGGATCAAAGCCGCAGAGAGGTTGCGCGACGATCCAGCGCTTCATATGTGCGCGCTGGCCTATGCCTCCGATTACCCGCTGCTCGATGCGGTGACGGCGCGCTATGAGCGCCCATTGTTCGACAGGCGGATGATGATTGCAAGTCTCGACCACGCAATGTGGTTCCACCGCCCCTTTCGGGCCGACGAGTGGTTACTTTACGCCAAAGAGTCTCCGAGCGCGCAAGGCGGACGCGGTCTCGTGCGCGGCTTAATCTTCAAGCCAGACGGCACGCTGGTCGCGTCTGTCGTCCAGGAAGGTTCGGTGCGCGAGGGACGCTGAGCTTTCTGGCATGTGCGTATAAACGTGATGCAAGTTTTCGAATACCCTGTGCCGTCGACCCTCCGACAGAAGGGGGTAAACCTCTTCCAGGTGCATTGTGGTGTTCGGCTGTGTCAGGTTGAAGTCTATGTTGACAGTCTGACAGCAAGCGCAACTTTGTTCCGGTGTGGGATCAGGACATCGGTTTCGTATCTCTTCAAGTATAGGCGTCTGGTGGCATGGTCATTGCTGGGGAAGGTTAAGCATCGTTGGAAATGGTGGACGCGGTAGGCCCGGCACAGGAGTTCAATAGGGCCTCCTCGAGTTGGCTAAATCAATGTGAACCAACCCAGATACGGTAACAATTGGGGGGCTTAGCTGCGAGAAAAGATGGACGACAAACAAAAATCCCGTCCCGGGTGGCTCGAAGAGACGCCCTTCACCGACTGGCCGGCCGGCCTGGCGACCAGGACCTGTGCTGTCCGGGGATGCACAGCGAGAGCTCGTGCTGCGCGGCTCCCATGGCGCTGCCTGGACGACAACCATTGCCCCACCATGGTGACTACCGGCGCTCTTCGTGCATGAACGGCCGGTATCTTTGTCCCGTTTCTGACAGCTCTAAAATGATCTTCAATGCATCGATCATCGTTTCCTATCTGCGAATATTCCCTAAGCAAACGCTTAATGCGTTTAGACGCCGCCTCGCGCCGTTACCTATTTAGAAGCGACTACCCCGAGTGAGGAACGTAGCAGCGCTGTAACAAGACGAAGCCGATGAAGATCACGAACGTTCGCACTCATGTCCTTCAAGCCGCGCTATCGGAGCCTCTCGCCTCCGCGCGTGGCTGGTACGATACGCGTACAGCGATGCTGGTCGAAATCGAGACCGACCAGGGTGTTGTCGGGTGGGGCGAATGCTATGGACCGGCGGGGATAACGGCCGCCGTGGTCGAGAGCGTCGCGCCATGGCTAATTGGCGGGGATCCGCTGCGCACAGAGTATCTCTGGCAAATGATCTATGCGCGCCTGCGCGATCACGGCCAGAAGGGTGTCGTGATAGAGGGCTTGAGCGGTATCGATATCGCGCTCTGGGACATCAAGGGCAAGCATTTTGGCGTTCCGGTGCATCAGCTGCTCGGCGGCGCGCTGCGGACTCACATCGTCGCCTACGCGACTGGCCTCCAGCGACGCCAAGCTGAAGATCCGGTCCGGTATCTGGCCGACGAGGCAGCGCGCTACGTCGCGGAGGGATTCTCGGCGGTGAAGCTCAAGGTCGGCTTCGGTGTGGAGGAGGATGTGGTCGCGACACACGTCGTTCGAGAGGCGATCGGGCCCACCGTGTCGCTGATGGTGGATGCGAACCACGCCTTTGACAGCGTCGCCGCGATCCGCTTGGGCCGCATGATCGAGAAATACGATGTCAGCTGGTTTGAGGAGCCGGTTCCGCCAGAGGATCTTGCCGGTTATTGCGCGGTAAAGGCGGCAATCTCGATCCCGATCGCGGGCGGAGAATGCGAGTTCACCCGATTCGGGTTCCGCAACCTGTTCGTCTCGGGCGCGCTTGATATCGCGCAGCCCGACATTTGCGCGGCCGGCGGATTCTCCGAATGCAAGAAGATCGCCGATATGGCAGAGGTGTTCGGCGTCCGTTATACTCCGCATGTTTGGGGCACCGGCATTGCAATTGCCGCGTCGCTGCATCTGCTCGCCGTTCTGCCGCCGCACACGCGATCCTCGCCCATATCAGTGGCGCCCTTGCTGGAGCTCGACCGAACCGAAAACCCGCTCCGGCAGGCGATTGTCACCGAACCCATCGAGCACACTCGCGGTATCGTCCCCGTGCCTAACGGGTCGGGATTGGGCATCGAGATCGATCGCAAGGCGCTGACCCGATTTGCTGGGCGGTGATGCCGCAGCGCGCGTTCGCAGCATTGCTGATTGGTGGGGCGCTAGTCACTCAACTCTCGCGACCCCTGCCAGGCATCTGATGATCCGGGCAGACGGCGAGCGATGCTTCTCCCATCTTCGCTCACGTTCACGATCATCCCGGGTCTCGAATCAGCATTGTTCAAGCGAAGGCTGATCGAAGAACCGTCGAGCTAGATCATGACGTCGGTGGTCTGCTTAGGACCGTTTATTGCGGTACGCTGCTCGTCGAACGAGCTGGCAAGTCGACCACGGCAGCATCAAGGACTGCGCGAGCGTCGGAAGCCGTACTGGAAACTCCTCGCTCGTGAGCTGTCGTTTCGAAACGCCTCAGCTGCGTGTCTTGCTAGCGCACACGCGAGGCTTCTGTATTCGACCCATCGCAGGCCACAGCACTCGGACGGCAGGCGAACGTTAGCGCACATCTATTCGCATCGAGCTGAGAGATAATGAACGCTAGCAAATTTGGACCAGCCGGTCGCGCGGCTATGGAAGCGACGGTCGCTTAATGCTTGTCCGATCTCGCACAGCGTACGATGTCTGTTCGGTTTATAACGCCGGTGATTGTTCGCGAATTACAGATTACTTTCAACTGGCACGATCGTTGCTATAGACGTTGGTGCAGAGCGGCGGCAACCCTGTGAAGGGACGGTTGAATGCATTTAGGAGTATAGGATGGTCGATGGTCTCGCTCCCGAAGTTCAGGATGCCCATTCCTGGCGGAGATAGAATGGGGGAATAGCTAAGCAATCTTTCACGCTCGCTTGATGGAAAGCAAGACGCCTCTAGTCATCACACTTTGCGACAAACTGAAAAACGAGAAGTCGAATCGCGGACATGAGGCACCATCGTCTAACGGGTTCGCAGGAGCCAGAAAGGGGAAATCGTCGGTATCGCCACGCAAGGGCGCTGATAACAAGCGGATGATTTGCCCCTCGTCAGCCCTCTCTATACACTTCGCGTTCAGCTCTACCTCTCCTCGAGACCTCTTCCAATTGGCAGGCATGGAGAAGGCGTCGCCATCCTAACGCGGCCGCACTTTAATCGGTTGCAGGAGAATTCGATGGATCTTGTATTCACCGATGAAGAACAAGCATTCCGACATCAAGTGCGGCAGTTTCTGCGCGACAATGTATCGCCGCAGCTGCAGCGCAAGATGATCGAAGGCCGCCATGTGTCGAAGGACGAAATGGTGACATGGTGGCGCATCCTCAACAAGAAGGGGTGGAACGTTAGTCCTTGGCCGAAGGAATACGGCGGCACAGGCTGGAGTTCGGTTCAGCATTACATCTTCAGGGAGGAGCTGCAGATGTATCCGGTGCCGACGCCGCTCGCCTTTGGCGTCGGCATGGTCGGCCCTGTCATCTATACCTTCGGTAATGAGGCGCAAAAACAATATTACCTGCCGCGCATCGCAAACGTGGATGATTGGTGGTGCCAGGGTTTTTCGGAACCCGGCGCTGGCTCGGATCTCGCCTCGCTCACGACCAAGGCCGAACGCAGGGGCGACAAGTGGATCATCAATGGCCAGAAGACCTGGACGACGCTCGCGCAGCATGCCGACATGATCTTCTGCCTCTGCCGCACAGATTCTAGCGCTAAGAAGCAGATGGGAATTTCCTTCATCGTGCTCTGCTTGGATTCCAAGGGCGTGACGGTGCGTCCGATTCAGACCATCGATGGCGGACATGAGGTCAACGAGGTCTTCTTCGATGACGTCGAGGTGCCTTACGAAAACCTCATCGGCGAGGAGAACAAAGGCTGGGACTACGCAAAGTTTCTGCTAGGCAACGAACGCACCGGCATTGCGCGGGTTGGCGTTTCCAAGGAGCGAATCCGGCGCATTAGGGAGCTGGCCGCAAACTTCGAAAGTGGCGGCCGGCCTATGATCGAGGATCCCATGTTCCGGGAGAAGCTCGCCATCTCCGAGATCGAGCTGAAGGCACTCGAGCTCACGCAACTGCGCATTGTCGCGGATGAAGGCAAGTACGGTAAGGGTAAGTCAAATCCTGCGTCCTCCATGCTTAAGATCAAGGGCTCACAAAGCCAGCAGACCGCGACCGAACTCTTGATGGAGATGATCGGGCCATTCGCTGCGCCCTATAACGAACATCCCGATTCGCCGGACGAGGCGATGGACTGGATCGCGCAGATAGCGCCGAGCTACTTCAACAACCGCAAAGTCTCAATCTACGGCGGCTCCGACGAAATCCAGCGCAACATCATTGCCAAGGCGGTGCTTGGGCTCTAACCCTTTCTTTTACACCAGCAAATGGGGCCGGCAGAAGGTCCACCTCTGTCGCCTGGAGAAGCTTAAAATATGGATTTCAATTTGTCCGAGGAGCAGCGGCTCCTCAAGGAAAGCGTCGATGGACTCTTGACTGATATCTACGGTTTCGACGAGCGCAAGAAATATTTGAAGGAGAAGGGCGGGTGGAGCAGAGTGGTCTGGAGCCGCTTTGCTGAGCAGGGTCTGCTCGGACTTCCCTTCGTCGAAGCCGATGGTGGGTTTGGTGGCGGCGGCGTAGAGACTATGATCGTGATGGAAGCGTTCGGCCGAGCGCTTGTGGTCGAGCCTTATCTCGCCACCGTAGTGATTGGCGGCGGCTTCCTGCGCCATGGCGGTTCGAACGTGCAGAAGGCAGCTCATCTGCCTGGCATCATTGACGGCAGCAAGACCTTTGGATTCGCGCAACTTGAAAAGAACTCTCGCTATGATCTGAATGACGTGACTACCTCCGCGACGAAGAGCGGCGATGGATGGGTCATTGACGGCGAAAAATTTGTTGTGCTCAATGGCGAGAATGCCGACACGTTGATCGTTACTGTGCGCACCAAAGGCGCTCAACGCGATAGTAGCGGTATCGCGGTGCTTCTTGTGCCTACCGACGCGCGAGGCATCTCCAAAAGGAGCTACCCGACCCAAGATGGGCTGCATGCCGCCGACGTGAGCTTCACAAGTGTCGAGGTGGGCAGCGCAGCTGCGATCGGCGATCCCGAGAACGCGTTGCCGCTGGTCCAGCGGGTGGCTGATGACGCCCGCGCCGCACTTTGCGCGGAAGCGGTCGGCCTGATGGACGAATCGCTGAGGGTGACAGTCGATTATATGAAAACGCGAACGCAGTTCGGAGTGCCAATCGGCTCGTTCCAGAGTCTGCAGCACCGCGCCGCAGACATGTTTGCGGCGCTCGAACAGGCGCGCTCGATGTCGATGTACGCCACCATGGCCGCGGATATCGATAATGCTGCCGAGCGTGCAAAAGCCGTCGCCGCGGCTAAAGTGCAGATCGGCAGGAGCGGAAAATTCATCGGTCAGCAGTCGATCCAGCTTCATGGCGGGATCGGGATGACCATGGCGGCTAAGATTGGCCACTATTTTAAGAGGCTGACCATGATCGAGAATACATTTGGCGATGCGGACTATCACCTTCGTCGGGTCAGTGAGACAGGCGTGTTGGCGTGATTTGTGGTAGCTAGGGCATGCCACCGAATTCCACTTCGAACTCAATTCTGGAGAATGAGGCTCAGCATGAATGATGCGACCCTATTCGTAAGACACTCGTGAACGCGCTCTGACACTGACTGACGCAGGGGAGACACTTCGTTCGGTTGCAGAGGCGCTTCGGATCAGCCCCTCCTGTGTAACGAAGTCAAAGAATTTGAGCGGCTTCGCCTGGACGCGATGCAAGGGAGACAAGAGGCGTTCCGTCCGGCAAGATCGGTAGTCACAAGAAGTCGGTTCACAACTGACTGCGCCAGCGTGTTCGCTTGGGGCCATCAACTTGCGGAAGCTGACAAAGGAGTTGGTGACGCGCGGGATCAAGACAGATGTGCTGGCGGTGGGGACGTTTGTGCACGCCGGAGGGCTGGGTTTCAAAAGCGATCCTGCCGGCCGAACAAGATCGCCCCGATGTCGCCCATGAACCGACACGCTGAAGGCCATCAGAGGCAAAATTTATGCTCAGCGCCTGATCTTTCTCGACGAGACCTGGATAAGTCACAAGGGCAGGGCTCGCGCGCAAACAACGAGCTTTCCGAGTCGCCTAACGCGAAGAGGAACTAACTGCCGCGGCGGCGTTGCAGCTATCGCCTACGGTGTCGATGAAAGCTCAAGTGCCTTGCACCCAAGGCGCGGTGCTAGAGCGCAGGTTTGTCGTTGATCTCCTCGACGCTGACGCGGCTTCCCACGTTGCGTAGCGTTGGACTGAGACAAGCATAGGCAAGCAGGCCGGCGAGCACAACGGATTCGAGGAGAAACGGACCGGGAGGGAAAACCTCATAAAGGCTCACCGCGAACGGCGCGAAAAGCACATTAACACCACTGATCGCCCCAATAGCTCCGGCAACACGCGCCTGCTCCTTCATCGGAACGGAAAGGGACGCGCCGACGATGAAGCCCGGTCGGCCCAAGGAGAAGCCGAGGCTCGCCAGGGCATAGCCCAGGATGGCGATGGCATAATCTGGCGAGAGGGCGACCGAGACGCTGCCGAGAGAGGCCAGTCCGGCACCCCACCGCAGTAGGGCTTTCGGTGTCATGCGGAAAATGGGGATGAGGGCCCAGAGCGCAAGCAAACTGGCGAGAGCCCCGCAGACCATCGCAATCTCGATATGGCCTTGCGCTATGCGCAGCAAGTCCGGGGATGGGAGCTCAGGTAGCTCTTTGCTCGTTTTGTCGATGATAAGAAAACCCAACGTCTGTGCCAGCGCATTCTGGCAAACGAAGAGCAGGAAGCCGTAAGCGATGAAGGGGACAAAGTTGGAGCGGAGGCACGGCGGCCCACGCGCCGTCTTATCACTCCGGAGCGGTGGCTTCGTCGCCAAGATCGGCGCCTCATCTAGATAGCGGGCGACAATAATCAGCATTGTCGTGGCGATCAGGGCAAACGCGTACAGCGGCCCCGCGTATCCAAAGCTCTCGATGATGAACAGTGGCGCCAACACTGGGCCAACTACGGTGCCAAGGCTAGAAGCCCCAGCGATGCTGGATATCCACCGCGTGCGGTCGGCAGGGCAGGTGCGCTCCGCGATGTAGATTTGATTCGCTGGGCTGGTGGCCGAGCCGAAGAGCCCATAGATCGCGCGACAGACGAGGAAAAATCCGAAGACGATCGTGGGAGTTGTCAAGTGGGCCAGGCCGGCGCTTACCACCAGGCCGCAGAGCAGCATGGAAACCGCAAATCCAGCGAGGCCGATGATTATGAGGGGCTTACGACCACGCAGATCAGATTGACGAGCCCAGAACGGTGAGGTCACAGCCCACAATAAGGAGGAGAGCGAGAAAATAGCCGCGACCATCCAGTCCGCGATGCCAATCGAGCGGCCGATCGACGGAAGCACTGACTGCAAGCCAGTGTTGCCAATCGCGGTAGTTATCGAAAGACAGAAGATGATAGCGAAGGCGCGCCGCGAAAGTCTGGGCATATCGGACATGTGGCGTTTGCTAACCTCGCTTGTTGCGAAAGTACTTGTCCGGCCGGCGTCGCACGTCTGTCAAAAGGGAAAGCAAGCCATCGAAACGCAGCTTATGCGAGTTCCGCGGCCGAATTTTCGTGTTGATCGTCCGTGCTTGCCGAACTTCGGCGTCTTGGACGTAAATTCAGGTGAAAGTCTTCTTGGCGCAGATCAGCAACGCTACGTTCCACGGTACCGCTGCCCATTGCCCATGCTTTCCTTCTAATCAACGCTGTTTTTTCGTAGAATCCTCACTCCATTACTTACTTGTTTTTGCATCGCGGCCTGCAATCTTTGAAGCAGGCCCACGCGGCCGGCCTATTTCAGGGCGTGCGGGTTCACGGGCGAGCCAAAGCCGCCAGTAACCTCCAGAGGCGGACCTGCAAGCAGGAAGCTGTACCGTCCGTCGGCGGCGCAGTCCGCTGCCAGCGCCTCCAAGTTGAACATCTCGCCAAGCGGCATGCCCATGTCTCGCAGCGCCAGCATGTGGAAGGCGAGGGGCATCTCCGATGCCAGCCCCTCTGGATCCAGGATCTCGACAGCCATGTTGTCCGCCGCCACGGCGGCCAGCGATTTGTCATGAGCCCATTCGGCGCAGGTATAGCTTAGGCCTGGCTGCATTCCCATAAAGCGGTCGCGGTCTGCGTCCGCGGTGAACCACAGCATATGGCCGGTGCGCACCAAAAGGATGTCGCCCTTGCCGATGCTTATACCTTGCTCCTGGCAGGCGGCGTTCAGATCGTCGACCGTGATCGCGTAGTCGAGCGGCAGCCGCTCGACCCTCTTTAGCCGTGCGATGTCGAGGAGCACCCCGCGCGAAACAATGCCAGGGGCCGCCAGATGGTTGATGCCCATCTTGAGCGCGCCGTTTTCGGTGAGGCATTCGCGCGCGTTGCAGCCATTGTACAGATGGCCGTCATAGTGAACATGGCCGAGCGCGTCCCATTGCGTTGAACATTGCAAGGGCATGTGGATGACGTCATCGGAGTAGCAGACGTCCGGCGCGGCGGGACTCATGGGGGTGAAAAGGTCGGTCGCGTAAACCATCGGGTTGAACCGCTTGCGTCCCAGCTGAGGCCCGTTCCGGTCGAACCGCAAACCGAGATTAAAGAGCTTGCCAACGCGCACCTCGGCGGCTGCGTTCTTCAGTGTTTCTGGCCCGATGTGGTTAAGCGTGCCGCGCTGATCGGCTTCGCCCCATCGCCCCCAGTTGCGCAGCTTGTCGGCAAGAAAGTCAAAATTGACGGGCCGCATGGCCGGCTCCTTGTTTGTCGCGAAATTTTGGGGCCGCCTCGGCCCTGTTCGATGGGATGCCTCTTGGCTGGCTTGGCGTTCTTGGTTGGCCAAGCGGCGCCATCGCGAACTATTGTATCGTCGCGGAGCGCTTCTTTTGCGTGGGAAAGTTACCGATTCGCGAGCAATTCTGGCGGCTTAATCGACCGGCGTCCTAACGAATTTGTGCGCCCGATCGCGTCGATGCGCAGCTTTCCACAAGCGTCCCCCGCCTCGTGACGTGCTCAGCCACTGATCGATTGGGTGAGCGCCGTTTAGGAAATGAAAACGCAACAGCGTCAGCGGGCTCTCGCCGTCAGCCGCGGCCCATTCGCCGCAGATGAACAGTGTCACTCAGGAAAGCGCAAAGCAGCATTTGGCAGCCGTTGATCATCTAGAGTACCTGGACCTGCTCAATTACGCGAACCTTGAACCTGTGAAAGCCCTTTGCGGACTGCGGCAGCATTTTGCGTGGCTGCTTAGCCAGCTCAACTCAGCTGATCGACGATATCATATTGCCGCTACCCAACGTGACATCCTCGCTCTTTCCCGATAATTGGTTCTGACGATATTCATGACAGCGGGGAGAGGAGGAGAAACTTGTGAGAGACCACGCCAAGGTTATAGGTGGTATGGCCGACAAAGCGGGCCCGTTCACCAGGAGGAAGTAGGTAAGGCTTCCGGGAAATCGGATTTATAGGAGGCCGTCAGGAGCTGTGACCCCGAAAGTCAAACATGGTCTCGGGCTCGACCGCCAATAGAAGATCTCTTCGGTCAAAGCCCCGCCATCATCACGTATTTGATCTCGACATATTCTTCCATGCCGTGGCGGGAACCTTCGCGGCCAAGGCCGCTTTCCTTGACGCCGCCGAACGGCGCGACCTCGGTGGTGATCAGGCCGGTGTTGACGCCGACCATGCCAGACTCCAGTGCCTCCGCCACGCGCCAGACGCGGCCCAGATCGAGGGAGTAGAAATAGGAGGCGAGACCGAAGGGCGAAGCGTTGCACATCGCGATCACGTCGGCCTCGTCCTTGAAGCGGATCACCGGCGCAAGTGGACCGAATGTCTCCTCCTGTGACACCAGCGAGTCCGGCGTGACGTC
>Ga0214544_1006249_pt1 | contig 22159 bp, 8 predicted proteins | sample CNSS3metaG_FD_160074 | JGI IMG/M metagenome (GOLD analysis project Ga0214544, IMG submission 160074) | Root nodule microbial communities from cowpea collected in UCLA plant growth center, Los Angeles, California, USA - CNSS3 | ecosystem: Host-associated > Plants > Roots > Nodule | place: USA...
CTCTCAACCACATGAGCTAGTACCTTTCCACGTCATAGTTCTTCACATTTATTACTTTGAATATTCTCATTACCCGTCCTAATTAAATAATTAATTAAATAACTATTTAATTTTCCCGGATCTTACAATGAACATATTACTAATGACTTATGGGAAGGGAACGAGCGAGTTCTTAGACCCAGATGCGCTGGAGTTTGGATTTTGAACAACCAAGACTTAATCGATTTACGTGTCAAAAATTTAATTGAACAGGCTAGATTCAGACACACCTTGAATTTGCCAGACATGGATGTCAACCACCTTCTAGTCAATTCCCTATTAGAAAGATGGAGGTCATAGATACACACATTCCCTTCTCACATGGAGAGACCATTGTGACACTGGAGGATGTGGCTATCCTCCTTGGCGACCTATAGATGGAGATGTGGTCATCGGTCACACCATTGTGGAATATATGTTCTCTACCTTCCATCAACATCTTGGGATCATTCCACCACCCACGGGTATAAGAGGAAACTCAATTAGAGTTTCCTGGTTAAATAATACTTTCCAAGAACTACCATAGTATGCAACAAATAATGTTATTGCTCAATATGCAATAACATACATACTGACATTGATTGGCAGCATTTTAATGCCAGACACGTCTTGAATGTAGTCGCCAATTATAGTTGGGGGTCTACAGTTTTGGCCTGTCTATATCGTGGCCTAGACCATGACATTCATCTTAGCCAAGAAAATATTGGAGGATGCATGATTTTCTTGCAATGTTGGGCTTGAGAGAGAATTACATGTATAGCTCAACAACTAGAGTCATTAAGTGATGAGGAGGTGGTTGCAGGGGATGGTTTCCCCCTTACAAGAAGGTAAAAACTAACTTTTTTTTAATGAACGAGTTCTTGTTGCCTTCTAATTTACCTAAAAAGCAATTATTTTATTTTTAGATGGATGAGGCTAATGCATCGGACAAACCCTAGTTTCATTTAAATTAGTCAATTTTGTTTGAGATTTGATCAACTATGTACAAGACATGTATTACTTAAGCTAAACTAAAAGATTTTTTTTAAACATTTGAATCTAATGTCAACCATTTCATTTCAGTTCTTGTGGAGGCCTTACATGCAAAATGAAATCAGTCGGTTGATTGTCATTGACATCTTTCTAGTAGCCAGAGCAACAATCCCTATAATTTGTTTCCCTACAGTTGAAATCCATCAAGCGGATTGGGTCATGCACCAATTTAGTGTTAGACAAAATATCTCGTCAAACACGGTTAACCTCAATCAGGTTCACAAGAATGATTTGAGGGGAAGAAATGACAGAGATTAGGCAACACATCATCAGCAGTGAATTGCAATTTGGAATAATCGACAAAATCGTGTCATTCAAGGTACACCATTCATTGGAAACAGCCATTTGCGATGAAACACCCTACATGCAGTGGTACATAAACCACACTATCCGCTATATATCTCTACCTACACATTCTTCCAACAATGAGGTTAGTTTTACTTCAATATTGTACATTTGTTTATCATGCGTACTTATTCATGTCATTAACCCTACTATTTATGTTACAATATGTCACAAGAACCTCCTCAGCCTCCTTCACAACCCTACACTGGTCATGTTGGGTCTTCTCTAGATTTTATGCATCATCCGCACCAATTTTTTGAACAGTCGTCTATAGGTCACGATGAAATGTTTGGACATTCCCACCCTCAGCATGGCAACCCATCAAACACCCCATTCCAACATGTAAGACCCGTGGAAATTAATTAATTAATTAATAAATGCGGGTGGTGAGAACTTTGATGTCATTAAATGTAATTAGTATGACGTGGAAAAGTACTAGCTTAAATGGTTAGTACTTGGATGTGTGATAGGACTTGGGTTCGAGTCCTATGTTTACCATTTGTGAGTTATTTGATTTAGTATTATTTTGATAATATATTTATGCCTAGTGAGTGATAATATAATCATAGTATTTTGATAATTATCGCTCAAGATGAGTTGGTTGGATGGTTATGTATTGAATTGGTGTTAGTATGGTCACGGGTTCAAATCTTGATAGACATAAAGTAGACTTTATTTTTGCTAATTCTAGCTTGGAGTGGAGGTGAAAGGGCAAAGGTAAAACTAGAATGAGGAGCAGCCAAAGGGCTAAAAAAATAGTATTAAACCACTTAGTAATTACCCTTAATTGGAAATTAAAAACACCATTAATCTCATTTTTCGTTTTAGCACTTAAGCCCATGCTTAAGACACATATAAAAGGCTATTTTAGGGGAAAAGAAAGGGCTTTGGTAGTGTTGTGAACTGGTTTTTGAGAGGAGAACGAAATTAGAGAGTGAGAGGGGAGTTTTGGGTGTGCAAGGGGCTGAAGCAAAACCATTGGTGAACCAAGGAACCTTCATCTTTCCCAATTTTAATCAAGAATTCCAGGTTAGGGGAAGCTGCCTTTTTTTTTTGTATAAAATCAAATGTATTGTGTTTTTCGTTTTTGCTATTCTTAATTGAATTCTAAATGTTGTGGATTTTGTGTATGCGTAATGTGATTGAGAATTGGTCTACTTGATGTTGTTGTCAAACCTTATATGCTTCACATGATTTGGATGGGGTTTTGGGGTATTGGGTGGTTGTTTTGGGTAAAGCCTCGAATTTTGGTAGATTAAAGAGATATAAAGCATGTTCATATGGTTTGATTGTTGAAATAAATTGAATGGGAATGAATAAACTGTATTTTGGCATGGTTTTGGTGAATTGTGTGCGTGAATAGAGACGAAATTTTGCAAGTCTCGCCCAAGCGAGTCCCTCTCGCCTAAGCGAGAGTTGTAGAATCTTGTTTTTGGTTTTGATTCGCGTTTCTCGCTTAGGCGACCAGTGTTAGGGTTGAGCGACCTGGTCTCTCGCTCAGGTGAGATTGGCTCGCCTAAGTGAGGTTGCGATGAGACCTGTATGAGTTAGGCGCGACTTCTCATCCATGCGAGGAGTTTTGGGGTGTTGAGCGACAAATACTCTCGCTTAGGCGAGCATTCTCGCCTAAGCGAGGTCGCGATGGGACTTGATGCTGTTTACATCGAATCCTCGTCTAGGCGAGGGGCTGTGTGTTTTGAGCGAGCGTGGGTCCCGCTCAGGCGAGACGGGCTCGCTTAAGCGAGATGAAGTGTTGTAGTCATTGTTTCACACTCGCTCAAGCGAGGTCTTAAGCGTGGCTGATGGACTAGCCTGGGCGAAGATCCCTGGCTTAGGCGAGAATGATGCGATTTCTATGCTTGTGGTTGCGATGTTTGGGCTTGAAGAACTAAGTCCATAGCTTTTTGGGACGTGCTTGGTTGAGTCACGAACGAGGAGTTCATGATGGGTGGACCGCATGCGGAATGTGAACAATTTAGTTCACTAGAGGTACTCTCGTTGGGATAAGTGAGCGAGGGAGTTCATCTTATGCTCAACTTGAGAATGCTATGAGCAAGGGAGTTCATAGTAGGAAAGACGAATATGCGTGTCCAGGTCCGAGCGAGGAGTTCGGATGAACGGGCGTGAGAGTCCGTGAAGCAGGACTACAAGCAAGATAGGCTTGTAGGTTGGACCACGAGCGAGGGGGGTCGTGGAAGCACATGAAATCCCAAGATTTAGAGAGCATGCATGAACTCATAATGGTTATGAGTGTGGGAAAGTGGGTGTGTTGTGAAATGTTAAATAATTATGATTTATCGGGTGGGTGTATTTTCATATTTATTTACATATATGTGCATAGCTCACCCTATCTGTTTGTGTGTGGCGATGATCGGGTAACTTGTTATCCGGGAGTAGATGATGTTTCAGGTGGGTCAAAAGATGCCTAGTAGCGGAGAGTGGGAACAAAGATCAGGGGATTTGTTTATAAAGACCTTATTTTAATTCCTATAATTTAATTACAATTTTTATGGCTTTGGATATGTTTTTAAAATTGTAAAGGTGGATTTTAGAATATTTTGACTAGTAATGGTTTATTATTAATGTTAAAGTTTTGAAATTTCCCGTGTTTTTGGGAAATTGATTAATTAATAAATGAGGTATTTATTTTTGTCTTGTTTAATTATTTCTTTTAAATAATATCCTATTGGGATGTTACAGAACACGTCCCTTCGTCATATGCATTCTTTCCGTCTCAATCAAGCTATGGTGCAGGTTCATCACACATGTTTGGCACCTTAGTTATGATACCACCGTCTACCCATTATCCAGGATCTTCATTATCAATGTCATTCTATCATCTGCCAATGTCTTTTCAAACACTCCAAACAACGGTTCACCATCTCCAATTTTCTCAAACTCATCAAGATGAAGATAATGATGAACCACACCAACAACAACCATCTAGACGACCAACCAAACCCAAGAGACGACCTCCATGTGGCATTGGAGGCCACAAATGAATATGTTATTAATTTCCATAAACTTTGTTGTTGTTTTTAAATTTTTAATCAATATTAAAATATATTAATGTCTACTTTTATTCCAATAATATTTTTTATTTTTTACTATTTATTGTACCAATCAACTTAAACTAGAAAAACAAAAAAAAATATTTATTTACACTTAAAAAAATTATTTTAAAAAAATACATAACTGAAGTTGTCATGAGTTCTAACGACTTTACTTTTATAAAATAGAAAAAGGAAACCGGTCACACTAATGATGATTTCAATATGAATGTCGTCATGAGTCCTAACGACTTCACCCTATCCAACAAAAACAATTTCAACTGACCCTGATTTATAATTTTGGATTCAAAATAACCCTATAATACAAAAAAAGCACCGATAGTAACGCAAGTTTAGATTTCACTATTGGTATAAAAATAGATTGGTAAAGTATTTATAAGTGTTTTTATAGGAATTCATTCAACATGACATCATGTAAATGAGAGGATTCACCCCTTTCACATTTATATGTATTTTGTTTTAGAAGTTAATATGCTCATATTGGACATCCTCACGCATAAATACCACATCCTAGAGAGAATTAGGACAAACCCAAACACTAATACTAAAGGAATTCAAAAGTTCAAATATCCAGGTCAATTAATCATAAATCAGTTGGTGAGTTGTCTACAAAGTCAATTATTAATAAAGCATCATAAAACTTATGTTAATAGGCATGGCAAAAGGTTTATATACATTGAAAGCCAACATTTAATTATGGATGTCCTTTTTGAGAAATGTCATTGAAAGTCAATACTTAATTATTTATTTTATTTTAATTTTTTTAATTCTGGTGTTGTTTTATTTCAATTTTATATAAAATAAAAATATATAATTTTTTTTATAATGTATAAAATTGTCATTTAATTTATGGAGATCCATATTTAAATTAAATTATGTTTAAAATATCTATTTACAATAATTTTAATTTACTTTTTCTTTATCATTTTATTTATAATATAAAGCACAAATATAAATTCTCTATATAATATAATTAAGAATATATTACAATTATTTTCTTTTTATTAAGTATATATAAAATAAAACATGCAATAATATATAGTAAGATTTTATATTTAATTAATAAAATAATGAGAAATTAATTTAGAAAGTAACATTTAAATTTATTTTATAAAACAAAAATATACTACTTACAAAACACAAATATCAAACTTTTATAAAATGAAATAATAAAATTTAAATTTAATTTACCATAAACTCTTTACTAAATAATATTCATTTGAAAAAGGTTAAAATAAATTTTATGTAATTAATATATTTTAGTTACTTATAAAAATATTGAAGCCATCAACTATATAATTTTTTAAAATTAGTTTATAAAACTAATTTTAGATAAATTATATATTTCTTATTTTTTTTTATTTTATTTTGAAAACATAAGTTTTAAACAAGAATTGTTAATATATATATATATATATATATATATATATATATATATATATATATATATTTATATAAGAAAAAGTACACTAAATTTATATAAACTTTTTTATTATAAAAGTGAATTCAACCTTCGATAAAAAAGTAATTTTTATCTATATTTTTCAATTTTAATTATTTATTTTATAAAATAGTCTATAAAAAATATAGAAAAGTAATTAAATATATTGTATCATGAAAATAGTAAAATTTCATTATTTAATATAAAATATAATATTTAAATTATATTTGTATGAATTATTTTTTTGTAAAATTATATTTTATTTTTAAAAAAATTCATTTGCACAGTAAGATGTATCTTCACATTTTTATTTCCAATTTGTATAAGACATAATAAAAATTTCAAAATATTCAAATAGTTTTATTCTAAAATTCACGCAATCTTTATCTCATTTGAAAAAAAAAAATAGAAATAGTAATGTAACTTAGGTAATATTTTTTAAATACAGTGTCATTAATTTATATACAATGATGTTTGAAATAAAAGATGAAATTTACTTAAAATTGTTTGAAACTAATGACAAATCCACATTTGACTTGATCCAAATATATGACAAAGATTTGCTAGGTTGTCATAGTGACAGCAACTCATCCTAAGACATGAAATGAATCTTGCAGAGCAAAAGTTTGGGTTGAAAAGAAAAAAAAAATCAAAGTCCAAACAGTGAAAAGGGAAGGTGTGGTTGGTTTTGACAATAATAGAATGAATAGATAGAGATAGAAGAAGAGAAGAGAAATTGCATTGCTGTAAAGCCTGCAACTCCATGTAAGGATTCACCAATACACACAATAGCTACTTAAAGCTGTCACTGTGAGATTCTCTTTCACTTTCGTTTTGGAATTCGCAAAATTTTTATTTATTCAAAGCACCCTTAAGACTTTCGTCGTTTACTGCTTCGTCCTTTTGCCATCATCATCCTCTTCCATTGACATTCTTCGGATTCTGTCTCTCTTCCTCTCCACCTAAGACATTTACTACGTTGTTCCTGCAACAAACAGTTCTATTCGCGAATCAAACCAAACTAACAAACATCAGTTTTAATTGCAATTATTAATGTTTATCTGTGGAATGATCATGTTTGAATTCCCATAATAATATCAGCATGCATGTGAAACATAGAGTATGTTGAAGAGGGTGTTTTGTTGGCACCAAAAATTCACATGATGAGTACCTGCTCCCATGGCAGAAGCAACTGAAGAAATGAAAAATGTAGAATTTAGTTGCGTGTCGTATTGTGTTGGTTGCAGAATAAGAGCCACAGCACGTTGGAGTCAACCACAGAGTACGACCATATGCATCCATTGACTTAGAATTATTTTAACTAATTTAGTTATAAACCCAAATAATGAATATATGAATGAAGAACTTACTTTTTCTTTGTTTTAATTTTATTTATTTATTTTAAATAATGATAAAGGATGAATGAGTTTTGAAGTATTTTATGATTGAGATGTAAAATGTTTATAATAAATTTATTGGAAATGAAAAACTTTTTTATTATATTTTAACCCAATTAATGATAAGTATCTCTAAATGGAACTCACCTATCTTGTATTTTCTGTTTGGAAGATGACGATTCTCTGGTTAAACTGCATACATGTGTTATGTGGGAAGGAAAGACAAAAATGTAACTTTGTGATTTGTTCATTATGTATTTTCTATAGATGTTTTTAAATTTATGTTTCTTTTATAAATATTGAATAAATTTCTCTAACAATCATTCTTTAAATTATAAACTCAAGTATTAATCATACTTTTAAGTATAATACAAATAATATTACTTGATAACAGATTAGTAGAAATAAATTTACTCGTTTCAAAAAGCAAGTTCAAGTTACATAATAAAATTAATATCGCTTCAAAATTTAATTCCATAAATCTAAATAAAAAATGAATTTATTAAATCAAACTTATAAATAATAATTCGATTATTGATTTATAAAATGTTTCTTGTGACTAGTAATGTTCTGAATATTAGATCAACGTAAATATTTGAGAATTATTTTATCTTTTTTTATTTTATTTTAAATTTTTTCTTATTTATTAATAATAAAAGGAGATAAAGGTCCTATTTATTTTTGTGTTTTTTTTATCAAGAATTATAATCACAGGTCAAAGTGAATGTAGATTACATGGGAGTGAAATGATTGTCACTATATAGGGAGAATGTATCGATATAAAAGTTTGGATATTTAACTTTTAGTGTTTTTAATTTTAAAAATTTGATGTTTTCAATCATAATATTTTATTGATAATAATGCAAGTGGTAAAAATGCATTTTGTATTTGACATTGGATTTGGATTGTGAGTTGTGGATATATAAGACGTATTATTGTTACTATGTCAAAAAGAATATTTAATTAATTGATTATTATGTCCAAATGTTATGAGAGAAGTTTGTTTAAATAAATCAACATTAGTATTAGTGTGTGTTTTAGCATGTTTGTGAAGTTGAGAAGAATCCTCTTAATTAATCTTGATCACGTAATAATTGATTATTTTTAATTTAGATGCGCTCTTAATCAACTTCAAAAGATAAATGTAAATCATATAAATGTTAATCGATCAAGACACTTACATAATCGATTAATTCATTAAGTTTTTAAAAAATGTAGCTAAGACATATTAATCGATTAAGTCACTAATATAACTGATTAATATTTAGATTTCTTTAAATCTTGCATCTTCTCTCATTTTATTTCAACACTTTGATATCCTAAAATCAACAAAACTTGTGTGAGAGAGTTTTGAGCATTCTATCTTTTTAGAAAACATTTTTATTCAAGGAGATAAAAAGATTGAAGGGCTTTTCTCTTGGCTATTTGTGAAATTGTAATATCTTCACAAATCAGGCGAATTCTTTTCTTTGTATTTTCTATATAATTATTCATTTGTATTGTTCTCACATTGTTGGTGATAGGGTAGGATAATTGTGAGTAGCATTACCTTTGTTGTAAATCTTGAAGTGTATTTCAAGTTCTTGTATATCTAAAGTGTAGGTTTTATATAAGTGAATCTTGTAATAATAACTTTTGTTATTCTAGTAGAAATTTTAGTTAAGGTTGCTATAATCTAGATGTAGATTCTTCAGAATCAACCAATATAAAAATTGTGTCTTTTTTTTTTCTTTCATATGAAAGTTTATTTCTTAGTGATTGATTAAATATTTTAATTGTGCATCATTCATCTACCTTGTTAATTGATTAAATAAGTTCCCATTCCCTTCTTGCTTGTGAAAGATTAGAGTGCATTTATTGTGTTGAATAAGTAACTTATTTGAAAGTATTTCAGTCTTCTTGAAATTTAAGTTCTCTTTTATTAGATTAAAAAATGTTTTAATGTGTTTAAAGATGTTTTTGGATAGGGGTAGCAATGTGAGTTTGGCTTGACGGGTCGACCCATAAAAAAATCCGAGACGCTACGAGATATTGAGCTCCCAGTCCGCATAAAAAAAAAAACTTGCACCTCTGTATATTGGTTACTTTTCCACTGGACTCCTACATGAACATTTCAAATTCTTGTATGAGTGAAAAAGACAAGTGATATGTATTTTTGAATGTGCTAAAATTTGAAGAATACATCGTATACGTTAAAGTACGAATATGAATATGATGAAAATGTTGAATTATCAATTTATCATTAAACTCTCCAAAGTCTTTCCTTAATTTTTGTGAACTTATTAAAGTTTTCCAATTTGTTGAACATTGAAAGCTTTATCATAAGAATTTTTTTTAAATGGCCATCCCACAGACCATAACTTATGCGGGGCGTGTCAGACATTTTAGCCTGCATTTTCAACATGGGATGGACTAGTTTGACTCGTATTTTGTGGGCCAGGTACATTGCAGACCTAAATGAGCCAACCTAACCCGTATTGGCATCCCTATTTTTGGATTTACTAGTTTTGTAAGAAAACAAATATTTTAATTGATTAAAAACACAAATTAATTACTTAAACATTTTAAAATCTCATAATTTTACTATTTTAAGCTATTAAAGTAATATTTAAGGTTTTTTTTTTGTATTTGAGGGTCTTTTTTGACAAAAAAATTGTAAAATAGGGTCTATTGAAATTTTTTTTATAAAATTGGGTCAAATCGTTATTGGGGAGGACGACTTTCAGGGTGAAATCGTCCTCCCCATGCCGGTTTTGCTTTTCTTTTAAAAAAAATAATGTCGTTATTTTTTATAACAACTTCTACTAAATTGAGAAGTGAAGTCGTACTGTATTCACTTTTCATTTTTTTTAACTTTTCAGTTTTAGTTTTTTTTTTTTAGTTTTTCACTTTTCATTATTTTTTTTTAAATATTTCAATTATTTTTTTCTTTTTTTTAATTTAACTGTTTTGTTTTTTTTTCAGTTTTGATTATTTTTTTTTAATTTTCAGTTTTCGGTATTTTTTTTAATTTATAAGTTATCAATGTTTTTTAAATTTATAAGTTATTTGTTTTTTTAAAATATATTAATTTAAAGTTATTTTTTATTCTATTAATTTTTTACTGATTATTTTTTCAATAAATTTAAATTAAAACAATAATCAAAATTCATATATTATGAAGAAAAAAATAAAAAAAACAAAAATAATAATAAAATTTTTGGAAAGGTGAAGTCGTTATGCATAACGACGACTTCACTTTTTTTAAAAGCAAAAACGTTATAGTATAGTACGACATCACTTTTGAAAAAAGAAAAAGAAACTGGTCAGGGGGAGGACGACTTCACCTCCAATGTCGTCCTCTTCCCTGACGACTTGACCCATTTTCGCAAAAAAAATAATAACGAACCCATTTATACAAATTCGACTTCTAACAGACCCCAATGTTAAAATAGATCTGTCTAAAAATCTTAACCAAGAAGGGAATCTGAATTGGTTAATGAGTCTTTCACTTGGTTGAGTTGAATCTTGAAAGAATCTTTAAGTCTTATAACCTAATTAATTAATTTCGCAGTTCTGTGTTAATGGACTGTTTAAGGCAATTAAGAAAGATTGTAAGAGAAGAGATAGATCAAGATACAACAGTTTATACTGGTTCGATTCAAAAAGAATCTACGTCCAGTCTTCTCCTAAGTAAACCCACTTAGGAGGATTCCACCAATACAATTAGGATCCAAGAATTACAAGAACACCTATATAATTCTAGAACCTAAAACCTAAGAACTTGATTTACCAATCAAGAACTCCCCCTAGGAGCAATGCATCCACGCAATTGCACCTAGGCCTACATTTCACACAATGAAGCAACTGTAATTAGAGATACAATCAAAATAAACAAGAAAGGAATACACCTATAGTTGTGCAGATTTGTCAATTTGCTCCTTGATTCAAGCTAGACCCATCAAGGTAGAATCAACCATCAATCTCCTTGAATCTTCACGTGAATGATCTTCCAGAATGCTCAAGAACTCTGTGTCTCTCAGAGGGCTGTTTCTCATAATGAATTTCAGTGATCTGTAAATTTTCTCTCTAACTGAAACAGATTCAGAAAACAACTTTTATACTGAGTTCTCTGCTGTCATTAATGGATTAGGAGTTTACCTAATCGATTATTGTGAGTGTGTTTTCACTGCCTTAGTGTAGTACTCACAGTTAATCCATTAGTTAAACAACTAATCATTCATGTTTGCACAAGCAAGATTGTGATGGTTAATTACAACTTAATGCAGACTTAATTACAACTTGATGCAGGCTTGATTTACATATGATAATTTCATACTAACAGCCTAATGCACAGCCTAACTAAATCAAGACTAATTCTAAACTGGTAATGCACATAAAGTGTAGCCTTGGACATCATCAAAACCATCTTCATATGAGTTGAAGTAGCTCCCCTTTTAACGCCCAAAATAAAAAAAAAGCCAATATTTAATCTATTAAAACATGTTCTAATAGACTAAAAGTCCATAACAAGGCATTAGCTTATATTAAAACACATTTCAATCATTAAAAGTGAGAGTTTTAAATATTATTAAACATTGAAATGTGTACAAGATAGAAAACATATTTAAGAGTTACTTTACCATATTAGCGACTTTAACATCATACATTGTGAATACCTTTATATATGTTGTATTTTCATTTTGTACTACAACTTGTACTAATGATATTGTTTCTTTTTCTAATTTATTTTGTATCTTTGATTTTGACTAGGATAAGGGTGTTGATTGTGATAAAGTGGTGGTAAATTTTTATATTGGATTCAATAGTTTGCTACATGTGTTTTAGTTTCTTGTTTTATTTGGAGAAAATGTAATGAATTAGTGTGACTATATAAATAATTGGAGATAGCTCCTGTATAAATCTATATAAATATGTGATTCTCTCTTATCTTAACCATTTTCAATTGATATTTTGTTAATTACATATTTAGTATTTTTTTTAAATATAAAAACTCTTCATCTTGTATCACAAATTTTTGTAAAACTTGTTTTGTCAACCTTGATTAACTTAAAGAACCCTTATTATTACATCTCAACTTACATTTCTAACAAGTACCATGTTGTGTGATTGAGGTGTAATTTGCAATGAGATAAGATAAACTCTTTTTTCTCTTTCTCACTTCCCAACTCTTTAAATATATTTTTTACTCATAATTTAAATTATAACGATAATTACAATGTAAAAATATACTGTTTTTTATTCAAATAATTTTATAATATTGGTTTAAAAAATATTATGTATATTTTTAAGAAAAAATATTTATGTCAATAAAATAAAATATTTCATATTTTTTCTAATACTAGTTTGTATGATAATATAAATATAAATTATATTTTTATATTAATTAGTAATTCTTTAAATATCTTTAAGATACTAGTTAAAACATTCTTCAAGCGTTTCAACTATTTTTTTAATCTCAAAATAAAGGTTACTACTATACATAATAGTTTGAAATATATATTTTTTACTAACGGAGTATTAATAGCTTTTTCTAGTAAAAGAATGCTTTATTAAATATGTATCAATCCATATGCATTAACCTTAAATATTTAATATAGTGTGTGGTGGGACAAAAATAAATTGGAAAAAGTGAGTGAAAAGAAGAAAATTGAAGGAAAGAAACTACAACATAAATATTTATAATTGATAGATTTCTTCATCCATGCGGGCCTATTGGTGGTGTATCTGGCTGGACTTAACTTCAGGCTGTGGTGGGCTAGGTGGCTGGGCCTACTATCACTACAAGTAACTCTAATTTATTTTATAATATTATATATAATAATGAGATGAAAAATATTATTGAAATCTCAATTAAATTAATAAAAAAAAAGTAAGACCTTGTACTACTTAAATTTTGAATTAATTCGACAACGTCTTAATAAAATTGATCTAAAGTAATCCAGATTCTTAATGAAAAACTTCCAAAATTATACTAATCGAGTTGGTGTGTGTTTGGATTAAAAAAAATGAATAATTATTAAACACAAATCATGATTTAGTAATCTCTAAAAGGGAAATAGCAGGAAATAAAAATAAACAATAAATTTGAATTTTATTTATCTGATAAATGGGAATCTGAGTTGGTACTGTAGTTGCCGGGTGAGAAAGAGCAAGAAAAGACTGTGTTTACCAAATGAAATTTAAGAAAGCATGAAAAGATCTGTCTCTCTTACATTTCTGAACACTGCTCCACCACCTTTCTCTCTTTTCTTTAATTGCACCACCAACCATTGCCACCAACTTCTCTTTATTGCCTTTCTTTTTCCTTCTTCCCAACTCAACTAACTTTCTCTTTACAAAATGCCCTTCTTCTTTTCCTATATTACTCCATCCACACAACACTACTTTTTCACATTATTAACTTCAACTCTTCTTCCACTGCTTAACCACGATTCTTTAGCTTCTTTACATTTTCCCTCTTTCATTTATGTTACTCTTTCAGTTTTCTCCTGGTAGTTGTCATAATACTAATTATCATTATTATTAATAATACCATGTGTCAAGTTCATTCCTTTACAATATGAAATAACCATGTATTTAATTATGGTTTCTCATTTTTAAAGTTATTGAAGAGAGAGAAAATTCAGGAATACCCACTTAAGCTTTGACAGTGGTCAGAGTGTGAAGATCTTGAATGAAATGATTTAAGAAGCAAAAGAAATTACATAATTGAGACAAGTGAAAAAACAGTATGTATTGATGCAATCACGTGTAGCGTTTTTGGAGATAGTAACTGAAAGAAAGATTGTTGTCAATACAAGTAGCAATATTCCTTTCTGCGCACAAAGGTGTAAAGGAAAAAACAAAGTAATATCTCTGTTTTCCACCAACGATTTCTAATTCTAAAAGAAAATCATGGCCAAGTGACATCTTTAACACTTTTTATTTAAGAAAAAAATTAAATTAAAGACAAAGCTGCAGAGGAAAGGGCAGTGTCGGAAAATGGAAAGCCAGGTCAGCCTCCATGTCAAAAGCATACCAGAGTATGATGACATGGCAAACACGTAGGACCGGAACCTCGGCATGGTATGCCACGTGGCTTTGTCGTAATTTATTTTCCTATCTACCACAGGGGACCCTTTTTGCCGTTAATAAAAACTGAATATTACTTGTGTGTGTGGACTGTGTGTGGAAGCAGAGAGAGACACTACAGAGAGAGAAAAAAACAGAGAGAGAGAGAGTGTGAGAGACGTTACTTTGACGCCGGCGAGAAACTTCCGCTCACACTCGCCGGAAAATCTATTTTCCGTTTCTGCTTTGTAACTCTTCAGTTGAACTCCATATACTCTGTTCCCACATTTCACTGTTTATGGATCGAGTCTTCTGCTACACTCGCTGCTGATTTTTTCGTCTGCTCTGCTTTGTTTCACTCTGAAGCTTCCCTAGAGGAAAAAAGTACCTTACTTGCGAAGTGGGGTTTAGGATTCGGTGTGCAGTCTTTGTCTTCAGTGACCGTTCCTTTTTTCAGTTTCTTTTTTTTTTTTGTTATTCGATACGTTTCCATTAATTCCCTCAGTCACAAATGCCACTGCGGCGTTGTGTTCCGCCCCATTCCTTTTTTTCTCCCTAACTCAAGTCTAGCCGTTACTGAAAAAAAAAGGTTGCTTTTTCTTTTTTCTTTTTGTTTTGGTTAGAGCTTAATCTGAAGTTGGGTTTTGGGATTTGGTTGTCTTATCCAAATTCGGAGGCTTTGGCCCTCTTTACTTGTTTTCCCCAGCTCAATTTCACATGGGCGTTTAGGGCTCTAAAATGCGAGCGTTATTTTCGAGCATGAGAGGTTTTCTTTTTCTTGTGTGGTTGTTGGAGGTGGTTTTTGTGGCGGTGACGGCGGTGAACCCCTCTCTGAACGACGACGTTTTGGGGCTGATTGTGTTCAAAGCTGACATACGAGATCCGAAGGGGAAGCTTGCGTCTTGGAGTGAGGACGATGAGAGTGCGTGTGGGGGTGGTTGGGTTGGGGTGAAGTGCAACCCTAGATCCAACAGAGTGGTAGAGATTAACCTTGATGGGTTTTCTCTATCTGGGAGAATAGGTCGAGGGTTGCAAAGGTTGCAGTTTCTAAGGAAGCTTTCTCTGGCGAACAACAACCTCACTGGGGGAATAAACTCCAACATTGCACGAATAGATAGCCTTAGGGTCATTGACTTGAGTGGCAACAGTCTCTCAGGGGAGGTGTCTGAGGATGTTTTCCGACAATGTGGGTCTCTCAGGGCTGTTTCCTTGGCCAGGAACAGGTTTTCTGGGTCCATTCCCTCTACTTTGGGGGAGTGTTCTGCTCTTGCTGCTATTGACCTTTCTAATAACCAGTTTTCTGGTTCTGTCCCCTCTGGGATTTGGTCTTTGAGTGCCCTTAGGTCCCTGGATTTGTCTGATAACTTGTTGGAGGGAGAGATTTCTAAGGGGGTTGAGGCCATGAAGAATTTAAGGAGTGTTAGCTTGGCTAGGAACCGGTTGACTGGGAATGTTCCTGCTGGGTTTGGGAGCTGTTCGCTTTTGAGGTCCATTGATTTGGGGAATAATTCATTTTCTGGCAGTATTCCTGGTGATTTCAAGGAACTTACGCTGTGTGGTTACCTTAGTTTACGAGGGAATGCTTTTTCTGGAGAGCTTCCTGAGTGGATTGGGGAGATGAGAGGTCTTGAGACGTTGGACCTTTCAAACAATGCACTTACTGGTCGGATTCCAAACTCTGTTGGAAATCTTCAGTCATTGAAGATGTTGAATTTTTCTGGGAATGGTATCACTGGTAGTCTGCCTGAGTCTATTGCTAATTGCACGAAACTTTTGGTGTTGGATGTCAGCCGAAATTCGATGTCCGGGGGGCTTCCATTGTGGATTTTCAAGTCAGATTTGGGCAAGGTTTTGCTGTCGGAAAATGGAGCAAGTGGTAGCAAGAAAAGCCCTTTGATTTCCTTGGCCGAAGTTGCAGTTCAAAGTCTTGAAGTTTTGGATTTGTCTCACAATGCATTTTCTGGTGAAATCACATCTGCCATTGGAGGTTTAAGCAGCTTGCATGTTTTGAATTTATCATATAACTCTCTTACGGGTCCTATACCAGCTGCAATTGGTGAGTTGAAAACATGTTCTAGTCTTGACTTGAGCTATAATAATCTAAATGGAAGTATACCTTGGCAAATAGGAGGAGCTGTGTCATTGAAAGAACTGGTACTGAAAAAGAACTTCCTAATTGGTAAAATTCCAACGTCAATTGAGAACTGCTCTTTGCTAACCACACTGTAAGTTCCTTTTCCCTGACCAATCTTTCATTTAGGCGTTTCATACACGTGCTTGTATTTACAGTAGGTATGCAAGTGCTGCTCTCATAATTTTCATCAAACGGAATTAACTTATCTGCATGCTGTATATTTGGTGAAAGGTGCTTATCTCACGTTATTATACTCTTTAATGCATATAAACTCAAGCCAACCTGTTTGTTCATTGTTCATATGCACTTGATGGAAGCTTTTCTTTGTTTATTATCATTTATTTATTCCATGTTGTATTGAAATGTGTTGCCTATCATAATACATTCCAGACAACCGGAAGTCTTGGCCTCGATTTAATCTGGGATGGAGTTTTGGTATTTTATCTTAATCTTGCACAATAAGCAGCAACAACTTGGTTAAGTTCATTTGTACTTCTAAACTTTTGTATGCCCAGCACAGTAGGGAAACTCAAAAAGGTTGAAGAAATTATGTCAATAATTTATATTTGTGGAATGGACGGTCATTGTGACATTAATGATTTGCTATATTTCTTTCTTGGAACATAAATATCTGTTACTATTGTGCGGCCTTAAAGTTTATAGCACTACACTTTCATGCATTGTTGTTTTTTTCTTAATTATAATAGTAGCTATTGTGTAGGTTTTGTAGTCCTGATTAATTTTTAAAAAACATACAGTAAGATGAGATCCAACTGCTCCTTTTTATATTGTTCTGACTTCCCTGGTTCTGCTTTGTTTTCTTTACCCTTTCTCTTTTGGTACGTTGTGTAGGACCCTGTCCCAGAACTGGCTGAGTGGCCCTATACCTGCAGCAGTTGCAAAACTTACCAACCTGCAAACTGTGGACTTATCTTACAACAACCTTACTGGAAATCTTCCTAAGCAACTGGCCAACCTTGCCAATCTTCTTTCCTTCAATTTATCTCACAACAACCTTCAGGGTGAACTGCCGGCCGGTAGTTTTTTCAACACCATTTCGCCAACTTCTGTTTCTGGCAATCCATCACTTTGTGGCGCTGCAGTAAACAAATCATGTCCTGCTGTGCTTCCAAAGCCTATTGTTCTAAATCCCAACACTTCTACTGACGTTAGCCCAGGTGCATTGCCTCAAACCTCGGGTCACAAAAGAATCATTCTCAGCATTTCGGCACTCATTGCCATTGGTGCAGCTGCTGTCATTGTAATTGGTGTTATTAGCATCACTGTTCTCAATCTCCGTGTTCGCTCCTCCACGTCTAGAGATGCAGCTGCCCTCACATTTTCTGCAGGAGATGAATACAGCCGTTCCCCTACTACAGATGCCAACTCTGGCAAGCTTGTCATGTTTTCTGGTGAGCCTGATTTCAGTTCTGGTGCGCATGCTTTGCTTAATAAGGACTGTGAGCTTGGGCGTGGAGGATTTGGTGCAGTGTACCAAACCGTTCTTAGAGATGGCCATTCAGTTGCAATAAAGAAGCTCACTGTATCAAGCCTTGTGAAGTCTCAAGAAGATTTTGAAAGAGAAGTGAAGAAGTTAGGCAAAATCAGACACCAAAACCTCGTGGAACTGGAGGGTTATTATTGGACACCATCGCTGCAGCTTCTTATATATGAATACGTCTCTGGTGGTAGTCTGTACAAGCATCTCCATGAAGGATCTGGTGGAAACTTCCTCTCATGGAATGAGAGGTTTAATGTGATTCTGGGAACCGCCAAGGCCTTGGCACACTTGCACCATTCCAACATTATTCACTATAACATAAAGTCAACCAATGTCCTTCTGGACAGTTATGGTGAACCAAAGATAGGAGACTTTGGCCTCGCAAGGCTGCTACCGATGCTTGACCGATATGTCTTGAGCAGCAAAATCCAGAGTGCGCTCGGGTACATGGCACCGGAATTTGCCTGCAAAACAGTGAAGATCACTGAGAAGTGTGATGTATACGGGTTTGGTATCCTGGTTTTGGAGATTGTTACAGGGAAGAGGCCAGTGGAATACATGGAGGATGATGTGGTGGTACTTTGTGACATGGTGAGAAGCGCTTTGGAGGAAGGTAGGGTGGAGGAATGCATTGATGAGAGGCTCCAAGGGAAATTCCCAGCAGAAGAAGCCATTCCTGTAATGAAGCTAGGCTTAATATGTACTTCTCAAGTGCCATCTAACAGGCCTGACATGGGAGAGGTAGTTAACATATTGGAGCTCATTAGATGTCCCTCTGAAGGACAAGAAGAATTGGGATGAATTAACTTGCTGTTTTCTTTATTAGTAGGATAGACAATGGGTTATCCGGGGAAGAAGAATCCGGTTTTATTTATTGAAGAGAGAGAGAGAGAGAGAGAGAGAAAATATTTGTTGCAAAATGTTTACTTTCCATTGTAATTTTTCCTTCTTAGTCTCTAGTTGTTTGTTTTAAGATTTCTCTTTGTTATGCTGCTACACCTAGGATGCCGGATTCCTTTTCACCGGGTTCCATTTTGGACCCCCCCTGAAAATTGTTGCTCAATTACTCATCTTTCATATTCTAGTTTGTTTGTTTCGGTGTCACATTTATTGTTCAGAGCTTTTTGCTTTTCCAGGTCTAGGAATGACCATATATCTTTTGTTCGTACGCTTTTGGCTTGTGCATAGAGAGCATGCTCTATAACACATACACACACATACATATAGTATCTCTTTTTTATGTCTTTTTATTCCTCTTGTGAAGGGAAATGCAGGAAAAAAGTTAATGGCATCTAATAATTTGAGCTGTGATAGTGTGTTGTCTAGGTTAAAGTTGTGTAAATGAATTGAAGAGGTCAACTTGACAAGAGAAATATTGTCATGGGAGAAAAAGAAAATGAAACACAACACTTCTTTGCCTCTAGTTTGACATTGATCTTGCACTGATTTCGTGTTAGAATGATGTGGTTGTTGGGCTAAAATGAATTTGACAGATAGAACTGTGGAATAAAATAAAGTGCAAATTTAGAAGTCAAAAGTGGTGAACAGAGCCTCGGGACTCCATAGATTCTAGCACTCATTTTGAAGGAAATGTTTATTTGAAATGTAACGAGAACAGTGCATATAATGGAATGCCAGCATTGCATATGCATATAATGGAATGGGAAAAAAGAGTGTATGCAGAGAGCACGCCTGACCTAAAAAGATCACGACGAAATAGTAAATCTCTGTTATTGGATTATACAATATTACCAGATATGATGCTGTCGGAATAGAAGCTCACTTTTCGGTGTTATATTGCTTCCCATGTTCTTTGCTTTTTCTTTTTTCCAATTACTCTTCTATTCTAAGTACTTTTCATAATTGTGTGTCTATATATATATCTTTAGTGGTTTATAATATATTTGAACGTGCAATTTACTTTATTTAGTCTTAATATTGTTCTAGTTGATTGCATAATTTAGTACCTGACGGGCTGTATCAACTGAGAATGTGAATAAATATTGTAATTTTAATCGCAAAGTTGGTACTATGATGAATGATTTAACCTAATTTTAAATACCAAAACAATCTAATTTTATATGTAAGTTTCTGAGTATTTGTTTCTTCTCTTCAGTGTCTCTACTTTCATTTTCACCTTACAAAAGAAGCAAAATTTTGCACTCTCCTTGCATTTCCACCTCGACCATTGAACCATACTATTTCACCTACCTCACATTTATTTCCACAGGATTCTCCCAAGAATTTAACCATGATGAATTGAATACACGATTTGACACTGTTTGTTCTTTTCCTCCATTTAGGCCAGCTAGTTAGGCCTGTTCCAAAACCATGTAGTTTGTTTGAAAGAAAACAAGAGAGGATGATGCAAGTTTGAGTTCAGTGTCTTCTACACTTATTTCTTTTCACCTTATTTATCACCCCCACGACACTGAAAAAAACACCTTTACACAGTTCTCTAGGTTTCTGCCTCATATTGTAATCCATTAATTCGTTATTATTCTCCCCCTCGAAAAAAAAAAAGGAAAAGAAGGTTTTAGGTGTAGGATAAGCATGTGCATATGTGGGAAGCAGTGAATGAGTTGTCCCTATTTTCCTAATGCAGATAGATATAAATTAACACAAACGTTGTTGGGCCCAATGGAACCTAAATGCATTGGCTTTCTCATCATCTCATTTATTCCACTCTTCCCAGATTGAATATCTCAAGGGCTCATGTGAGGGTAACAGAGTCCCACACTACTCTTCTTTACATCATTTTGCTTTTGCTAACATGCTTTATACTGTGATCTTTGATTTGAGCACAGCGTTCAATTTACAAAACGTAGAAAAAAAAATGAAATTTTATGATTTTTGTTACGTAAGAGAATGCATCTCAAATAGGAAAGTGGTTTTTAAAACACTCCTTTCATTCTTTATTCACTGTCACTGTCATTTGACAATGGGATACATATGATATATGACCCTTTTTCTTTCTTTCTTTTTTACAAATTACAGAAGCATTTTCTTCGTTTCGTTAATTGCAAATGATGTAGATTCTGGAAAAGAGGCACTAGACAACTCCTAGTAGTGCTGAAAACTTTTTTTTTTCTTTCTCGGGACAAGGTAATTAGGGTTTGACTGCAGTTCCCTATGGCAATGACTTATGCAGTAGGTTTTTGAATCGCTATAATGTTCTGTAGCACATATATGTATTGTTTTTATCATCCAAGACCTTTTCAATTGGTGAGACAGAACAAGTTATGAAGAACCCGTCAAGGTATTGGGATTCCAAAACACAATATATTGTTGTTTAGTAAAAACCTTGTATTGTTACATGTACATTGTCTGGTTGAGGAGTGAAGATTTAGCAGATCCATGTTCCTCCCTTGTCCTGGATGCAAAAATACTGCAACTGAAATTTGCAGAAACCAGGCGCTGTAGCCAAAATTGTTAAAAGTATATTTAAAACATGGTAATTTTAGAATATTATTATTATATACAAATTTCTATATGTTAACAGTAGATTAAGAAAAACTAAAAAACTACAATTTTTTCTTTTCAAATTAAATGATTTGGTTCAATTAATTCACTATCTCAAAGTTTGACAATTTGATGAATACGGATGAAAATATCTTTAACGATATTTAGAAAAGAAATTTTACCTTTCCTTTTTACCATTTACAGTAGCGTCTCCATTGTTTTTCCTCCGAATCTTTAAGGAGCGTCTTTTATGTAATGTACCCACACAAAAACTGCTACTATATAAAGCGTAAACTATTAAATAAATAAACATTATATAGAATTGCATACATTACCTAACTGAACATATAAACATTACATGAAACAAATATATATATATATATATATATATATATATGATTTTTTTATTTTTTGTATAAAAGATTTTATTATCACGTGTGAAGTTCTTGATATAACACGTGATAGGACAATGTCGTGTTAGTGACATTCAAATATCATTGTCATTTTTTTTAGTTTCTATATGTACTGGCGGAACTAGGATGTGACAGGAGAGCCACGACTCCCCATTTTTTTTTGAATTTTTTTTTATATATATTTATATATTTTTTAAAATTATATTATATATTATTTATATTAAAATTATATTATGGAAAATTATAATAAAAGATAAAATAAAAAATTTTA
>Ga0214544_1006253_pt1 | contig 22158 bp, 8 predicted proteins | sample CNSS3metaG_FD_160074 | JGI IMG/M metagenome (GOLD analysis project Ga0214544, IMG submission 160074) | Root nodule microbial communities from cowpea collected in UCLA plant growth center, Los Angeles, California, USA - CNSS3 | ecosystem: Host-associated > Plants > Roots > Nodule | place: USA...
CAAGTTCTTGTTTGTAATTTTTTTTTTTTTTTCAAATTTTGAGTGCTGAAGAATGTTGCTTCATTTTTCTTATTCGTAGAATTGTACCTAATTTAAAGCAATCATCCTAGAAGCAATACATTTGGGAAGAATAATCACATTTTAGTAAAATTGTTTTCATAAAGTAACTCGTTTATTCTTATCTTAATTTTGTATTAAAAATAATAAACATTAATCCTCTTTTCAGTGAGATTTTTATACTTTTTTTATTGTACTATTTAATGTAAATAATTTATTATATCTGAGATACTAATAATATATTCAGACGACACTACCATATTAATCAGCATGATGAAAATATAACGTCTAGTTAGATGTATTTTATTTTATTTTATAAATAACATTGTAATATGTAATGTAAAATTAATAATAAAATGCAGAATATGAGAAACCAAATTAAATAATCGAAACCAAAAACATAATAATAGAATATTTTATCCATAAATAAAATATTATAATTCCCCAATGCCACCTTAGGATAAAAAACGTAATTCATTGTTGTTTTAGTAAGAGTTAATATAAACATGTCAGGCTTTTAATTTGAACTGTTTCACACTTGCTCAGTTCCATAAAATGGTCATCTTCAACAGTACTTTTGCTTCTAAACATTTTGTCTATGAAACCAGTTCTCTGTATAAACAAGACTTCACTCGTTTCTACAGATTCAGTAGCAAACTTAAATTTAATTAAATTTGGGAATTAAAGTGAGGTGATTAGGTCCAAATACTAAAATGAGATGAGACATGGATGAAGCTTTTAATAAAATAAATGCAAGATAAATAAGACAACAAAGTCTACATGTAAAAAGAAAAGTCCTGTAAAAGAAAAACTTTGCGTGTTATGTATATATTATGATATTTGGTGAAGTTAGAAATAACCAAGACCAGCACACAACACCTTAAAGCTTAATTAAGGTAGAAAGAGTGCACTCTATGAGAACATAACGATTCTGTTTCCCCTAAATGGAACCTGGAAGGAAGGTCTTTACCTGATAAGGGTATCTTGATATACATTTGGGAACATTATCAGGTCTGCCAGAAAGTAGAGTGATAGCTGCTGGTATAGCTAACAACTTCTTAGTGACTTGCTCAGAAGTTCAGATTCTGAACTACATATACGATTCACATTTACAACTTAAGGAGATGAAAGAGCAAATGAAATAAACAAGGACATAGGTTTTCCTTACTGCTGCTAAGAGTGAGATTGTGCATGCTCAGGTTTGTGACTGTATTCATAATCAAGATGAACAAAAGCACGCTCGATCTCGGGTAAAAGCTCAAGCTTCTCTTGCAATGATTCTCCAATATCATGGGCCTCTTGCAGCTGCATATCTGCTGGCAGGACAATATCAACTTCAACAAAGTAGTGAGACCCGAATGTGTATGCCCGAACTGTATCAATGTGCCTCACAGCCTTGTGGTGGTTCCAGCATAGGTATGTGAGTTTCTGAAGATACTCAGGTGCAGCTGATTTTCCAACCAGGGAATTCACATTTTCCAACACTGTCATTGACCACGTGCGAATGGTGTACAACGCCAGCTGCAGCAGTGAGAGTTGCACATAAGTAAACCAAGTAAAGAACATTAAATGACCAGGTACAAAATGGTGGTAAGTTAGATGTGCTCCAAAGAACCTATTGTAGTTCACTAAAATCTTAGAACATCTCAAGTAGTGCACCAAAAAGCAAGGTTTTAATTCACTTTTAGTGAGGGTTACCATGCCAAATCAAATTTAAGAAGTTTAAGTACAGTCATCTGAGATCTTGAAAATATATTCCACATTTCTAAAAATGTTATTTAATCATGAGAACCAGTTCTTGCTGCTAGAAGTCACAACAGCTTCTTCCAATGGTAATCTTGAGTAAAAAATAGTGCTAAAACTTAAAAACCTCACAAGAACTGTGATTGAGGATGTGTGTGAGGCATGAAAGCTGCATATCAAACCATCATACTATACACATAGTTCAAGGACAGGCGTCAAATATTACGACAAGCTAATTAGATAGCCACAATTAGTTAATATAGCAATGAGAAATTTCATCGTAAGAATATAAGACCTCGATTTTCAAAAATAACATGAACACATACCAGGAGCTGAGAAACAGATGTCTACAATTGTTGATGGATAATATAAATTGAAATACTGTGATATTTTTGGTAAACTGTGGTTCTTTTACCTTCCGACCCAGAAATTAATCTGACTTATCACTTAATTCACTGAAAATTTGTTAACGAACGTCAAGGATTAAAGTCCCTTGTTGACAATTTAATATAAATTCTAATTTGTACAAGCTAAAATCGGAAATCTAATAATATAAAATTATTAGACAGATTCTATTAGTCAAATAAAAGAAAACAATAATAAAAAATGAGCCCTAATTGGACCTTAACTAACAACAAACATATTATGAACTTTTAACTTCAAAGAAAATTTGAGAACGAACATATATATCATTCTCTATGGCCACAAGTAGCAAACCAAAACCTCCAACAAAAGGAAAGTATTAACTTACAATGATAGCACCAACAGGGTCCATCCAATCATCAACATAGTTTGCCAAAAGTGCAGCAATCAGACCAATGACATTGGTGATCACATCAAAAAAATGATCCTGGGCATAGGCTTTAATGATCTCATTAGTAAAAGTGCGGCAATAAATCATCAGTAAGAATTTCACCAAAGTCACCGAAAGCATAATTCCCACAACCCATCGCTCTTGTTCATTGGTCAAGTTGAATGCATTGTCCTGGAAATGTTAAAAGAGATTCAGGAACTAAATGAAAAATTATTATTGTTCTATGAGTTCGGGGTCAACTTTGACTCTGTAAATATACACAAAATCAACTTACAGAATATATTAATGTGCGGATAGACTCCAAGATAATTTGCAGTCCCAGTGTAGCCATGACAGAGGCAAAAACAAGAATTCCCTGTACAATTTAAATTTTCACTTTATAGTTTACTCTTTACACATTAGAGCATATAAATACACAACCAAATTGTAGTATTCTTCCCTGATAGGTAATTTGAATACAAAGTAACTCCTGATAATCACTGAGATCATATTACTGGTGATGATTCAGATAATTTCAAACAAAATATCAATTAAGGAACTCACCAATGGTTGCATCCGTTTCTTTCCAATAGGGTACTGATACGGGTTTGGTGTCTGCATGGAAAATGCAGTGAACCAGAGGATAAATCCAGAAAGGAGATCAAGAAGCGAGTCTAAAGTCGATGCAATGATGGCTAGGGAACCACTTCGTATTGATGCATAAACTTTGGCGATAAAAAGAACCATGTTTGCTACATTTGACAATCTGATGGCAAACGTCTCACTTCTTGCTAACTTGTCTCGCTCCTCCTGCCCACAGCAGTGGATATTCAGCCAAGGTTTTTGACTATATAACCAACGTAAATCTAGATAGAAAAAAGGAGAAAATGAAATACAAACCTTCGACATTCCAGGAATAAAACCACGCTCTGCTAGAGCATCCATTTCAGTAAATCCCTCAAGCACTTCAACTTGCTGCTGGTAGTACTCCGCAATATTATCCTCTTGACCTGAGGAAATATATAACAGAAGGAAAAAAAATAAGACAAGATCCATGAGATCCCTTTCCATTTAGTAGAAAAGATGTCATAAGCAAAGCATTCCATTCAAAAAAGCTTGGCTAATTAAAAAGATAAAAAAAACTACAAAGAAAACTCAAAACTACATTGACCCTCAAGATCATATCCCTAACCTACCTTGTTAAATGGAAGAAAAAAATCAAATAAAGATCATTCACAGATGAAGAAAATCATATTCAAAGACACAATTATGCTTTAGACTTCCACGGTCACAAATATAGGACAAATGAACTTCATATACGGGCCACAAGAACTTTAAAGCTTTAGAAACAAGAAAACTTGGAAAATATAAGCTTCATAGCTCAACAGGCAGATGCTTATTGCAAACTGGGAAAGTATAAGCTTCAGCAAGAGCAGGGTCCAAACAACCCATTTATTTATACAAATAAAGAAAGAGACCAGAGGCACTCAGTTAAAATGCCAAGATCAATTTGTGAAACTTCTTCCACTAAAAACAGAGACCCAAAATAGAAAAGGAAAAAACTAATAAAATAGTACTTCAGTGCCCAAAAGAAGTTTTGCCTCTACCCTCTAGAGCTTCCAAATGCAAAACCCTATAGTCCATCTTCGAGCAACTGCCCCAAAGAAGCAGGCAATACCCGATGCAACAAAAATCCATGTCAACTTATTTCACATAGCAAAAAGGCCACCACACCATCAACCCACAATTCAAAAAAGACCCCACACACTATACCTAGCCTGCTTCCAAATTCCTGCACACGGTACTCAACCTGGCAAAAGGAGGACAAAAAACAAAGCATTCTACTCAAACTGAATGAAATCCAGTAATAATAGCATCTTCGACAAAGCAAAAACAATATCTGGACTCAATGCAGAGGGGAAACTTTACACAGAAAAAAATGAAATGGCACAAAACACCACACTAAAACTGAAACCACAATTAACCACAACCACTAACGTAAAGCAAATTGCAGATTCCTATTCGAACAAAACAAACAGTGAAATAAAATCTTTGTCAGATTAAAAGAAAATAAAAAGCAGATTCCAAATTGAACAATAACAATAATTGAAAATATTAAAATAAATAAATAAACAAACAAAACGAAGATGCGATTTTACTGTTTTGTTACCTAGAACGCCATAACAGTCATAGAGTCCGCGAGAGGGTTTCACTTGCTTCTCCGTGTGCTCTGAAGATATCTGAAACCCCTCGAAGTTCAACCGCCAGGACCGGTCACCATTGCCCGAATCTGAGAGCAGCGAACGCTGCTCCTCGCCTTGAAGCTCCACCGTCTCCACCATTTCCCGGTCGCCTGAGAATCTGATCTAAACGTCGTCGTTTTGGACAGCCCCGAAGGAGCAAAGAATGGAAGCACACGGTCGTCGTGGTTGGTGCTTGTTATAACAACAGCCGTAGCAGATTTTCAAACCGGTAAAGTGGATTCATGAGAAAAAAAAAATTGATAAATAAACAAAAGTGTGTGTGTGATATGAGATCCGATAGGCGCGTGTACCACGCAGGACTACATTTCGGCACTGTTCGACACGTGTTGCGTTTTCATTGGGCAGTGCTGGAAATTCGCGCGTGTGATGAGAATTTGTATGGTTACGCGTGGACGGCTGAGATTCCTTCAGCGCAAGATCTTTTTAATGTGGCTGCTTTACTGGAGCAGATTGAATCTGAACCGGTGGGGCCCGATTTGCGTAGTGTCCGGTTTTGGCATAGGGATGCGTAGGATAAAGTTTACAGTGCAGTCACATCCACAGCAATTGGAGAGTATTCGGCTAATGGTGTTTCGACACGTGGCGAGTTTCTATGATGATGGTTCTTTCTGAATATAGGACATAGTCTCGGTTGCATTGAATGGATGAGAATATGCAATTATGTGAAGACAGTGTTATTGTTATCATGTCATGTTGTGTGATGATATGTGATGTATGGGGAAATTGATGTGTGGTTAGTGGATTTTGGGACCCACTTTGAACCGTGATGGAGTTGCTGATTGATGTACATGACATGACATCCCCATCCATCATTAATGTTGCTTTGTATGAATCCCATTTGTCAAACTTCAAACCTATTCAAAATTTGTTACATAAATGGAAAAATAAAAATTAAATTTAAATGCTTTTTAATTTTGAAATGCAACAGAGTAAAAATCTTTAATCACATTTGACAATTGACAAAGACACACACACACAAAAATTATAAAGAGTCTATATCCATCATTCTTCTGTCAATACTTTACAATTAAATTTTATATATTAAAAACTGAGCATTTTTTTTGGCATATATGAAAAATAAACTGATTTTATTTTAATTATTTTAATTAAACGGACAAATAAGAGGAAAAAATTATTACTTTTTATAGAAGGGAAAAGGACAGCACTTTTATCTATTCGGTACATCTTTTATTTTTGGAGAAGTTATATACTCTTTGGCATGTATAACTTTTATTTTTTTATATACTCAAAAAAGAAAGAAAATATTTTCTTTTTGTTTTTTTATCGAAGAATAAAAATATATGCCACTTGCTAAAAAAAATCTGTCTTTTATTTTATTTTTTGTCCATTCATTTTTTTTCTTTCCTTAACTCGTTAACAATAACGTTTATTTAAAGGTAAATAATATTTGAAAAATATGCAATAAGAACATTTGTGAACCGTGTTTGTTTGATTTATTAGTCGGTTTTTTATTCGTTTTTACGTGCAAAAGGTGCTTACTATAATAATTTTTTAGGTATAATATACCATATGTTATAAAAAGGAAAATGCAAATCCTTATGTATTTTAGATGAACCTAACATTGCCTTTTGAGTGTGGGAATGGTATTGATCCTTCTCAATGAAGTGATTTGAAATAAACTGTTTGACATTAAACTTAAGAATAATTATTGTATTTTTAAGATAATTTATGGTGGTTCAATTTATCTAAAATAGATTTTTAATTAATTTTATAATTTTTATTCGTAATAAAATATCTATTTAGTTTTAAATAATTTTTAATCTAGACTTTTTGGGTTTCTTTTTTCATAAAACATAGCCATGGTATATTAGATTGAATTAGAAAAATATTTAAGCATTTTAGGACTTCTAAAATACGAGTAAAAATAGTTGTTTGCGAGAATAATTTCAGTTTTTTTTTTTTTTTTGGAAGAGCAAGTTGAGTTGAGTTGAGTGGTAGGCAAGGTTGAAGTGAAAGAAAAAATAAAATAAAAGATTCTTGCAACTGTGTTAGTTAGGACATTTAATAACAAATTGAATAAAAAAATGGAAATATAAATAACTCACAGACGTATATTTATATCTATTTAAATAATTTTACAATAAAAATTTAGAATATCTTGATAATAGAAATCATACATATTATCATAAGGTTAAGATCTAAATTATATGATATTTGATTTATACTATAAAATATAAACTTTATTACAAATTATTTTATACATAACCTACTTTAACTTGTAAAAGAAATATTTTTAATTTTCGTTCGTTTGTAGCTGGTGGGCGAAATCGAACATATCTTATCCGCTTGGAATTGGACACGTGGAAATATATATTAATTTAAAGAGGGAGCATAATATATAAAATATAAAAGGTCAAAATTGTAATTTACTTCAATGACATAGCTTGAAAAGCTATTACTCTCTCATGTACCACCAAAATTCTTAACCTTAAGTACCAAATCTTTAACCAACTTAACACTTCAAAGCCTATACACAATCTTTTAATTAATGTAGAAGATAAGGTATATATATATATATATATATATATATATATATATATATATATATATATATATTAACGTGTCAAAGTGATAATTAATACTTTATTAATATATACCAATAATAATAATAAAATCAAAAGTCAACATTATTGAATTTTTAATAGATTATATAGGATCGATGAATTATCACCTCCGATCCATGATAAAAAAAGTGTGATTTAATGCATTAAAAGCTATTAGATTTTAGTTTAATCATTCCATTGTGGACTTCGCTATTTGCTATATTTGTCTTCTTGTAAAAAAATAAGTTAAATAAAGGTTATATTGTATATTTTATTTTTATGTTTTTAAACTGGTTTTCAAAAGTGTAAAAGAAAATTATAGTTTTGTTACCTCAATTAGTCTTACTTAGAAGTAAAAAGTCAAAAACAATATAAATATATTTTTTTAAAAATTTAAGGATAAAATATATGAAAGAATCTTAGACTTTAAAGTAATATGGTATTTGATTATTAAGAGGGTCAAAGTAGTTAATACAATTCAACATAAATGATTTATTATGAGTTGAGTTAAAATTTAGTCCATTCAACCCAAATTTTTTAAACCCAATAACTTGTGGTTTCACATTTGATAAGTGGGTGAGTTTACAGATCGATTTACTTAAAAATATTTTTGTTTTTTAAAATTATTTTATATATTTATTACTATATATAATCAAAGTTGATTTACTTAACTCATTTTTATTATAACATAAATAACGAAAGTGTTTACCTATTTCATCAAATATTATAATATTAAACATATCAAAATGTTAATATACATAATATGAAGTATTAAATAATTATAATAAAAAAATATGAAAAAATGGTAAAAAATTAATAAAAGTTGTTGTTGTTTGAGTTATGGCTCAACTCGATTCGAACTCACTCATCCTATGAATTAAATAAGTTAGTTTCAGGTTGATCTACATCTAAAATTATTGAATCTTTTGCAACTCAACTTGGTTCGAACCCATAATAAGTAGGATTAGCTTACGGATTGAAACTTATTTTGACATTTATAACCATAACGAAGTTGTCTCAATAAATTTGAGGAAAAACAAACATAGATACCGTTTACGAAAACGAAAAAGAGGTTTCAAAAAAAAGTACTCATTCTTTAAGGGAATTAAATAATAATTTTAAAGATAATCGTAATTCCACTTGTATCTCAATTGGTTGGAAAGGTTACTTTTAGTATGTCAAATAAATTTACATTATTTATAAATAAAGGTTCAAAACAATTTAAGTACAATTTCTTCGTTGACTTCTTAATAATAAAATCGTGACATAATTTCAAATTTCAAAATTCAAAATGAACAATACTTTTGAGACTATGATTGACTTTAGTGATTTTATATCAAAACATTAATTTCATCTATAATTTTTTCTTATGTTTTTATTAGGGAACTTGTTATGAGATGTCCAATAACTTTATGTTATTTAATAGTAAAAAATATGTTAATAAATTTAATATTATAATATGAAGAACTGTATAATTTTTGTATAAAAGATACGTCAATAACATCAATAATACTATGTTTACTCGGTTAAGGTAATAATTATAAATAATTAAATATAATCTAGTATCACCATATAATTTTATATAAAAGATATAAATTATAAATTGTTGTTACAGGTCCAACGGTAGTATACTTTGTACATTGAAATGTTTATTTATTTTTTTAAAATATATCTTTGTAAAATAAGCATTAGACGTGTATACAAGGGTAAGAAATATATAGGTTAGGTTGAGTCACGCTTAGTTCTAATTTGTTCCTCAATGTTGACTTTAATAATTTTGTAAACTAAAATATTAGTTACAACCACACAAAAAATTCATAAGTAAAAAAAACATAGTCAAAAAAGATAGCACGAAAATATATATAAAAAATGTAATAAGTAAAAATTTATAAAATATAATTAATTCAGTCTTCGAAGGAAATTTGAAATCGACTAAGACTTTGTGTTCTCAGTGAAAAGTTGATTTTGTATTATTAATTTGTTCTCAATAATCTAGTTGGATATTTAATGTTTGTATTCGTCACAACTAAGGATAATTTGTCTAATGGGAGAATTAAATTATTTTAATTATTTTCTTAACAGGTGAAAATTTTTTTACTGCTGGTTTTAATATATGAAAAAATTCTACAGATTAGTATTTTTTTAGATGAAAGAATGTATATATTAAATATCAATAATGAATATAAAGTAACAATGATGAAAGAAGTGAGTTTATAGGTTTCTAAATCACCTTCTGTTTGTAGATTTAAATAAAAACATTTTAGGACAACGTGTTATATAACTTTATTATTTATTTGAGCACATGGGTCGATAAATTGAAATAAACAAATAACCATTTGGCACCTCATTGTATTAATAATTTATTCATATATCCTTTTATGTTCTTAAATTAAAATATTAATATATATTATTATATTATTAAAGTACAGTTGTTAAGTAGGTGTTTATTGATTGAATGTGTCAAATATAAATTTTCTATTTTTTCTAGACAAGTGGTTAGGTCTTACTTTTACGTACATACAATTGAGTCAATCTTTTAAATATGGGCCATTTCATCTTGTACCTCCGTAATTTCTTCATGCACCTCCATAAATTAAATAAAAAGATTATTTTATTTATTCTAATCCTCTTCTGCGAGGTGCATCCTCTTCTCTCTCCCCTTATTATTCTCTCTTATTTTTTTCACAATCTTTTATCTCCTATCTATTTTTTTTTTTAGAATTACACAAACACAAATGGTTAAAAGATGAAAAAATATGAATAGACACACACAAACCTGTACCATAGATCACTAATTCATAAATCTTTCACTTTTTTTTTCTCACCAAACATCCATTATAATTATACAACCATAATACAAAATAAAAAATAACTGGTTAAAATATTAATTTAGTATTTATTTAATTTTAATATGTTTTTTCGTTTAATAAATATCAATTTTTGTCAATTTTGTTTAATTTAATAATTTTTGTTAATGTTATTTAACTAATTAACTAATTTTTGTGTTTTTTTTAATTTAAAAGAAAAAATGTTCATATATTAAGTCAGTATCGTATTATGTGACGGTGACAGTATCACGTTTTACGGTAAGTGTGTAAGTGTCATTATCACGTGTCAGTGTCTTATATTCAACTTGGTCGTTATATTCGTTATTTTTATTAATCCAGTCCCTTTATTAAATAGAAATTTTTGTAAATATCAAAATTCTTTTTATATAAATAGCATCTTGACTTTTATGTTAAACTATTTAATTGATTTGTAACCTAAAAATCACATAAAGTAATAATTTATGTAATTTTTAATCTCTTAAAATTTTAAACCAATGGTATTGGTCCCCATTTATAAAGTTTTATTCTAATTTTAAACCAACTTTGACCATAAATTAGAAATATTGAATAAAAAATTATATTTATATAAAAATTATATTTGGTCTTAATTTATAAATAGACAAAATTGTATTATTTTTTATAGGATTGAATTAAACTAAAATGATGAATATAAAAAGCAAATTGAATTTCAAACACTGATACGTAACACTACCGTCATGGCACAATATTAATTTCACACGCAAACATTTTTATTTTAAATTAATAATAACTATAAAATGAATCAAAAAAAAAAGAACGAATATGCACTATTAACTATTCATTAATTATTTATATGACATTAAAAAAATATTAAATTGAACAAAATTTACAGAAATTATTAACTTAAAAAAAATTAGGATTTGATCTACAAAACCAAATGAAACTATGACTGAAACGATATTTCAAGTTTCAATAAAAAGGATATTACAATTAGTATAATCTAAAACATTTTTTTTTTACTTTTCTATTTTGGGTTATATAACTTGGTACACAAAGTTTTATATTTGGAATTGCACGGTCAGTAATGAAAATTAAAATTAAAAACACATTTTAAATTGTATAATTTGAAGTCTAAAATAAAAAATGTATTTTAGATTGCATAATCTAAAATGTAAAATTTATATTTTAAATTTTAGACTGTATTTTTCATTTTACATTCCAAATTATATAATCCATAATACAAATCTTATATTTTTAATTATATATTCCGAAATATTTCTTGGATCATGTATTCCAAAACAAAAATTGGAAAGAAGGTAAAATTATAATTTAAAAATATATGGAAGTGTTGGAAGAAATTATGGAGTACATGAAGAAATTCCCTTAAATATGTTTTGGTCTATTGAGGAATTAGTTTATGACTCTTACAATTAACTTATGAAACTCACCATTAAAAACAGTTTAAAATTTCTTATTTGAAAAATCAAATTTAAATCTTAAAGACATTAGAAATAAATAAATATATATATATATATATATAGAGAGAGCGAGAGAGAGAGATACTTATACTTATTTAGATGAACATCTAAGTGAGTTGAGTGAAATAAATGAATTCTATATAATATTTATATATTTAGTAAACTTATAGTTTTAGTATGATACTTATCCTGTTTTTTAAAATAAAGTATGTGTTTAATACAACAATTATGTAATTACGTAAAAAGTATTAATCTTTAAATAACATTTAAAGTCTTATTAAGTTTTCATTTGAATTTATCAAATATGATGTGAAATGTTGAACTATCTTTTATCACACTAATGTATCGGACACTGGAATACTATTTTAAAATTTGTAAATAAATACTTGTTTTATTTATTTAATCTTTTGAGGTTGTCACACATTATATTCCTATTTTGTTTTTTTCTTGCATAATATATTTTTTTATCAAATACATATAAATACATTTTACATATTGACAATCTACGTAGTGCCAATATAATCTTATAAACAACAAGTATAAGTATACAGTTCAAAATTAATTACAGATTTGTGAAGGAATACTTTTCTTTTTATAGGTTTAATTAGTCGGATGCTACATACTCTTATTTAGATGTGTTAATTTAGTAACCGCTTTTAAAAATGTATTAATCGAATTTCAATTCTTGAAGTAGTATCTCAATCAAGTCCCTTTTAGACAAAAATTATTAAAATCGTTAACTTAATTAATGAATTTTACCACTAAATTTTAATATAAATATCAATACTTAATTTTGTAAGTCATTTTAAATATCAATACCGTTAATTGTGTTAATAATTTGTTGTTTAAAAATAACCTAATTGAAACATCTTTTCAAAGATTGAAACTCAATTGACACATTTTTAAAAACGGATACCAAAATGACATATTTAAACAAAATAAAAGTGGGTACTATTCTATTAATTAAACTTTTTTTTTTTTTTTAAAGGGAATGCACATAGTATTTAAATTTCAAACAAAACGCATGTACATAATTCAATAACTCCTAAAACTCCTTTTAAGTTACCAACCGTTATTCCTTGACCTAAACTCACTTAACTAATAATTATGTCATAAATTATAATTCTCAAAAGACACTTAACACCCACCAAAACATTTAAACCACTAAAAGGATTTTTTTTTCTTTTTTTCTTTTTTATAAACTTTTAGTGGACTAATTCATTTTTGTAAAAAATGAGTTAAATTAACTCAGAATCGTAAAAAAAAAAAAACTTTGTTTATGTCATTTGATTTTGAAACCTATATATAATAAACAATTTGTTATAGTGATTCCAAATTTAACTGAATAATAAATTTGATTTATATGTCATCGCATAATTTATTATGTAGAAAGAATACAAAACTGACATAAATTTTGATCTATATGTATATCATTCACAATTTATTATATTGGATGACCACAAAATTGACATAATAAATTTTTGATTAAATTGTTGTTTTGGTTTTTGTACTTGTCAAACAATTTTACATTTTGTTAATTTTGATAAAAAAAACGTTCATATCATATATGTTAATTTTGATCTTAGTTATTGTTATTGCAAAAAACATAAATATATTCTTTCAAACTTGGACTACAATTCAAAATAAAAAATAATCAGCTCTATTATATTAATATATATATAATAATTATAAAACTTTCAATTTAATCAATTTAACCTGAATACTTAATGTCATTAAAAAATATTAATGTAAAAATAAAACATTTTTTATACATTCAAAGTTTTTAATAAACATTATAAATAGCATATTAAATATTGATGTTAATAGTTATAATTAAAAATTAATTTTAAAAATAAGTAATATATATATATATATATATATATATATTATATTTATTGAGAAGCAATATAATTATACTTAATAAAAACACGTTCATATCATATGATATATATTTTCAATAAATACATATAAAAATTTTTCGGTATATTCTTTAAAATTGTCATTTCAATATTATTATTTGATTAAAATATCCCCTCATTATATAAGTGTAATTTTTTTAAAGTAAATTATAATACATTAATTATTCTTATTTTATCATGTGATAAATTAAATTAAAATTTCACTTTCTAATTTTATAAATTTATTTATCTACTTAAAAATAACATTGAAAATAATTATATAAGTTTATTAATAGGAATTAAAAATATTACAACAAGAATAGAGAATAAATATTAATAACATTTTAAATTGAATATTCATTCTATTAATTAAATAAAAAAATATTTCTCATATATTATTTATTTATATGTTTTATTCATAGATAATTTTACTAAAATTAACTTAATTTTATTCATACAAAGCAACGTATTTTTATTAAGTATAATTATATTGTTTCTCAACATACATGATATATATATATATATAAATTTTTAAAATTAATTTTTAACTTTAACTATTAATATCAATAATTTTTTTACAACTAATAATATAATGATGGTTAGTTGTAAAAAATAATGACTCATTATTTTTATCGATATTGACCGATGAAAATTTTAATATATAAAACAATAATATTTTTATTATGATAATAATTTATAGGATTTGAAAATGTTTATTTATTTTTGTGAACAATATTTATTTTTATTATGTTTTGCTTATATTAGATTCTATTATTTACTTTATTAAAATAATTTTTTATTTAACTAACTCTTATAATTTTATTATAATTAAATGTCTACATATACTCTATAGGATATTACAATATATTTCTAGAAATATTACGATACATCTCCAAAAATATTAAAATATATCTTCAAGATATATTTTAATAATATCTTATAATATAGTAATTTTTTATCTAATTTTATTATATATCAAATTATTATGATATATAATAGTTAATTATCTTATGCAATAAAATCTCTTTCCTATATTTATATTTGTTTATCTATGCCTTAAAAAACTTATAAATATAGCATTCACCACACCAGTCACTCAATTCTAAATTAAATATTCTCCTTTATCATTACTACCATTACTTGAGCAGAGTTTTTTTGTAAGTTAATTTTTTCTGTTTTTTTTTTCTTAAAGTTTTCTAAGTAGGAGGTAAGAAGTGGATTCTTGAAAACCTCAATGGATAAAAGTTAATTTTGCTTTTTCTTTAAAGGTCAAGAAAATTTTTAGTATATAGATTTTTGTTTGCATGCTGCACTATTTTCTCTGTTAATCTCTTGTGACCTGTTTTATTTGTTGATTTTGTCTCTAACAACGTGGGAAACTGTTGGAGTACCTATTGGGAGAGATTAACATACCATAGTGTTTCAAACAAAACTGTATTATGTTTAATGTTCTTTATATCTCACCATGGTGCGAATGACCCTGTTGATGGAAACAATGGTTCTTTTATGCAATCAATGTTTGCGGTCATTTTCTTAGTATAACTAAATAAAAATCAATCCTTCGTATTCATCCATACTTTTCATGTTTTTCACTTTTTCACAGTCTTCATTCACATAAAGAATAATGGTCAATGACAAGAAGGGATTGGTTCATGATTTATACAGAGTTAAAAATTAAATGTTTGAAAAGTTGATACGGAAATAGCATTTATAAATCAATTTTTACATAAACTAATTTTAATTTAAAATGAAATTAATATAATTTTTCTTAATGTTTATTATTCTTTTTTAAACATGTCAAATTAACTTATACTTAAAATCTATAGTCTGGATTCTCAAATTTGGTGTTATTCCTATACTATACTTATAATCTTGTAATATATCTGTCAATGTCAATCAAATAGTAGCGACAAATAACACAGTGAAATACCTTAGAAATAATGAAAGAGAATCATATGACTAATCCTTCACTCATTAATGTTGAAGTGACTACTTAAAGAAATAAAGAAGCAAAATGGGAGAGACAAAGTAAGATCTGAAATGAAGCTGTGTGCCTTGATCTCTGCCGCTTTATTTTCTTTTATATTGTCATGCACTTTTTTACTTTATTTTATGTTATGTATGTTTGTGTCAACCACGTGCACTTTTTTCTTAGTGTTTTTTATTTGTCATCCGATGTAGTGTGTTGTCTATGCACTTATTAATAGATTTAGCATAGAAAAAGGTCTAATTAGGTGTCTAATTTGCTTCTTTAAACATGAAAAGATGGAAGATTCTGTTTCATTCGTCAAGCTTTGCTCAACGTTCATATATGCATGTAATGATATAAATACCTCCAATGTGTAAAAGTAGGGACTGTTTGGTATTTAATGTTAGGTTTTATTGTGATTTTAAGTATCTTAATATTGAAAAATATTTTCTTAAATCATTCAAAGTTAAAAGAAATATGATTTTAGTTTATGTATGCTAAATTTAAAGAATTAAAATGTTATTTTAGGTATAGGATTTATGATTTAAGATGTAACTAACTACTCTCGATGCATATTTGGTATTATTGAATACTAAATTTGAGGTTGTTAACATTCTCTCAACTTACAGCACACGGAATAAAACTCATGCTTAAATTCTTGGTACTGATTGTGTTTTCTTTTTAAGTTTTTTTCTACTTAACAAATAATGTATTTTGAAATATATTTTATAGAGTGGAGAAATTTACTTATTTGATGTAATTCATTGGTATCTATGATGTGCTTTGTTTTATGTAATGTGCCGGGTTGCTTCTAAAACAGGATTATATGATTGGAAATTAAATATCTCATGTTACCTAAGTACATCTTTGTGTGCGTATTGAACTTAATTTTTGTGCTTAATGATTTGGGAGGTGCAATAGAAAGGGAATGCATGACAGCATAACATAATTGGAACTTACGCCAAGGTGATTCAATGTCGATGGAACAAAGTAATTTTTACTTTTTCATTTAGCTTCTTGAACTATTTCATGTAGTGCTATGAATCTCTTTAGATGTGAAGAGAATTAAAAGGCTTTTGTAGTTGAAAATATGTATAAAATGACAAGGGTTATTTGCTATTTGTATGGAGTCTAAAAATGGTCAATATAACTTTTTCAACTATATTTTTTAGTGTTGAAAGTAAATAGTCTAATTTATTTTGTATATATGATTGTAGGGATTTTAGAATATGTTTTTTTTTATATTTAAATTACTTACGAAATATTTTGTAGGTAAGTTATTTATGAAGAATTTTGTAAGGATGCTATCTATGAAAATCTTTATAGGTAAAATTATTTACAAAATTTTTCGTAGGTAAATTAAATATTTTTTCATGATTTTTTGTAGGTAATTTTTATAGGGATGGCAAAGCGGGTTAATTCGATCCGTTTTGGCTTGCCTTGCGTTTTGGCTCGTCTTGCGTTTTGGCCCGTCTTGCGTTTTGGCATGTAAAGTGTGGATTGGGTTGGGCTCTTGCAGTTTAATTTTGGGTTGTCTTTTCTGGCCGTGGACCTTCCGGCTCGATGCATTTGTGATGTTGAAATATTTTTTTTTTGTGTTGAGCAAAATAATTTTTATTTTATTTTTTCATAATAATTGATATTCATTTTCTATCGAAATAATTTCAATTGGTTTATCTAATCAAAGACAAGAAAAATAATAATGAAGATTATAGTTAAAATACAATAGCAACATGTCACCTTATAAGACATCTATTAGAAATGCATAAAAAGATACTTCATATTCAAAATTAAAATCATTATTTTATATACAATGATTACACATAAATATAATAATAATAATAATAATAATAATAATAATAATAATAAGAAAAGGAATTTAAAGAAACAACATGATGAATGATGTGAGAACTGAAAAATAAAAATATAATTTTGTAAGCAAGTTAGTCTTGCCCCACCTTTAACCCGCGTGAGTTGCGGGGCAAGCCATTGCGGGTCAGTGCATCCCAACCTGCTCCATGTTTTTTTGTGCAGGTCTGCGGGTCAATCCGCTTGACCCGTCCTGAATTAAAATCCCTAAATTTTTTATGTGATTTTGTAGATAAAGTTTGTAATTAAATTATCTATACAAAATGTTTTTCATAAGTAATTCATAAATAACATAAAATTACTTTTGAAAATTACTCATTATTTACGAATTATTAACATAGATAATAATCATATTTCTTACCTGTATTCTAGAAAAAAAATATATTCAATTTATTCTATTAAAAAACCTAAAACGTGAATAAATATGAATTGATGAACCTTAATTTCAGATATATTTTCAAATCATAAACTGATCTTAATTTTTAGATGATTTTATTTCATTTCTTATATATTTTTTTAATAAGTCTTTATTTTCTTTTTTAAGAAAAACATTTAAATACGCTCTCATATATATATATATATATATATATATATATATATATATATATATAAAATATTAATACTAATATGAAGATGCTGGTTTAAAGAATTATATAGAACATTCTTATTAGAACAGAAATAAATATATTTTACTCTATATTTTGAATGGGTTTTCATATATTTTTTCAAAAGAAAACTCGTTTTTTAATTCCATAATTAGCATGTGTCCTTTGTCTTTAACACAATAATATATTCTGTTCATTATTTATTAAACTCAAAGTTTACTCACTATAAACAAATTTATAGGATTTTTTGTGTTTTTTTCAAATGAGACAAGTTGTAGGTGAAATGAAATCGTTCTCTACCCTACCGGTTTCTTCTTTCTTTTTTTTTTTCAAAAAATAAAGTCGTTATCTTAAGAACTGGTTTTTATTGATTGATAAAGTGAAGTCGTGCTCGTACAAGACGACTACATTGTGTGACTCATGACACCTTTAAATTTTATTATTGCTTCAGTTGATTAGGATGTTGGTGTCATTTTGTGACTCATGAGTAGTGCCATACAATTTCATTATTGCTTTATTTGATTAGTGAGAGAAGAAAATAAGAGAAAAAAAAAAGAGTTGAAAATAATTATATTTTTCCATAAATATTATGTAGTCAAAATTTTAATGTTTTTTTTTAATATATTGTCATTATATAATATTCATCAAGAGTGACAATCTTTTGTACTGTTTGTTTTCGTAGTCTGCTATGGATTAAACTTGAATTTTGGAAATGTTAAAATTAAAAAAAAAAAGAAGAAGGGAAGTCGTCATGTACGAAGACGATTTCATTTTTGCAATTAATAGAAAATAGTTTTTAAGATGACGACTTCATTTTTGGAAAAAGAAAAAAGAAACTAACAGGGTGGAAGACGACTTCAACTGTAATGTCGTCCTCCACACTAACGACTTACCCTCATCTTACAAAAAGAATTTGAACAGACTCATTTTTTCAAATTCTAAGTTTAAAGGATCCTGAAATACAAAAAAAGTCCAAATATATAAGAAGAGAACTTATGCCCTTAGCCAAATAATCCAGCTAAGAATACTCTCACATCTTAACACATAATCATTTGGTAACATATGGATCTCAAAATACTGTAGAAATGAGAAGAATGATTCAAGAAGCAGAGGAGTACAGGTTTGAAGATGAGATTTTTCTTAGAATGGCCAATGCAAAAAATGAATTGGATGGTCATATTTACAAGATCAGCAAGGCTTTAGAGAAAGAGAATATCAGCTCAAAGTTGAGCTCGAAAGAAAAGGAAGACATCAACTTTACAATTTCTAGAGCCATTGATTGTCTGAACCAGATAGAAGATATAGCTGCGGTTGAAAACTGTCTGAGAGAGCTTAAAACGATCTTTGAAAGAATTATGGTGGTGGAGAAGGGTTGTAAAAGAAAAAGATCATCATAGTCTGAACCACTGATATGCTTTATAGTTGCTATTGAAGATGGTGTGATTTCTGAACGAATTATGGTCACGGAGAAGTTTGCTTAGTTGTTTTCAGCTGTCTTTTTTTGTGTCACTGATTGGTCACTTCACATGTGATAAAAACTTCTTTTATGTTTATACGGAATATATGATAATGTAGTACTTGGTTTGAAAATGGTCATTGTTGCCAATGCATATCATTTACATTCGATTTGTCCTTGGATTCTTCAATGCACACAGATTGGTGTTCAGTCTACGTTTTTTTGAAACTTTTTGTTTCAATGTGACTAATACAAACTTTATGATTAGTATTATGTAATATTTGATGCTTTTTTGTCATACAAGTGGAATTTTTTCACAAAAATAATTAAATTGTGCCAGGGTTAAAAATTGTATGCATATAAGTAAGAAGAGGCAGAGGCTCAAGCTTCTTCAGTTGATTCAATTATTTTCTGCAGATGAAAAATGAGACTTCTTTAGATGGCGAACTTAGAAGTAACATGGGTGATACTCAGGCATCGAAGAAATCTGCTGCTCTCACCCAGGTATCACTGTTTGACTTGTTTGGTGAAGGAATTCTTTCCTTCATTCAGGCTCCTGAGATGTATATGTTGTCGTGACTTTACACTAATTTGATGAATAGAGCACGGATAATTCATTGACTATTAATTCGAGAACAAACTAAATTCCTCCATAGCATGTGAAGTCCTTGTTGATGGTTTCTTTAGATGTTAGTGAATAGTGCTCAATGGGAATCTCATGTTTGGTAGCAAGTAAAATTCCTTATTGCAGCCTATTCCGAAATTGAAATGATTATGGAAAAATAATATTTGTACACCAAATGGGTATGTATAGACTTGAAGAAAGAAAAGAGATAGGAAGATAAGAGAAAAGGAGATGTGATGTAAAATAAGAGAGGTAAAAGAAGTGTATTTTGATGTTACAATACTAGTAGAACTTTGTTGATACGTTTGATTAGTGTCCTACGTTTGATTAGTGTCTTGCCTGTTTATTCTTTAGTTTAGTGGACTATATTGGATGCTTCCTTCCCACCTTAGGTCGTGATTCTTGGTATTTTCCACTGTTTTCATTTCACAAATTCACACTTCTACGGTGGAAAATTATTGGTATATGGGGGCAACTTTTTTAAATAAAGAGACTGGGAATGAGAATGTGTTTAGAGAAATTTATCCGTAAGTATTCTGAAGAGAGAGAGAAATAAGACTAAAAATTAAATTGTTTCTTTCATAAATTAAGTGTATACAATTTATTTCTTCTCATTGATTATAATTGGCATTGAGCAAAGGGCGTATTGAAAGTGTAAAACAGGGAGTGTCCTAGGCTTATTCTTCCGGTGAATAAACAAAGCATAGTTTGAAAGTCTTAAACAGGGATAACCACTCATTGTTTTAATATATTCAATAAGCTAAAGTTATTATGCTTTTATGTTAGCAATAAAGGATCTTCTTCGTTTATACTTTATTATTTCTTAATAAACTAATGCCAAAGCTTATAAGTATCTGTGTTTGGTATCACATCAGTTTTTCTTTTAACGAAAAAGACCAAACTTCCCGTTCGTACCTCACTTTTGAATTGTACCATATTATTTAATATTTAAGTTTCAAAGGATGATCTTCTTCGTTTATACTTATTTAATAATTTTTCCTTTAAATTAAATTTATTTATTAATTTTATTGAAATAGGTTGAAAAATAACTCATAAGAATTTGTAGTCCACTGAATCAAGATTTTTACAATTTCTTTTTCAATACCTTTCTTTCGGACTAAGTCCTGGAATTCTTTTACTAATAAGTAAAGATTCTGCAATTTAGTTTTGAGAATCTACTAAAATTAAATTCCCAAATCCGTGAACTAAATTCAAAATAAGACGTGAATAGTTTCTAATGTTTACACGAAAAGAATCTTCGCATTAACGCGTATATTATGATTATGACATATATATGAGATAGAGTTTGTATTTTGAGGATTAAAAGCGTCCTTTGACATATACCTAATAAAGTGAAAATGTAAGAGAGCAAATAAGTTTTTCTAGAATTATAATATATATAGGGTCTTGCCTTGTTTATTCTTTGGTTCAGCGGACTATACCGGATGCCTCCTTCTCATCTTGCGGCAGAATTTTGTCCAGATTAATTCATTTAAATTTGGCCAAATTTCTTGGTAGAAGTCGGCAGAATATCGATCGGATTGACTCATTGAATATAGTTGAATTTTAGTTGGATTGATTGGGTCAAAATCGTTCGAATTTTGGACATGACTGACTCATTTGAATTCGGTTGAATTTTAGATGAGGATGACTTGTCTGAATTTATCTAGGGCGGACTTGGTCGAATAACGGGCGAAGCTAACTTGACCAATTATAGTCGAATTCTAACTAGACTAACTCAATCGAATTTAGTTAAATTTCGGTTGGGGAAGATTTAGTCAAATTTAATCGTATTAAAATAAAGGAAAGATTTTTAATTGATCTTTGATATTAAAAGGGAAAATATTAAAAGCACAATTTTTATTAAGAACCCAATTCACCCTCCTCTTGGTTTTGTCCACACGCTCAAACATTCCGCTGCGCGATACCAACAATTGGTATCAGAGCTTGCTTTGATAGTTATTCAAATTTTTCGAAAATGGTTGGACAAAATCAAACTTTTGCTGAGGGTGCGTCTATTGACAGACCTC
>Ga0214544_1006257_pt1 | contig 22145 bp, 25 predicted proteins | sample CNSS3metaG_FD_160074 | JGI IMG/M metagenome (GOLD analysis project Ga0214544, IMG submission 160074) | Root nodule microbial communities from cowpea collected in UCLA plant growth center, Los Angeles, California, USA - CNSS3 | ecosystem: Host-associated > Plants > Roots > Nodule | place: USA...
CAAGGATTCTGAAATTGTGCAAAATATGAACCCACGATTAAGCATCACAAATTCCATTTCATTCAAAGCTACGAAATTGAATAGGATGAAGAGAAATTAGGAATTGGAGTGCACTGCAAAACATCAATCTCATGGTTTCAAATCAGTTTCTTCAAGGAACCAATACGAAAAACTTAGCTAGACATGGAAAATGAACAATCAAACACTTCAAAACTGTAATAACAAAATAGAACCAAGAACCCTAATTTATGAAATCTGAAAAGCGCAATTCAAGAGCAAAAATAGAGATTTCAAAGCTTAAATGGAATGCAAAACGGTGTTGTCATATATAAATGCGAAAAACGGTAAAAATGAGCCAAAAACGTGAAAAACCGCAAGGAGGACGTCCATGGAAGCTTGGAGAACGAAAATGGAGGTTTTGAAGAGAGGTTGAAGATGGTGGAGCGACTAGCCTCTCTCATGCAGACCTAATTCGTGGTCATATCACCCCTGCCACTCATATTTACAAAACTGCCACTCTGTCACTCAGATTTACAAAAATGCCACTCTGGGCCTCAAATGTTGACCCATTGACTTTGCTAACGTGGAAATGACATGGAAATGATGTGGCAATGATGTGGAAAGTCTCTTCAACTAAATATTAATGTCCAAGCTCCAAAATTGCTTCACCCAAATACCTAAAAATAATTAAAAACAAAAATTAGGCCAAATAATGTGAAATTAGTCCAAATTCGGAACAGTGGCCCAATAAAGCCCAACAGATGAAAAACACTCTAATGATGAACAATTAAGCACTAATCAATTGTCTAATGGGTGCACAAAGGCTAGTGGAATAGAAGAAAATAATGACTCATCACCAAGTATGGTCCCAAATAACAACCTCTGTGTTTAGATCACACTCCCAAAATAACAAGGCAAGGCTACACTCAAATCCACCAAAAGGAATAAAAATACTTTAACTTTGAAACGCTTTTCAAGAGAAAACTCAAATGTTTTGGCCAACACACTCAAGGAAATTCAAGAAAAGAAAACTACTAGGACAAAAAAAGAGTACCTAAAGACAAACAAGAAAAGAACAAAATCAAGGAAAGCTAAACTTTAAGGAAAGAAACTATATGTGACAAATTTTTAAAAGACTAAAACAAGAAAAGCACATGTTTAAAGACTCTATAGAAAATACTTGAACAAGCACTATTGAGTCTCAAATCATGCATACACCAAGAAAGATCATAACCAAGTTTAAAGCATATAACTAATTAGTCAATATCACCCAACACCCAAGTATGAAAACTAATAGCATAACACCTAGTGAAAAACACAATTTTGGTTCACCAAGGGGCGAGAATACTCTCTGCCCATTGGTAAAAATGCACCAAAAATTTTTCTTCTTTCAAAACTAGTTTCACAAGATGATGAGAAAGGTGTTTTTGGGTAGCTTGGACACTTAGTTCCCCAAAATTTAGGCCAAAATCAATTTCATGGAGCATACATCAAGAAAGAAATAAAGTGAATGCAATATTCAAATACTTGGAATAACAAGAACAATAAAACTTCAAGTTAACATATGACATGACTCAAGCAAAAATTAGGCACATTTAATATGACATACACAAAGACACAAACATGTAGCTATCATGCATTTAAACTCATGTATTTGAAACTCAATGACTAAGCATCCAAAAACACATTTAGGAGCTTAAAGAGGTGCAAAAATCGTAGCCAAACTAACACAACATAACCTGAAAACGTTGATTCACGAATTCTCAACAGCTTTAACCTTTGCCCACTAATTTGATCATAACTTTCTTCACAGAACTCCAAATGCATTGGTTCTTTTTTTGTTGGAAACTACATTCACATGGATTTCTTTTGTGGAAGAAAAGTTGATTTTGGACCATTCAAAGATAGTTACACAAGACAAGGTTAGACATGAAAAACACCATATTCAAGGACAACCAAAGCTCTATATACCAAATGATGTAGGATTATCTTGTTCCTTTTTAAGATTATGGAATATGGTGTGAGTTGATTAAGAAAGTTAAGTGAAATCCCCATCGAACATTAAGATGTCATGTTATCTAAATGTGCAGGTTCCTTTAACAAAGCTCAGAAGAAGATGGTGGATTGATTTAAGCAAAGCAAGAATCGAAAGTGCATAAATGAAACAAAACTCGAGAGCAAAGGAAGCACAAAAAAATCGAGACAATCAAAGGGAAGGAAATATAAAAAATGGAAAGGAAAGAAATGGTAAAGATGTGAGAAGCATGCCACTTCAGAGGAAAGGCAAAGCCATGGACTCTTCTAAAGATAAGTGATGGTGCCGCCACTTGAATCAAGGTTCAAGAAAGGCTTAAAAGCACTCACTCCCTAAGGAGGAAGACTCTCACAATGGTTGATACACAAATGTGTTTAATTTCTCCAAAATGTTCAACCCTTTTACAAGTGTTAGAGAACCCCTTATATAGAAGTGTTTAGGGGTCTTTAAGCAAAATAACATAGTTCTAAAAAGGATTATAATGCAAATAACAAACCTAGAGTCTAGAAAGTAGATCAACAAAGGAGCACATGGACACATTCTAGAAGCCTTCTTGGCCAAGGCAAGGTGGATGCTCTTTCTAGATGTTTGTAGACTCCTTGGTGGCCAAGGCATGTGATCATCCTTTCTAGATGTTTCTAGAAAGCTATGCTCCTTCTCTCCCCTCCACATGTGCTTTCCAAAAGCCATCTAAATGCGTCACTTTTCCTCTCTTGCCTTACCTCCTAATTGTAACATCCCTAAGGAATATTACTTAAAAATAAATAATAAAAGTATTAAATTATATCAAAAGTCGCATGACTAATAATCCCAACATGGGAAAATTTAATTTTATTAAAAAGCGTGCCAGAACTCATAACTTAAACAATAAAGGGTTACAAGTTCTCAAAATAAACGTGTTCATAAATAAAAGCATAAATAATACAAGTGAGAAAAATCCTAGCTCTAATCCCAAAGCTAGCCCTCACTCCGTCGCCTGGACATCCTCAGCACCACCTATATCAACATCTGCTCCCGTGTAACGAATCACACGATCATCGCCATACACAAACAGAAAGGGTGAGCTGAGAAAATAAAATAATAGGTATATAAAACACAAGATAAATCATATACCCATCTTATTCATTCTACATAATTCTTGGCCAAGACTTTAACCCCAAGGCTTTATAGCCTTTAATCACACAACTGGTTAGCCTTGGACTCAGGAATATGGTGCTGACACGAACCTGCCCGCTCGTGGTCCTGCCTCTACGAACCTCCCCGCTCGTAGTCCTGCTCTACGAACCTCCCCGCTCGTAGTCCTACTCTACGGACCTGCTCGCCCATAGTCCAACACATGTGATCCACCAGCCCCTTACCTCCCAGCACGTGGCATCTCTCAGACGTGAGCACGGAACATACGAACCTACCTCGCTCGTATCCCCACGTGAGAGTAACTGGATATGAACCTCCCCGCTCATACCATCACATGTTAACCACCATCCATGAACCTACCCGCTCATGGCACAGCATCTCCCGACCCAAGTATAGTATCAGTGCTCAAACAACACACAAAACAACAAAGATCAGCAGTATTTCCGCCTGGCTCGGCCCCCACGCCGCCAGACGAAATCGTCCCAGATCGCCTGGCGGTATCCACCCACCGCCAGGTGCCAGAACCGCCAGGCGCCATACCAGAAGCATTCTGCAGCTGGTTTGGCACTCGACTCAGTTAATTCTGTCTTTAGGATGGCTCTAAGGGATATTACGCATTGATTCTATCAAAACCTGTTGACTTTACAATCATCCCACTATCACTTCAAAATTCCCTATCTCCCACTCTTGAGATGTTTCATCCTCAACATTTAATTCACTAAGACCTCTCCTCCAACATAATCGCTCAATAAATGTTAAAAGATTAATCTTATTTCTTGCATTCAACTTACTCCACCTTAACAGGATAACCTTATCATCACATTCAGACATATAGACCTATTCTAGATAATTTGTTAGTTTCACTGCCACATACCCGAGGTACATCATTCACTACCCAACCTGGTTATTTCCCCTATCCTCATTTACTTACAAGAGGTTATCCATTACTACCAAAATTTCCCATACTAAATGTACCTCCTTGCATCTCAACTTTCTTTCCTCACCTTGGTGTACCTACAATATTACTAACTCTCACTTTCTCCACTTTTACCACCCAATCACGCTGGATTTGCCCTATTTACTAATTCACTTCATTTTTCTCGCCGCCACTGCTCCAGAGACCCCAAACAGTCCCAAACCATTCCCTATCGCCTGGCGGCCACCAATACGCCGCCAGGCGGCACCTCAGAACCTGGTACGACTCCCTAATTGCCATACTTGCAAAGATCATCAATTTTTCCAGAACTTGATTCAACACCCAATTTAAAATTTGACATACCACTTATATAACACTCCCCACATGGACTACTAGAATCATCAACAATGGCATTATACCCGACGCAACAACTACTTCTAATCACATATTGGCCTCTCCTCACATCAAAATTCAGAATGCCCTTTTGATCTTAATCACAACCTTCCCTGCCCATATTCCAATTAATTCACAAACATCCAAACAGTATGATACAATCACTCCATGCAATCACAGAACATCGAGAAACAATGATGAGTTCATATTATCACAAAATTCGCAACAACACAGAGGAACAGTGATAAACGTCATGCATCGCCTGGCGGTTCGGTCTCACCGCCAAGCAGTTCATACCAGAAACCTAAAAATGTGAACAAAATTAGTGTGTCGCCTGGCGGCACATGCATGCCCGCCAGGCAGTTTCTGGGCAGAACCGAGAATTGTGCAGTTACAGCGCCAAAAAGAGGAAAATCCATGTATTTTTCACATAGCAGTATATTATTATACAATCAGGAGATAAACATACAATAAACAACTCCCTTAACCTGAAATTCGCGCTCCCAATTGAGATTCCCACTCTCCTTGCACACCTTTTTCCCTTTGCTAAAAGAACCAATCCAACTCTTCTCTCCCTAGCCTCTTTCACGCACCAGAATTGTCCCTTCTCACTCTCAAAACTGTTTGCACCTTTCGCAGACTAATTTTTTCCCCTCTCCTTCTCTCCCAAGCTTAATGTGCCATAATTATTCCTTAATTTACTAAAACGAATTTATTTAAATAAAATATGATTAAGGTCATTCAATGGTTATCTCCCATTATTTTTCAGCCCCCCCCCCACATTGCCTCTCCAGTATCTGCTAGGTTTCCCAACCCTTTCATATTCATGCTCAAAAGAAATTTAGCAAAAAGAAACTATTTAGTTCTCAACAAGGTTTGAACCCACACTCATGCACATACCAAGCCAAGGCCAAACAATTCAACCAATCCAAATTTCATGATAACTCCTACAATTTTAGGAATTTATCATCACACCACGCATTCACTATTTCATTAAACAAAAATGCATAAATTAAATAACATGCAAGTGGCACACATAGGACTCAAACCCAAGTCCTCACACATAAACCAAGTACTCTCAACCATTTGAGCTAGTACTCTTCCACATCATAGTTCCACACATTAATTGTTTTAAATGTTCCTATTACCCGTCCTAATTAAATAATTAATTAAATAACTATTTAATTTCCCCGGGTCTTACACTAATCAACCTACAAAACAAGTAAAAATGGATTAGCATGTTGGCCTAGGTTAAGCTAATCTTTGAGTCAACAAGTCAACCTAAGGTCAAGGTCAACAAGTCAACTTAAAATAGTCAACCAAGCCAACTTTATGGAATTCAAACTAGAGTAAATAAAAGTAATGAAAATGGATTAAGGAACTTCCTTTCTCCTAAGCATGTACCATGTAACATCATCCTTGGTAGGGATAAGCCTTCATCATTTAATAACAAAGTATAGATCATAGAAATATTTTGTTTGACAAAGCATGCCATTTTCTATCATTAAACATGACAAATACAAGTGATTTATCTAGTGATCAGACACAAACAAGAATTATTTTCTTTGCTTTGTTTGATAAATGAAAGCCTTAATAAGGCAATATGAACATAGTCTAGAAAATTATAACTAAAAAAAAGAATAGAAAATTAAAAAAAAATGAAAAAGAGAAAGAAAAGAGGTTGGGCCTTCTTTTTACTATTTGGCCCAATCACCTTAAAAAAATTGTTGTTTGCACCAGTATTTTTACATTTTAAATCATTCATCCTCCACTTTTCCATATTTACCCTCTTTCCATAAAGGGCCATTAAGCTCAACACGTTTTATCTACCTACATCATTCCATTCATTTCCATACCTCTTTAGGTCAAGTCTAACTAGAGATGTCAAAATGGGTTATAACCCGTGAGCCAATTTGGCTCATCACATGTTTGAGCTGGGTTGGGTTGAAAAAATTTAGTTTTTCAAAAGTAGGTTGAACTCAACCCGGCTCACTTAACTCACGGGTTAAACATGTTTGAGCCGAGTTGAAGGTGGTTGAGCCACTTAATCCACCAATATTTTTTTACAATTATTTTTTTAATTTTTTTATAATTATTTACTACTCCTAATGATATAGGTTCATAATTTCATATTTTTAAATGTTATAATGTTGCTCAATAATATTTGAATAATTTGAATGTTTAATTAATTTGATTGTCAAATTATATATGTTGATACTTTAATCTTTAACTATAATCTTTATAGTAAATTACTCGAGCAATTGTCTTATAAACAAATTTTTCTTTTTCTAAATTAGCATGACAAAAATGTGTACTTTTTTCATTTATATTTTGTTGAATAACATGACAAAAAATGTGTAATATCATCCATGTTTTCTTGAACTATATGGACACTTTCTTGAAACAATTCATCGTATCTTGGTGGTGAGCACGATGAAGACATTGGTTATTGATTTTACTGTGATCGTCATCTCATGAGTTGCTTAAAAATTATTTAAATATTCAAATACTTAAAAATAAATAAATAAATAATTTTTTATGTGGGTTGGTTAACCAACCCACTTAACCCACCAACCCATGGTGGGTTGAGTCGGGTTACAAAATTTATGGCTCACCATAAAGTGAGTGGGGTTGGGCTCACTCATTTTTAACCCAACTCGTGGTGAGCCAACCCATATGAGCCGGGTTGACTCACTTTGACATGTCTAAGCCTAACACTTTTTTATCATCCACATCTCCCCTATTTTATTTTTTACATCCCTTTGGGCCTAGCTGAACACATTTTTATCATCCACACCTCCCTAATTTTATTTTATACACCCCTTTGGGCTAAGCCCAACACATTTTCATCATCCATACCTCCCCTACTTTATTTTTACACCTATTTGGGCTAAGCCCAACTCAGTTTTGTTATCCCTTACCTTATCCATTTTATGTCCACATTCTCTCTAAGTCAAGTCCAACACATTTCCACTATCTACACCACCTCACTTCATGTCCACACACTTATCCAATAATAGGCTAGCTAACTCAAATTTGTTTGAACACCTCCCTATTTTCATTTTCATACCTTTGTTTTATGAATCCAACAACCCAATGTTTTTTTTTATATTTTCACACCCATTCCTTACTCTTTGCACCTCTCACAAAATCATTTCCACCAATAACCATCCATATGTCATAGCTAGGGATGGCAACGGGGCGGGGCAGGGACGGGTTTCGCTATCCCATACCCATCTCCGTAAAAAAAAATTCAACCACATCCCCATACCCAAACTCAACAGTTATCAAATTTTTGTCCCATCCCCATCCCCACCAGGTAACGAGTATAATCTCGTACTCATACCCGTACCCGTTTTCTTACTACTTTAATATTAATTTTAATTAATTTTTATAAAATAATAAAAAATTACGGTAAAGGAAACATAATATTATCAAATATTCAATATTATGAGGATGATTATTAAATTACAAACATTAATGAAACCTAGTTGATAAAATTTAAAAATATTTTAAAAAAATATAAAAGGAAAAAAATATTCAAATTAAAATATACTTTAAATGTTTGTTTACATCAATTTTTGAAATTATAATGAATCTCTTTTTTATACACTAATAAAAGTTAGGTTTAATTACTCGGATAGTACCCACTTTGGTAGGAGTGTGTCAATTTGGTACCAGCAGGAAAAAAGTGTCAATTGCGTCCCCACTTTTCAAAAAGTGTCAATTGCGTCCCCACTTTTGAAAAAGTGCATCAATCAAGTTCCTTTCAGAAAAAAAATAACTAACGTCGTTAACAGAATGTCACGTGTCACTCTTTGGTTTTTTTAATTTTTTTAACTTTTTTTTGCAAAATTTTTTTGTTGCCACATGTCAAGTTCGTGTTGTGACACATGGCAATGTCAGTGCCACGTGTGGCAAATGTCATTGTACTGATTTCAATTTAGTACCTATATTTATCTCAATGTTTCAATTTAGTCCCCACTTTTGTGTCTTTGGTTCAAATTTTTCCCCATTTTTTTTAATAATTGATGTATATGTTTTAATTCATTTTTTTATAAGATTAAAATTAATTAAGTGTAAATATTTTTACAAAATTAAGTACTTATATTTATATTAAAATTTAGTGGTTAAAGAATACATTGACAAGATATGGGTTAATAACATACAATAATGTAATATGCTAAAAAGTTATTTTTAATAAAAACAATATTAGTATAACATTTATACAAATAACAGATTTGGTCTTAAATTGGATGTAAGGCCCATTAAAATTCGCTTTATTATTTCTGCCCTAAAGTAAAGGGTTGGCCCTTGTAATTGGGCCTAGGGCTAGCCCAAGTGATAAAACCAAACCCTAATCTGACCTAACCCTCTCACTTTCACTCTTTCACAGAAACGTAGCTGTCTCCCTTCGCTGCCCAAAAGAGCTCTGCTAGGGTTCGCTTCTTCACCTCGAACAAGTCCGCTCAAGCTTAGTTTTTGTTTTCTGCTCCATGTAAGTGATCCCCAATCTCATACCTTTTCTACGTAAGAGCTTTTTTTCTGTATTCCTTCATTTAGGGTTCCATAATAACGTTGTTCTGCTACTGTTCCGCCAATTTTCCAGTCCATCTCTCGAGCTGCTGTGCTCTGTGGTCCAGTGTCGAAGCCTCGTGTAACCCCTTTCTAGGTACGGGAAGTTAGGGTTTTGCGAAATAATTGATATCCATGATTTTTATGAAATGTGCGTGTGATTTGATGATCTGTATGCTGCCTTGAGTGTGTGGAATGTGCTATTGAGTTGTTTGGCTGTGTTTTTGGTCTGTTATGCGAATGAGCAGTGGGCGAGGACTGATAATTTTGCCCAAGCGAGCTATCTCGCCCAGGCGAGATGAGCTGAGGCTCGCCCAGGTATTCTCGCGCGAGGGGTCGCCCAGGCGACCAGCTCCATTTGTCCGAGCGAGCATCTCGCCCAGGCGAGGAGGGTCTCGCCTAAGCGAGACAGTGTAGAGGCCACTGTTCCAAGATTTCGAGCTCTCGCCTAGGCGATGAGGTCTCGCCTGAGCGAGAGACTCTCTTGCCTGAGCGAGACTTCTCTGCCTGAGTGAGGGGTTGTGTGAGGGTGTTGTCTAGTTTGGCATTCTTTTCCGTTTTGGATGGTTGGCATGTGATTAATAAGATTGTTGTATGATGGTATGATGGGTTTGAGTATATATATGATAAAGGGAGGCTTATATGTGATGAAGGGTGAGAGTGGCATGATCTTACGTGAATATTGCACGAGGGGTTAGATATGTATGTGGTCACAAATCGGGCATGAACAACGATGAACCTTGATGAGTGGTAATTCTATGGCATGATATTGAAATGAGGGGAGACGTTTTCTCATGATTGGTGATACGAGCTGGTACTGGTTGACATGTGATACATGGAGGTTGTTTATGGTTGTTGGTATGAATCTTTTATGCATGGTGTATGTGTTTACTTCTTGGCTGATTATATATGTTGGTAAGTGGTCAGTACATAATCCCTTGGAGTCTCTAGGTGAGGCTTCAAGGTCGTGCTTCAATGGTCGGGACGTAGTTCCATGGCCCCTGTTAGTGGGTGCCTATGGTGGTGCCCCATCTGTACGATCTGGTAAGGATTCAAGGTAAGGTTGCATCCTGACACTCTAAGGGGTCAGTTAGTCTCACTTAGAGCGGACTGACTCCTGTGGTGAGAGTAGTAGGAGGCCTGTAATTCATTAAGGGCTAACCTTGTGTGAGGGAAATTGATTCATCGTAACACTTGTAACACATAGCTCGGGGGTGAGCAGCTCAGGGGTGAGTAGAGGTATCCACTACAAGTGCAAGCATCCGCTGAATCCGACCAAATTGTATGTATCCGGATGAGTCAAGTCGAGTCCTTAGTGTTTTGGTTTACGAGTCATAACATGTTGAGTGGTTATGTATGGTCGACTGTGAATGTGCCTTAGATTACTTGATGAAATTATTTGTATGCTCTAGCTTACCCTACTTTTATTGGTGTGTGTCCTGTTGTGTGGTACTCTCTTTTGCGATGATCATCAACTTGTTGGTGTGAGCAGATACGAGGAACACCCGTCGGCAATAGGGAGGTGGTGGTTCCGCTGCATAGTCCGCGTGGACTGGTCTCTTGTTCCTTTATAAGTTTCTTTAGGGTTATGGCTCATGTATTTGATCGTTTTAGATTTATATACTTTTGGTTAACTCTTTATCCAGTTTTCTCTTGGGCATCGTGGTGTGCCATGGGTTGTAAGGAGTTGAGTTTCAAACTCCCAGACTGCGCTTGTATGTTATATTTATGCGACGCTACATTTAATTTCGCTTATAAATTAAATGGGGTGTTACATTGGACAGAAATAATATTGTTTTACTTTGAAAAAAAGTGGATGATTATATTGTTCTATTAATATAACATTTTTTTACAACTAAATTTTAATATAAATATCAGTACTTAATGTTGTAAAAATATTTATACTTAATTTCTTTTAATCTTATAAAAAATAACTTAAAAAATGTTCTTCAATTGTTAAAAAAATTGGGATAAAATTGAACCAAAGGCACAAAAGTGGAGACTAAATTGAAACAATCAGATATATATATATGGGTACTAAATTGAAATCAGTATAATGACATTTGTCACACGTGTCATTATTCTGCCATGTGGCATTGACATTGTCACGTGTCACAACAAGGACTTAACACGTGGCAACAAAAAAATTAAAAAAATCAGAGAGTGACACGTGGCGTGCCGTTAATAACGTTAATTATTTTTTTAAAAAAGGAACATGATTGAGGCACTTTTTCAAAAGTGGGGACGCAATTGACATTTTTTTTCGCGTGAGTACTAAATTGACACACTCTTACCAAAGTGGGTATCATCCAAGTAATTAAACTTAAAAGTTATAATACATCACTTGATCAAAATGATGCAAAAAATAAATAATACATAATACTAAAATTTTAACATAGATCTTATATCTTTTGAACTCCAATATATGTTGGATGGTAATAAAAAAATATTCATAGCAATTACATTAAATTTTATATTGTAGTAAATAAAAATTATTTATACAATTAAAGTGAAAAAAATTAAAGTATGATTTAATGAATTAGAAAAGAAAAAATAATTAGATAAAATATATCGAAATAGTATTCTACATGATGAAAATATATAAAAAATAAAAATATTAAAAAATTAACAAATGTGTGTCGTATAAACAATTTGGAGACTATTGAAAGTAATCGTACAAAGGAAAATAAATGTATAATTAATGGTATAATAAGATGAAAAATATCTTAGAGATCTAAGAAAACTTTTCAAATATCAACATATATACTCAATGGTTGGGAAATAACAAAAATCGTTTTAGTGAAACAAAAAAGTTCTTCAAATGAAACAAAAATTAATAATAATAAGTATTTTCTTTTATATTACCTAGTAAATGAAAGGTTTATGCTGCTAAACACTTAAATTGATAGTATTAAACATTATCATGTTAAAGGAAAATATACAATAAATAAAACTATTAAAAAATAATAGAAATATTCAAATGTTAGAAATAAATCTTTTTTTTTAATTGACATACATAATTTTAACATAATTACATAAAGGTTAGATAAGATAAAAAATATATTGGAGATGCGAATGAGTTTCATTACACAAACCAAATAATTAAAAGAAATAAAAAATAGACAGTATATATATATATATATATATATTTATATATATATATATATATATATATATATATATATATATATATATATATAAATATAAAGTTACTTAATAGATTGTGAATATTTTAATAATTTAAACGAGGATTGAGATATGGCGGGGACGGGTATTATGGCAGGGATATGTACATCCTCATCCACATCCCCATCCCCAATTGAAAAAATTGGGGATTCCCCATACCCATACCCATACCCATACCCAGTCAATGCAGGGATTCCCCGTCAAAATGGGGACGGGTTCGGTTAATACCCACGAGCGCGAGTTTATTTGCCATCTCTAGTCATAGCCGTGTTAGAAAATCGGCAATTTCTTCTTACACCCCCAATATTTCTGTTCCTGCATAGAACAAACAAGATAAGTTAGGCACAAGCGTCACCTTACCCATGTAGTCTACTATCTCCATAGTTGGTCTCTTCCCGATTGGCATATGTCGGCTTGGAACCAGGAGGGGTTACCTGCAGAAGGAACTCCGAAGCTCAAGTAAGTCAAAGCTCTCAGAAGGTCAAATCAGTGATTAATGGAGTAATGAATGCGTACCTTTAATTACTGGGGTCCACACGTATTTATAGAGCATTAATTATGTCTGATTATCCCATGGGTCGGGCCTTGGCTTGGGCTCTAGCTTGGGCTGTAAGTGGGCTTGGGCCCTAACCCAGGCCCTAAAGACCTATTGAACGCGGGAACTTCCATTTTATTAAGTATACTGAAGTTATCGGCCTCAACCGACTACTTCCCTTAACGATTTGTATTGCTCGTGTGTCGTCTTAGGCAGGTAGTTCCTCTAGACGTCAAGGTTACCGGTCTTGGCCGGCTACTCAGCTGCCTTGGTATATGGTGATCGTTTTATCATTATTTTGTTAAGTTAGCTTGGTGTAGTACAACAGTCCCCCAGCCTTGGTCGACATAGGTGTCGGTTAAGGGTGATATGTGTTGATATGCTAGCGGAACCGGCTAGGTGTGATACACCAGTCCCCCAACCTTTAAGTGTGACGAACATTGTTAAGGCTAAAATGTGATAATCGTTTGAAGGTAGGTGAAGGGGTGTCAGGGGTCAAATTAGGAAGTTCTGGCGCCGTCATTTTTAAGAGTCATATATTTTGTAATGATGGTGTCGATTGGTATAAGTTGTTGTTTTGGCGGGAAGGGGTTTTCGTCGTTTGGGATTCTGGCTTATAAATACTGATTTCAAAATGAGTGAGAGGTTACTTGGTTCATTTGTGAGAGTTTTGTATTCAGAGATCTTGTGTGCATTTTACTATCCGACTAGTTCCCAATTTCAGCCGACATCTTTCCGTAAACACGAAAAAGGTACGTCTAGTAGCGATAGTATATCGTTGTCCACATCTAGTAGTGAGAGTATGGTATCAGAGAGGAGTAGAGATAGGCAAGTAGACGAAGAGGGTACTAGTTCCAGAGGTATGATAAGTGGAATTCCCATGGAGACGGTGAGGGAGGTTTGAAAAGATCCACCTGAAGAGTTGGCCGAGAGCGATTGGCTGGCCAAAGGCGGTTACGGGTGGGCAGCTGCCGATGTCCGTAATCAATCATCTTTGTTCCGGTGGTCTCGTTTATTGAACTCCTGGCTGAACTGTACGCCTGTCATCTCGAAGGGGGTAAATGGTGATATCGTTTCCCTAGAGAGGGTTAGCGCTGTTGACCGTGTGTGTCACGGGCAGGAGGAGGCCGCGGAGTAGTTCTTCTATATGTACATGTGTCACTTCTCGCAGCTACATGTACGGCTACCGTTTGATGATTTTACTATGGGCGTGTTGCGCGCATTGAACGTGGCACCCACACAACTGCACCCGAATAGTTGGGCTTACTTGCAAGCCTTTCGCATCTTGTGCCAATCTCTGTATTTGGAGCCTTCTCCTTACGCCTTCCTATACTTTTATGACACCAGACCTCGGCAGCCGACTACTTGGTTATCTCTGATCATTCGTCCTAATATCAGCAGACTGGACGCCTTTTCCCAATCTTTCAAGCACTTTAAGGACGAGTACTTCAAAGTGGTGGTGAAGGAAGAGGGTAAGCCTTATTTCTTGAATGCAGATGGGAGTACAAAATTCCCATTTAGCTGAACGGGTACCCCTTCTCAGTATAAGGATATGGGGATGGATGAGTTATCAGCGGGGGATAAGGAGGTGGTGGAGATCCTAATGAAGTTTGTTGATAAGTTGCCCACTAAGGGCTTAGTTAGAGTTTATAATTCGGTGCATCCGATTATAGATATTGAAGGTATCTGTTTGTTACTTAAACTGTGTTAATGATTCTAAGTTGTTTTAATCTGGGTTTTAATATATTATTGTAGGGCACACGGCGCAGTCTGGGAAGAAGAACTTGGCACTTTTCCAGTCGTTGAGGAAGGAGATGGCCGCTAAGGCTAAGGCAGCGGGAAAAGTTGACGTTCCCAATCTGCAAGAGTCTATGGTGGAAGTGCACGTTCATGGTGGGACGAAAAGGAAAGTTGAGTTGTCGCCTCGTCATGGTAAGGGGAAGGACGTGAAGAAGGTGAGGGCGGTCTTGCTCGGGGCGGGGAGAAAGGGCCGAAGTCTGGTTTGATCGAGTTGCCGGAGGTATCGGTGAGGAAGGATATAGCGATCAACCTCCTAGATACCGTTATAAATTCTATTGATAGTATGGAGCCTGATCATATTGTGAGGACGATGGTGGAGTTTGGAAGCAAAGCCTTGATTCTGAGCCGACGTGTAGGGTCTTTGTATCAGAGGGAGTTGAAGGAGGGAGGTCGGGAAAAGGTTGAGGAGTTGTAGGGAAAGGTCGACAAGTTTGAGGAGGAGAAAGAGGCGTGGAAGAAGGAAAGGGAGGGTTGGGAAGAAGAGAGAAAAAGGTTGGCAACTTGGAGGGTTCGCTGTTTGGACTCGGAGGGAAAATTGAAGAAGAAAATAGAAGAGTTGGAGAAAGATTATGACGAGTTAAAAGACAAGTATGAAGGTGCTACGGGTGAGCTTGATGACTTGAAAAATTGCATTATACAAGAGCACATCAATGGGTTTGAGAAGGGATTACGACAAGTGGCTTTTTTCTATCCGGATGTGAACATGACGGACTCAAGGTTCGATGTAAATAAGGATGTTATTGACGGAAAGCTTGTCTAGGAGTACGAAAGCAGTACTGATGGGGAGGCAGAGGAGAAGGCGGTGGAAGAGGAGAAAGGAGCGGGCGAAGCCGAAGAGGTGGCCCCTGATGCAGCAGACTAGGATATCGATTTTCATTGATTTAAGAATATTATTTGAGCCTATGTCTGTAATATTTGGTACATTTCGTTACATTGGTATATTCTTGCACTGTTGTTAAATGCGATTATGGTTTTGTATGTGATTGTGTATGATAGATTTTGATGATTTGTGATGTATGTTTGGCGTGTTTGATTGTATGTTAGGGGTGTTCGACCCAGACCGCATACTTGTTGTAAGGGTGGGAAACTTAAACGAATTAAGCACAAGTTATGGGTGTTCGACCCAGGCCGCTTACTTATGGTAAGGGTGGGGAAATTAAACGAATTAAGCACAGGTTAAGGGTGTTCGACCCAGGCCGCTTACTTGTGGTAAGGGTGGGAAAATTAAACAAATTAAGCACAAGTTAAGGGTGTTCGACCCAGGCCGCTTACTTGCGGTAAGGGTGGGGAAATTAAACGAATTAAACACAAGTTAAGGGTGTTCGACCCAGGCCGCTTACTTGTGGTAAGGGTGGGGAACTTAAATGAATTAAGCACAAGTTAAGGATGTTCGACCCAGGCCGCTTACTTGTGGTAAGGGTGGGGAACTTAAACGAATTAAGCACAAGTTATGGGTGTTCGACCCAGACCGCTTACTTGTGGTAAGGGTGGGGAACTTAAACGATTATAAGAGTAAAAATGTAGAAGAGTTGTATAGTTAAGAACCCTTCGTTTTATTTATTGAATATGGGGTGCCTCGTTAAAACCTCCCTGGCCAAAACCCTCTTTAGGGAAAAAAGACCAGGTGAGGAAAAAGAGTACACCTAGGGTTACAAGTATTCGGCTCAGTGCAGTATACATTTAACTGAAATAGAATTTGAGGTGGGACACATTCCAGGTGTTGGGTATTTCTTCCCCAGATAAGTGTTCAAGACGATAAGCTCCTCCTCCTGCGTCTTCACGTATGCGGTATGGGCCGTCCCAGTTGGTGGAGAATTTGTCATCCTTCTTTCTTGCACTAATGGCCATTCTCCATACTAAGTCCCCGATTGCGAATGATCGTGGACATAGGTTTGCGTTGTACTTTCTGGTAGCTCTTTGTTTGGCAGCTAAATTGCATATTTGGGCTTTTTCTCTGAGTTTGGGTAAGAGATCGAGATGACTGGCCATGTTTTGATAGTTGTGGGTTGGGTCGTATAGTTCTCGACGCAGGGTGGGTTCGCCAATTTCAACCGGTATCATGGTGTCTGCGCCGTAAACTAGGCTGAATGGGGATTCGTTTGTTGGTGATTGAGGGGTGCACCTGTAAGCCCATAGCACTTCTACTAACTCTTCGGGCCATCGGCCTTTGGCGCTGTCTAATCTCTTGCACAGTTCCACTAGGATAACCTTGTTGGCCGCCTCTGCTTGTCCATTAGTTTGTGGGTGTTCTACAGAACTTGTGATGTGTTTGATGCCCAGGCCATTGTAGAACTTGGCTAGCTCCTTATCTATAAATTGTCGGCCATTGTTTGTGATGATGGTATGTGAAATGCCATATCTGCATATAATATCTTTCCAAACAAACTACTGAACTTGTTGGGTCGTGATGGTGGTTAGGGGCTTGGCTTCTATCCACTTGGTGAAGTAGTCGACGGCTACAATTAGGAACTTTACTTGCCCCTTGCCGGGTGAGAAGGGGCCAAGGATGTCCAGTCCCCATTTAGCAAAGGGCCATGGGGATAGTATATAATGGAGTTGTTCTTGTTTCTGGTGGATGAGGTTGCCATGTTTTTGGCATGGTTTGCACTTTCTGATATAGTCCTAGCAGTCTGCTTCTATATTCGGCCAGAAGTACTCGGCTCTAAGGACTCTAGTGGCCATGGTACGTGCGCCGGAATGGTAGCCACAAATGCCTTCGTGTAGCTCTTTTATAATATACTTTGCTTGCTCTGCCGTGACACATTTGAGAAGAAGTTAGCCGTATCCGCGCTTGTAAAGGTCATCGCCTATCATGGTATATCTGGCGACCTTAGCCAGCCAAGTTTTGTCTGCATCCTGTGGGATGTTGCCGGCTTTTAGGTATTGGATATACGGGGTGGTCCAGTTATGGTTTTGGGGAGGGGCGGTGCTGTCTGTTGGGGGGTGGGTTAGGTTTTGACAAGTATGTGTTATGGAGGGTGTAGATAGTGTTTGCTGCAACAGGGATCGATGACGGCTTTTTGATTTGGTGTTGGCCAATTTAGAGATGATGTCGGTTCTGATGTTGTCAGTTCTTGGGATGTGTTCAATGCGGACTCGCTCAAAAGCGGATTGAATGACTGTTTGGACCAGATGGTAATATTGTAGAAGGATGGGGTCTTTAATCTGGAATTCGTCATTTAGGTGCCCTACAGTGAGTTTGGAGTCGGTTTTGCATGTCAGCGTCTTGACACCTACTTCGTGGGCACGTGAAAGGCCGGCGAGGATAGCTTCGTATTCGGCCTGATTGTTTGACGTTTTGAACGCAAAGTGAAGGGATTTTTCGATGAGGATATCGTTGGGTCCTTCCAACAAAATGCCAGCGCCGGAACCTTTTGGGTTTGAGGAACCATTTACGTGAAGCGTCCACTGGTCCTCTGTGGGTGTGTGCTGGAGGTCGTTGACAAAATCTAAGAAACATTGAGCTTTGATGGGGCCATGGAGCTTGTAGCGAATGTTGAATTCCGACAGCTCGACGGTCCAGGATGACATCCGTCCGGCTAGGTCTGGTTTTTGCAAAAATTTTTGGATGGGGAAGTCGGTTTTGACGATGATGTTGTGGTTTTGGAAGTATGGGCGTAAGCGGCGAGCTGCGTGAACTAAACATAAGGCCAATTTCTCCACCATTTGATATCTGGTTTCGGGATCCTGCAGTGTCCTGCTAACGAAGTAGACAGGATGTTACGTGTCTTCTATTTCTTGGACAAGCGCGGCGCTGACGGTGTAGTCGGTGGCTGTGATGGATATGAGTAGGGGTTGGTGGGTGTCCGGCTTGTGGAGGATAGGTGGTGAGGTGAGGATGGTTTTCAGTTTTTGGAAGATTTGTTCACAATCATTAATCCACGTGAACCAGGTGGATTTCTTTAAGAGTTGGACTATGGGTTGGGTTTGTTCGGCTAGCTTGGGTAGGAAGCGGGAAATGGCTGTGAGGCGGCCTATGAGACGTTGGACTTCCTTGATGGTAGTGGGGTTGCGCATCTCGATGATGGCCTTACATTTTTCGGGGATGGCTTCTATGCCGCACTGGGTTAACATAAAACCAAGGAATTTACCCTGGTCGACGCCGAATACACACTTGTCTGGGTTAAGGTGAAGGTTGTATTGGCGTAGAGCAGAGAAGACTGCTGATAGGTCCTCGGCATGTTGGCAATGACTTGGAGACTTGACAACCATGTCGTCAACGTATACTTTGACACATTGTCCCATTAGATGACTGAAAACCTTGTCCATCAGCCGCTGGTAGGTTGCTCCAGCGTTTTCGAGACCAAAAGGCATGACCTTATAGAAGTAGTTGGCATTGTCCGTGATGAAGGCGGTTTTGTGCATGTCAGATGAGGCCATGGGAATTTGGTTGTACCCGGAATATGCATCCAAAAAACTAAGCACCTTGTTTCCTGTTGCGCCGTCAACGAGTCGATCGATGTTGGGTAAGGGGTAGGCATCACGAGGGTAAGCCTTGTTTAGATCCGTGTAGTCTACACACATCCGCCATTTGCCATTGGCTTTCTTCATCAAGACAACATTAGAAAGCCAAGTGGTGTACTGAGCTTCTTCTATGAATCTTGCGTTTAGTAACTTGTTGGCTTCGACCTTAGCTGCTAGCCGACGTTCTTCGCCAAGTTTGCATTTTTTCTAGGATACATCGCGGGCTTCTTTATAGATGGATAGTTTGTGGGATGCCACTAGAGGGTCCACCCCAGGGAGGTCAGCGGCTGACCAGGCGAAAAGATATGTGTTGTTGATGAGGATGGGTGTGATGATGGCACACTCGTCAGAGTTTAAATCGGTGCCTAGGTTGATAGAGTGGTCGTTGGGAAGCTTTAGAGGGGAGGTCTCCTCAACTGGTTCAAGACGAACATCCCGACCTACTCTAGGGTCCAGATCTTCGCCGGTCAGGGCGATGTTGGAGCGAGAGGGTCGTTTAATATGGTTGGTTTGTTGAATTGGGAGTTGTGGTCGCAGGCTGGCCATGTAGTATTCGCGTGCCAAGCGCTGGTCGCAGTGGATGGTAAGGATGTCGCCAGAAGGGGAAGGGAACTTCATGGCCAAGTGAGGGGTGGAGACGACGGCGCCAAGGGTGTTGAGGGAAGGACGGCCCAAGAGGATATTGTAGGATGTTGGCGAGTCGACGATAAGGAAGCGGATTGGGATGGTTTTGGTTTGGGTCCCCTCACGAAAGACGGTGTGGAGGTCGATGTAGCCACGGGTGGATACTTGTTCACCAGAGAAGCCATAGATTGGCTCGTCATACGGGACCATGGCGGTGTTCAAAAGTTGAAGTTTTTGGTAGGTGGCCCAGTAGAAGATATCAACGGAGCTGTCCTGATCAACAAGGACTTTCTTAACAGCGTAGTTTTCGATTTCAACAGTGATAACCATGGGGTCATCTTGTTGATGGTCGAGGTCATGAAAGTCGTCATTTGTGAAGATGATAGGAGGCATGCGGCGTCTGTGGTGGGAATGAGTGATATGGTTGATGGATTGGATATGGCGAAGGTGTCTTTTTCTGGCAGAAGAAGTGGATCCTCCACTAGCGAAGCCACCAAAGATGGTGTTGATGGTGCCGCGTAGGGGGGTTGACAGGGGTGATGTCGGTGCGGGCCGGTTCAGGTTCTTGGTTGGTGGGTTGGGCGGGGTGTCTGTCGCGACGGGAGTCATGTTGAGGGTGTCTATGGTTGGATCGAGGGGGGTAACGGGATCGAGAGGAAGAGGAATGGTCATCTCTATGGATGAAACGGCGAAAGTGGCCAACACGGACCAGTTATTCTATTTTATCCTGGAGTGCTTTGCATTCTTTTGTAGTGTGGCCATGGTTGCGGTGATAGCGGCAATATTTGGTCATGTCAACATTAGGAGGGGTGGTTGTCTTGCGTGGTGGAGGGATTAGGTCAACTTGTAGGGCCTCATCAAGGATGCGGGAGCGAGCTACGGTAAGGGGGGCATATCTTGTGAAGCAAGGTTGGCGAGGCTCGCGCGGGCGGGCATCAGGGCGGGGAGGTTGCGAGGTAGGGTTGGCTGTGGTAGCTGCATAGTCATTGCAGAATTTGGTGTGCAGGGTTTGCATTTCCTCCATGCGAACATAGTCAGCTGCACGTAATTTGAGTTCGTGCATAGAGGCAGGTGGGTGGAGGTAGACGTTGTTGGCGAAGGGGCCGGGTTGTAGGGTAAGTGCCATGCACTAGAGGATCATCTCCTAGTTGAGGTGTGGGGTGCGAAGAGCTGCCTTACTGAAGTGATCTATGAACGCTCTGAGTGGTTCGCCTTATTCTTGTCTAATGCCTAGGAGGGAGATTGTGGTAGTTTGGTGTGGACGGCTGCCAGCGAAATTGGTGGAGAACATGTGGGAAAGGACGTCGAAACTGTCGATGGAGTAAGGCGGAAGGGTTGTGAACCATTCTAGGGCAGGGCCCTTGAGGGTGGTGGGGAAGGCTTTGTAGAAGACTGCATCTTGGGACGTGTACAGGGCGACATGGGTGATGTAGACTTTGAGGTGCTCATCAGGGTCGGTTTCGCCAGTATAGCGGTCCAGGGTGAAAGGTTCCCACTGGGTGAGGAGAGGGGTGTTGGCGATGAAGTCGGTGAAGGGGTGACGACGTCTGGGCTGGTGGGGAAGGAGCAAATGGGGTGGGATGGGATGATTGATCATAGCGGGGAAGGTGGAAGTAAGGTTGTGAGGGGTGATGTGGCTTGTTGGAGGGTACTGTGGGTTGTATGGTGGAACATGTGTGGTGTGTAGGGTGGTGGGTATGTTGTAGGGGATCTGGGTGGTAAGGAGGGTAGCGGCAGGGGTTGGGGCTGCGGTATGGGGATGGGTGGAAGGGATGGGTGTTTGTTGGGTAGTGGTGAAGGTATGAGGAGTGGGGTTGTATTCGCTTTCTTCCTCTGTGGGCTGGAAGGCCGGGGACCTTGCAGCTTCAGAGGTTTCCTTGGCTTTTCCCTTCAGGTTGGGATCAGCTTCAATCTTTCGCCTAAGGCGAGAGTTCTCTTGTCGTAGCGCCTTCATCTCGTCAGCACTGCGTTTCTTCAGATCTGCCAGCTCTTGTTACATCTTCGCTTGGCCGTTTAGGATGGCGACCAGGTTAGGGGTGATGCCAGCAGGTCCTGAGGGACCAGCATCCGCCTGCTTGTTCACTCCAGCTTTGCTACGGGTTGAAACCATCTTCAGAGAAAAATGGGTACTAATGGTGTTCGTCTCGTGTCCCACGGTGGGCGCCAATTGTTCCTGCATAGAACAAACAAGATAAGTTAGGCACAAGCGTCACCTTACCCATGTAGTCCGCTATCTCCTTAGTTGGTCTCTTCCCGGTTGGCATATGTCGGCTTGGACCCAGGAGGGGTTACCTACAAAAGGAACTCCGAAGCTCAAGTAAGTCAAAGCTCTCTGATGAAGGATTGACCCAAACAGAGGATGGAGGCACATGCTTAAGAAGACTAAGCATGTTTAGAAAGGAAGTTCATTAATCCTTCATCCCTTTCATTTGTGTTTGTTATTTTTGATTCCCTAAGTTGACTTAGTTGAATCAAATTTAGTT
>Ga0214544_1006258_pt1 | contig 22145 bp, 9 predicted proteins | sample CNSS3metaG_FD_160074 | JGI IMG/M metagenome (GOLD analysis project Ga0214544, IMG submission 160074) | Root nodule microbial communities from cowpea collected in UCLA plant growth center, Los Angeles, California, USA - CNSS3 | ecosystem: Host-associated > Plants > Roots > Nodule | place: USA...
GTAATTTTTTAATGTAAAAAAAAAAAAAAAAAAAAAAAAACCTCTAAATATTTTTCTCTTAATCTTTGGAAACTTTGAGAGAAATCATTATTAATGGAAGATTTTACAGACTACGTCCATGTGAATTTTTCTAGTTTTCCCACATCAAAATGTTTTGGTGTATTTGGGGTTTTTCTTCTCTATTATATACATCTCATGGTTTTACATATTATTTATATAGAAAAATTTGATATGAGTTTTGTTTTAACTTTTTATTTATGTTTGTTATACTTCCAATTATAAGAGATTCACATCTTTTTTCACTCAAAATTTCAACTCAAAATTTCAAGACAATAAATTCTTTTTCTTTAAATATTGTTCGACTTTCTTATTTCTATTATTTTGGGTGTTGGACTTACAGTTATACTTAATTTTCTAACAATTTTTTTACGATAATATCCGCTTTAAAACTCCAAAATTCATCACAAGATTTTATTCTTAAAAAATTATATATAAATATATATATATATATATATATATATATATATATATAAATTATTTTTAATCTTGACTCTAGTCTACAGTTTGCCTAAGAGATGAACCAACCAATCAGGAGCAATTATAAAGAGGAAAGTGAAATATATAGTTTTAAGAGACATGAATTGTTTCTGTACAGATTCTATTTTGGCTAACTTTCTCTTTTTTCTAAGACGTACCGATTCTATTAGAGCTAGTGTGTGAGAAAGAATAATAATGAAGACCTATCAAGCCCCTTTTTAGTTGCACGAATATTGTCAAAATTTCAATTAAATCAAAACATAATAATTGTTTCACGTTATAACAAAACATATCTTTGATATTTTTAACATGTCTGCTACATCTCTAAACTATACAATTTAATTTATCAAAGTGGTGATATATCTCATGATGTATTATTTTTATAATTATAATATGTGATAATTTATATACTTTAAAATATTTTTAAATTAGTATTTTTTGTCAAATCTATTAGAATTAAGGAGGGAGGAGGTTCATTGGGGAGATACAACACCAATGAGACCTAAACTCAACCACATGAAACATTGACACCACTCTCAGCCCAAAACCTTAAGGCAATTGGTTTATGGATCTCCATCCTTATATAGCGCTTTACTTTCTCACAACCACATTGGTACACCTGTGGTGCTCTTTCTACCATCCAAATCACCTCCCAAATCTGCATCAGAAAACCCGTGTAAAGTGAGATCACTTCTTCTAAAAGACAAATACATATTTGAAGTGCCCTTCAAATATCTCAATATCCACTTCACGCCTTCCCAATGCTCCTTTTCAGGATTTGATAAAAACCTACTTACAGCTCTCACAGCATGTGCTATGTCAGGTCTGGTGCAAACCATAACATACGTCAAGCTCCCTACTACATATGCATATGGCGCTTTACACATGTGACTTTCTTCTTCCTTTGTTTGAGAAGATTGTCTTTTTGAAAACTTTAATTGATCCTTCATTTCACTTAAACTTTTCAAAAACGCAATCTTCTAAGACAGAGGAAGAAGAAGGTCACATGTCTAAAGTGTCATATGCATCTGTAATAGGGAGCTTGATGTATGCTATGTTTTGCACCAAACCTGACATATAGCACATGCAGTAGGAGTTGTGAGTAGGTTTTTATCAAATCTCGGAAAGGAGTATTGGGAAGGCGTGAAGTGGATATTGAGATATTTGAAGGACACTTCAAAATATGCATTTGGCTTATAGAAGAAGTAATCTCATTTTACAAGTGTTTTCTAATGCAGATTTAGGAGGTGATTTAGATTGTAGAAAGAGCATAACAGGTTACATTTTTACGTTGGGTGGTACAACTATCAGTTGGAAGTTTAAACTTCAAGGAACAGTCTCCCTCTCAACCACTGAAATTGAGTATGTAGCTATCTCAGAAGCAACAAAGGAGATGATGTGGTTAAAGAACCTTCTAAAACAATTAGGAAAACAACAAGATGACTCCTCGTTGTTCAGTGACAGTCAAAGTGCTATTTGTCTTGCTAAATATCCAATTTTTCATTCCAGATGCAAGCACATTGAATTGAAGTATCATTTTATCATAAACTTGATAAATGATGGAGACTTGTTTCTTTTTTAAGATTCCAAGTGTAGAGAATGCAACTAATATGTTGACCAAGATTGTCACGACTACTAAGTTGAGGCTTTGCATTGTCTCAATTGGCCTTCAAGAAAATTGATGATGAAGGCACTACACTAGGTGGTAATGTAAATCAAACTCCAAGTGAGAGAATTGTTAGTATTATGGTGCTTGATTTAGTCCCACATCGCTTAGGATTGTGAGATGTGGTTCTTTATTTTGCTATATAAGAAACCCTATGTAAAGCTTGATAGACATACAAAAATAAAATACTTCCTAGTGTATTCGTGGACGTAAGCATACACATTGTACGTCGAACCACGTTAAATTCTTTGTGTCATTTTTTTTGTCATCCTTTATTGTTTCATTTATTGCCTTGTTCCTAACATTTGGTATCAGAGCCAAGGTCACGAGTTTGATTCCTAGTGGGCAATTATTAAGGGGAGATTGTTGTCGGTTGCATAGTTGTCCTATGACGGAGGCCAGGTGGGCCAAGTCATAATCCAAGAGTGAGATTCCTAGTAGGACAATTGTCGAAGGGGAGATTGTTGTAGGTGTCATCAATTGTCCCATGGCAGAGGCCAAGTGGGCCGGGTCACAATTGAATTGTGGCACTTGGGTTGTTACACTCTTAAGTGAAAAGAGTTACGCTTTGACTATTGGCTATAGCTTTTGACCTAGTGGTAAGCATTCAATCCTAACAAAAACAGCATCTTATATTAATTTTTTCCTTAATATAAGATTAGTCTTTTTTTGAAAAATCTAACTCTTATATCCAATTATCTATATATTTGTTATAACATTTAAATTACTCAAGAACAAAGAAAAAGGAAACCAATGATACAAAATTAAGAATGTTAATTGTTTATACATGAATAAAAAAAAACTATTCAAAAGAATAAAGTATATGAACGTGAGATAAAAATATTTTATAGTAAGATATTTAAAAAAAAAGTTGATAATCTCTTGAAATTTTTGCACTTTTATAGTATCACTTTGAGACAATGGTTAAATTTTTGCCAAAAATCACTTGTGCATTATAGATAATTTGGCTCCTTTTAATAGAAAACTTAAAGGTTTCCTAGGTTGTAAAAAGGGTTTTTTATTATAATTATTTAGGTGTTTTTATCTTTGTAGGGCCTCCTAAAACTCCTTTTTTAAAACCATTTGCTACTAGATTCGCTTCAAGCTTATTTCTTGAAAAGGTAAGACTATTAGGAATGGGCAAAGTCTAACTATTGAATTTTGTAATTGTTAGTGTTCTTGCTTATAGTTTTCAAATTTATAAATAGTCAACTAGTCTTCTTAAGGAGATTGATAGATCGATAGAAATTTTATTTGGATGCATGATATTAATAAGCAAGGTTTAATTATTGTTAATAGAGTCATTTATGTTTAGCAAGAAGGGCGGTGGACTGCAAGTGGTAAATATTCATGTTGAAAAAAAAAGTGTACTTGCTTAGATTGGCTTGGAACTTCTCTTTTATTTCCATGGCACGGGCCTAACCAATGAAAGCAAAATTCTTAAAGTCTAAATGTAAGATTATTGTTTTGTCTAATAGTCCTCCTTTATATAGATTGATATTAATGATTGATATGATATTGTCTTGAAAAACACTTATTGGAATATGGGTAATAGGGATTAACGAGTATGGCAGGAGTTGGGACAAAACCTTAGGAACTCAAAGGCACCCATGGTTTCAGCCTGAAAGAGCGAAGAGGAACAATCACTCAGCAATGGAGGATGCAGATAACAGAGAAGAAGAGAAACAAGTTTGAGAAATCATTAACTTGTTATTTAAATTTGTATGGCAGAATAACTATTTGCTTCCAAACAAAAGAGGGGAAACATATCTTAAATAGGTTTCGAGAACCCTAATAGAAGGTAACAAGTTCTTACCTTTAATTACTCTAACATTACCCCTCAAGGCGGACTATGGATATTCAGTAGGCCAAGCTTGGAATTAGTGGTGTGATATTGAAGACGATGAAGGATTTGGTGAAGGCGTCTATGAGTTGTTCTTTAGATCGTATGGAAAGAAGATGGAAGGGAATAGCTTGAACCTTTTTAACGCATCCCATGGCAATTGATGTTGAGGTGTTTGGTGCGCTCATTGAAGCTTTGATTATAGGCGATGTTGGCAACAAATTTGTTGTCACAATACATAATAGCAATATGGGTTGGTTCAACTTAGAGATCTCGAGAGAGGTAGCTCAACCATTGGACTTCACACGCTATAGTGGCTAGGGCACGGTATTCAACTTCAGTGGATGACTTGGAAACAGTTCCTTGTTTCTTGGATTTCCAGGATGAAAGAGATTACCTAAGGAAAATACATAATCTAGTCGTGGATTTTCTAGTTTTTGGGCAAGTGCCTTAGTTAGAATCCTTGGAACGTAAAACATGTTGGATAACAGCATAATGATTGACAATGGGTGCTTGCATAAACCAACTAAGTAAGTGAATGGAAAAATAGATATTAGGTCTAATGTTACATAGGTAAAGAAGCTTCCCTATAAGTCTTCTATAGATGGAAGGATCTGATATAGGCTCAACAATATCATAAAGAGCCTTTTTGTCTTTGAGATAAGGTGTTGAACAAGGTCTACAACCTATCATACCGGTAATATCCAAGGAATACTTGCATTGACATAAGTGTATGCCTTTCTTAGATATAGCAACTTCAAACTTAAGGAAGTATTTGAGTTCTCCTAGGTTTTTTTATTTTGAAAGCACTGTGTAAAAGAGTCTTGACATGTTCAATGTCATTCAAAGAACTTCTTATCAAAATAACATCATCTACATACACGAGAAAAGCTATAAAACAACCAGATTTATTCTTGATAAAGAGAAAGTGATTGTATTATGATTGAACAAAACCAATAGAAACTAGAAAAGAAGAGAGTTTGGCAAACCACTGCCTACTAGCCTATTTTAAGCCATAGAGGGAGTTACGTAACCTGCCAACTTGTCCTTAGGTGTCAAGGCCTAATGGAGGAGTCATATACACTTCTTAATTGAAGTCTCCATGAAGGACGGCATTGTCTACATCCAATTAATATAGATGCTAATTTTTTGTGGCAGTAAGAGCGAGGAAGACCCTAAATGTAGTTAATTTTGCAACTGGGGAAAAGGTATCTAAGAAATTTATGCCTTCGAGTTAAGTATACCCTTTTGCCACAAGTCTTGCTTTAGGTCTCTCAGTGGTTCCATCTACTTTGCACTTAACTTTGTATACCCATTTGCAACTTATAATTGTCTTTCCAGTAGGTAATTGAGTTAATTTACAATGCAAGGCTTTGATTTCATGTTCCGTGGTCTTAATCCATTTGGGTTTAGTACATGCTCCATCATAAGATTTTGGTTCATAGAAAATATTGATGCAGCCATAGAAAATATTTCCAAGAGTTTCTTTATTTCTATCAATGATATCTTCGGGTTTATCCTCAATGTGTTTATAATGAAACATATTTTTATAAAAAATAACATTTCTATTTGTGAAAATTTCCCATGTTTTGACATCTAAGATTATATAACCTTTCACGCCAGCTTTATAACCAATGAAAATACCTTTCCTTGCCCTATGATCAATTTGTGTTCTACTATTTTCAAAGGTAGAAGCATAACAAAGACAACCAAAACAATACAAGTAAAAGGATCATTATGAATGATTCATAAGGGCTTTTCCTTTTAAGAATAGGAATAGGCAATCTGTTAATAAAATGAATAGCATGTGAAACAAAATAGGACCAATATGCTTTAAGAAAGTTAAATTGAAACATTAAGCTACGAGCAACATCTAAGATAAGTTGGTTTTTTCACTCAACAACAACATTTTGTTGTTGAGTTTCTGCACAACTGCACAACTTTGTTGATGAATAATGCCATATTGATTATATAAATCAGTGTAATTGAATTCAGAACCATTATTAGACCTATTGGTTTTCATGTCTTTTCCATACTGATTACAATGAAATTATGTAATAGAGTCCTAGTTTCACCCTTAGAATGCAGCATAAAAACCCAAGTATGCCTACTAAGATTATCAACAATGGTTAAGAAGTATTTATGACCATGAACAGACATGACAGACATAGGACCCTATATATCTACATGTATAAGATTAAAAATAACTAAAGAGGTAGTAGTGTTATGTGGAAAAGGAAGCTTGTGATGCTTAGCAGAATGGCATATATCATAGACAAAATATTATTCAAAGATTGTATATAAGGATAATTGGTACATATTTTTTCAATAACTTTATTTCCATGATGTCCTAGTCTAAAATGTCACAAATCAATATTGTTCTTTAACAATTTAGAACTAGACTAGAATAAACAAAAGCTTTATTTAAAATAGGAATGCATTGCAAGTAATATAACCCTTTGATGAATTTAGCATGTCCAATCATCTTCAAGGTAGAGTGGTTTTGTATCTGGCACATCTTAGTAGAGAAAGTTAGAACACAATATAAATTTTTTATCAAGGTTCGAACAGATATTAAATTTAAGGTGAAATCTGGAATATAGAGAACCTTAAAGATAATCAAATTTTTTGAAAATTATACTATCCCGACAAAATATGCAGTGACAATTGACGTATTAGGTAATTTAATGTATACATGATTAATTTTATAAAAGGTTACAAAATGTTCTTTATGTTTGTGACATGATTAGTTGCACCAGTATCTAAAATCCATGAAAAGTTACCTTGCTGAGTAGTATGGCTGCTTACACCAAAATCTTTTCTTTGAACTTGATTTATGTTATGCCTTGGTTTTTCTATATGCTTAATCATCTACAGAAGTTTCTACACATGTTAAGGAGTAAAACCAACAGGATCTTATTTAATAATCTGACTCCCACCTTGTGTGGAGTCTTCTTTGACATTTAGGTTGCATGTACATTGACCATTATTGTCTTTGTCTTGATTTACAAAATCATGCCTTTGCTTGAACCAGGGTGGATACTCGTGCTTAGAATAGCACTCATCAATAGTATGGTTCATTTTATGACAATAGAAACACTCTTTTTCAGCATTCGGATTTTTCCTCTTCCTCTTCCTTGTCCTTGCCAGCCACTATCATGTCTTTCAAGCTTCCAATTACTCTGTTCTAATTGTTTCCTCCTACTTTGATCTTGTTGTTTCCAATTACACTATTTGTCAGCAATATTCACAACAAATTTACTTGCATTGTTGTAACCAAGATTACCATTGCTTTGTCTTTCTTCTTGTATTATAAGAGAAAAGGCATGATTGATGCTAGGAAGAGGTTCCATCAACAATATTTGAGTGTGCACATGATTGTAGTCATCATTTAATCCCTTTAGGAAACATATTACATACTCAATCTCTCTATATTTCATAGAACTTTTGGATAGATCACATTGGCACCAAACATCACAATTGTAATGTGGTATGGGCCTCAAAGACTCTAATTCTCCCCACAAAATTTTTAAATATATCAAAAATTGCCTTATATTTATTTCTCATTGATAAATTGAATGGATTTCTAGAAGTAGGTCAGAAATCTTGAAGTAGTCTCCCTTAGAAAATCTTTATGTTAGCTCATCATAAAAATCTTTAACATTTTCTACGTAGACATGATAGAGTCTTAGTGATCCAAGATAGAACCATTGATATTTCCCATGCATTGTACATGGGATCATCTCCTTAGATGCCTTGGTATTTCCATCCACGAATTTGATCTTGCTTTTGGAAACAAGAGTACGCTTCAAATTTCTACTCCAAGATGAATAGTTTTTCTCATTAAAGGTCTGCTTGACAAGAATAAGTCCAGGATTTTCTCATGGATGAAGATAAATGGAGTTGTAGGGGTTGAGAACTTGGTCTATCATATTGTCTTGTACAAAATTTTGGTCTGCTACCCTTTTCTGTGCAGGATCTTGACCTGTTTGAGTAGTGTTGTCCACTTAGCAAGAAGGCACCAAGAAAGGGAAAAGAAGAAAGGAAGCAGCAGAGGTAGAATGGGTTATGAACTTACTCTGATACTTTAACGAGTATGGCAGGAATTAGGACGAAACCATAGGAACTCATAGGCATCCATGTATTTAGCCCAAAACAAGTGAGAGGAACAGTCACTCAACAATGGAGGATGTAGATAACAGAGAAGAAGAGAAACAATTTTGGGAAATCATGAACTTGGTTGCAACAATTGTTTCCTTGTATGTAGTTCTCCTCATTAATGGATTTTATTCATTTTATAAAGGTTAGAATTAACCTTCTTATTAAACTTGTTCACTCAACTAATATTACCTATTCCATTTGGATGTTTTGGAGAATGTAAAATTTAGCATGATTTCAACAAGGCATAAAGTTGGATTGAGCTATACACACTATTACAGATTTTATTAGTTTGATTAGTAACAATGCATATGTTTAGTCTGGTCCTCCATGTATTCTTTTTTCTTTAAAGAATTCCTTAATGTGACGACTATGATTATTGAACTTTGTGGTGTTAAGCAAGTTAAGATGTTATAGTTCATAGTTCATGTGTGTGTGTGTGTGTTTGTAAGTGTGTGTATATGTCTTTGTGTGTGAGAGTTTGTTCGTGTTTGAGTTTGTCTGTGTGTCTATGTGTGTTTTTTTGCCTGTCTATTTGTATTTATGTGTGTGTGTGTGTGTGTGTTTGTTTGTGTTTGTGTGTTTGTGTGTATGTATGTATGTTTGTGGTTGTGGTTGTTTGTGTTTGTGTGTGTTTATTCAAAAGAGTCTACTACTATATGATGGGATAATGGATTAAAATAATAATTTAGTAACAGAATAAATGTAGCAAAATAAAATTATCCAACTTGAAAAATTCAAAGAGTCTACTACTATATGATGGAAAATGTATTAAAATAACAATTTATTAAGACAATAATAAGCAGGAAAATAAATTCTCCTGACTTGCAAGAATCAACGGCAAATATAGAAGAAAATACAATAAGACAAGATTAGATAGGTAAATGAAACATAAATATTTCTGATGTGGAAAATCCATCAATGTAAAGGTAAAAGCCACAAGCCCTCTGAATTAAAAAAAATAGATCTATTACGATCAAGAGTCTTCAATAGGTGGATAAACAATGCATATAATAAGTCACAACAAACTAAACAACATTGCTAGAAAGAAGAAAAATACCCCCAAACAGAGCCATCAGTGCAAACAACCATTTTCCCTCTTCAAAACATCATATCCACAAACCAACCATTGAAAAAAAAAACATCTATCTATGTGGTCCAAAAATCAATTTGATTCAACAATGAACAAATTACTAGTTGAAATTTTAAAATGAAACCAATTAATATATGATCCTTTACAAACTATATCAGTCATGCTCTTAAATAATAGTGACAATAACTCATATGAATAGTGAATCAACAATTTCTCATTAGTTTGGTGATGGAGACAGGTGGCACACAATTTCATACAATATATTCACATGCATTGCCTTATATATCCTTAAATTCTTTTCTCATCATTTTTGTTCTTTAAGCAAGGAAAATATTTTAACCAACAACCTTGTTATACCATTCTATGTAGTGATAAGTGTTTGTAGGAAATATAACCAATATTTTTTCACAAAAAACCTTGTTATACCATTCTATGTAGTGATAAGTGTTTGTAGGAAATATAATCAATCTTTTTTCACAATCTAGTGAAAAAGAAAATGTCTTCATTTTGACATGATCTTCGCATTATTGGAATGTTAAGTATTGTGCACAATTTCATGCAACATATTTACATGTTATTGCCTTATATATCCTTAAATTCTTTTCTCATCATTTTTTTTCTATACTCAAGGAAAATTTTTTTAACCAACAACCTCGTTACACCATTCTATGTAGTGATAGGTGTTGGTAGAAAGCATAGCCAATCTTTTGTGTACAATCTAGTGAAAAAGAAAATGCCCTCATTTTGACGTGATCTTCACATTGTTGGGATGTTAAGTATTTAGATAATATATTTTAAAGAAATAAAAGATATGTTATATAAAGCAGTTTGTCAGATTTTTTTTATACATGTACTTTATATATAAAGTAAAATATGACATAATATCAAAAATTTACAATATCTTAATCTTAATTTCTTAAATTCAAATAATAAATAAATATAGTTTATCTTTATGTTAAAGATATTTCTAAAAAAATTACAAGATTTCCTAAAACCTAATTTAAATATAAAATATATTAAATAAATATTCTCAACATACATGTCAAAATGTTTGCAAGGATCTTCACCTATAAGTTCTTGAAACTTATCCAAAAAATGAGCTAATCCAAAAATAACTCAGTTTACTTCCACTGCATGATAATGGACTCTCAATAGTTTATACACCACATCAAGTGTAGCCAATTGTTTTTCAAGATCACATTACAACTATCTATATTTTGAGATGCACAACTATGCCTAATAAATTTTATTGTGAAAATTTTTCCAAATATTTTAAGATTTATTCAAACCATCTTGTTTATAGCTAGAGGTAAATTTGGCTAATGGTACACCCTTCATTAAGCCCCTTTCTAGAGCCCCAAATGGCGAGCCAAAAGAAAGTCACAACCTCCAAAGCCCCCTTTCAAGTGGGTTAGGGCCAAGGAAAAGATTGGTTTTTCCCCACTAAAATACTTTAATTAACTTCTAAAAACAATAATTTGAGTTTAAGTCAAAGATCAAGTCGAGTCGTCTCGCGACAGACCAGACTAAAGGCGGAGAAGGGTAGGCCCAAATCAAAGGCCGAGATTGGTTTGCCTAGGCGAAAAACCAAGAAGAGTCGACGACCAACCTGGATCGAGTGTCAAGCGAGGTGGGTCAGGGTCAATTGTCGAGACTGGCACTACATGTAAACGTGTTGATCATTTTTTTAAGTTTAATACACATTTTGTATTCAAACATTGTGAGAGTATCCTCCTTTGGGAGTGAAACTTTTAAGCCTTATCTTAAAATAGACTCAAGTGACGGCAAACATCCACTTATCTCCAAGGATCCATGGCTTTGGCCTCTCCTTGAATTGGCGTGCTTCACTCACAATTTTCATTCCTTGCCTTTTTTCTGTTTTCATGTTTAATTCTTCTTCCTTTTTCTTTGGCTTTTATGTTTTGTTCATCACCATGTTTTGTTTCTTGAATCAATCCATTTCTCTTCTTCTCTAGAGTTTGTTGAAGTGCATCTTCACATCTAGATAGCTTGCTATTTTAATGTAAAGTGAAAATCTTTATTAGATTTTCTTAAGCAACTCTCATTATATTCATAATTGTAAAAGGAACCAACTTAATCATTCATCAGCCGATTCAACTAACTATTCCCTTTGATGCCACTCAACTCAAACTTTATTAGTGGAGTCAGAGGTGAAAATAAGTAAAATTTTATTTTTATTTTTATTTTTATTAAGATATTTAAAATTCTTCTATTTTGTTCGTTTGAAATAATTCAAAATTTCTTAAATTTTACTTTTTGTAATTATTTTATCAAAACAAGTCATTTGAATATAAAAAAATAATTTTTAAATAAATGAATTATGCTCGTAAATTAACTCGTTCAAACACTGAATTTTTTATCGAACTAATTCGTCCTATCCCCAATTTGGCACGATAAATAAAGGATCTAACGTGTAACTTTTGATGGAATATAGGATCGAAACCCTTGAGCTATTATAATTTTATAATCTTTTTTCATGGAGGTACGTTTAACCACACACGAAACAATCACTTTCATAAATACCACTGCCCAATTGATGAAAATGGGCGTTTACGGGGATAAGGTTGAAAAAATAGATTTTTGTTTATGGTCGATTTGTCAATTTTTCAAACTTTGATAGGTTAAATCGGTGTTTTTAATTCTGTCCACTTTAATTTATTTTACTTAATCTATCAAATTGACCTAAATGAGATGAATTTATCATTAACTTCTTCTTTTTAAATAAAAATTATTTAAAAGAATAATTTGTATTACATTATTTAAAAATATAAATATAGAATTCTATTTTTATTTTAAGTATTATCATTTATGAATTAAATTTCAATTATTAATCATTTTAATTTATCAGATTGAAAAGATTAATTAATTTATTAATTAAAAACTTAAAAATATTCATATAATTAAAAAAAATTAAAATTAAAATTAAAAAGAATTAATATAAAAAAAAAATTCAATCCATTTTATTACGACATACCGGTGAAATTAACTCATTTTATCACCCATATCCACATATCCACTTATGATGCTTCTTTAGGAAAGTAGAGATATGATGCTCTTGAAGATAATTAACACTTTTAGGAAGTATTCAAAATATTTGATTAAAATGTTTTAAATAAGTCAACCTTTTTTTAAATCATAATGGAAATTAAAAATAAAAAATTTCTATTTTTGTTTTGGTTTATTAGTTTCTTTTTTCTATTGTACTTTTAAAACGATAAATCTAAATCACACCTTTAATTAATTAATATATATATATATATATATATATATATATAATTTATTCTTTTTCTATTATTTTCTAATATAAAATTTATTATTTAATAATCCTTCGTGAACTGATTGTTTTGACTATTTATACAAGTCAAAGATTCATTCTCCTCGCTCTCATTTCTCATATGTTCTCTTATGAAATAAAAAAAAAAACCGTAACTCTCTTTTGTCTCTGGAAATATTTGTTTGATATTTAATTTTTTTTTTCATCTTGTGAGTTTTTTGTATATGTTTTTTTTTAATGAATATAGAAGAATTGTTATGTATTATATGTTTCTTCTTAACCACCTTTTAAATGTGACTTGATTATCATAGATTTTTTTTTTAATTATGTCTCTCAATTTTTGATTAGATTTTGATAAATTATTTTTAGTCTTAATTTTTTTTAAATAGGTATATTGATGAAGAATAAAATAATAGATTCATTTTTTGAATGATAAAAGAAAAAATACCCATGAAGATGAAAACATTACAAATTTTGACCTATTTTCAAGCATGATACTAAGTATTCAATTGTTGAATTAGAAGAACTCTTTCTTAAGATTCAAAGAATTATAAGTGGAAAATTTCATATTAATTCTTTGAAATTATAGGTCGAAAGTTTCATATTAATTATTTGGAACTTAGTTTAAGAAAACGTTCTTAGATATGGAATATCAAGTAAAAGATATGAAATTAAAATAAAAAACTTATTTCAAATGAGTTCCATACCAAATAAACTTCAAAACTATCATTTTTCTAAGGAAAAACATACAAGAAAATTTCAATACTAAATTATATATACTTTTGTTATATTAGTGACAATAATTAAATATACAAAATTTAAGTATATTATTTTGGCCCCTTCAAAATTTTTAATCAAGATCTGCCATTGGGCACTCTGATACTTAAGTGATCACATGTGATGTTAGGGAGTTTCAGAGAATAATCAATGCGTAAAGGATGCATAAAATAATATGTTATTTATACTGTTTGACCAATGGGTCCCACTAAGATGGTTTTTTTTTAACTCAATACTTTTTTAGTCACTCGTAAGTCCATTCAAAGTAAGTAAATTTATCCAAAAGCCCTTGTTGGTCTTCAGTTCTCAATTGTCAGTTTCATGGCGAAGGTATCAATTTGAGGGTCGACATGTATGGGGCAAACAACTTACAGCTGGGTACATCAGAACCTGGTAGGCAGCCATATGGAGTAGTATGATCGAGTACGGAGAGTATTACCTTGGTGAGGTATGGCTAGGTACAAATATTACATGGCCATGGTGAGGTATGACCGGGTACATATAGTACATGGCCTTAGTGAGGTAGGGTCGGGTACGAATAGTACATAACCTTGGTGAGGTAGGACTGGGTACGGAGAGTACACAACCTAGGTGAGGTAGGGTCGGGTATGGACAATACATAGTCTTGGTGAGGTAGGGTCGAGTACGGGCAATGCATGACCTTGATTAGGTAGAGTCGAGTACGAATAGTACATGACCTTGGTGAGGCAGGGTAATACATTGATTATATCATGTTTGTATATCTTCAAGTTATTTCTATATATGTATTATCTATTACCTTTAATAATATATAATGAAAAAATTTCCATGGTAAAAAGATATTCCTCCATTTAATATATATATATATATATATATATATATAATATTTATATATATATATATATATATATATACTTTTTTTTTTTTTTTTTTTAGTAATATTTCAAGTTGTAATAATGTAAAAAAAGGTACAATTTTTTTTTTTATGTTTCGGAACCTTAATCTAGATTTTTAAATTTTGGATTATTGTTTGGTTTTTGAAAGTAAAAAGGTTCCAAGGGAAGTTATTTATGTTTTTAATAGAAGCTCAAGATTGATGATTTGGATGTGAAGATGACATGACCACATGGTCTTAAGTTTTATGCATGACTATGTGTTATTTGAGTTTGAAATGAGATTTGTATAGTTTGTGTCTTGTGTTATTAATTTTTGTGTAGTTTGATACATTTGAGACAAATTAGTTTGAATTGTGGTGAAGAAAAAATTCAATGTCAGTTATGAATTTGATGAGAATAAGTATATATATATATATATATATATATATATATATATATATATATGTTTTATATATTTGTTATATGTTGGCTTTTAAAGTGAATTGAATCGTTGAATATTGTAATTTGAAATTATTGTCTTTTTGGGGAGTTAAGGTTATACATAGACATTCCATAAATATAATACCTTTCTTAATTTGCCCTAATTCTCAATCCTATGAAACACCAACACTTGGTCCAAAAGGTGAATTCAAAATTCTCATCTGAACTCAACAAGTGGTGTTTGAGGCCACTTTTCCCGATATAATTTAAAATTCACCGAACAAAGTTGCATATGATTGAATTCAAGGTCCGCATTATAACAACAACATCCATGTCAGTAATATATTATAACATTCATAAGTAAGGTGTTTAAAAAGAGCTTTGTCTTGATTTCTGAACGCACACACCACTACACTACAACAACAACATCATCATCATCCATAGAAAACAGTTCACAAAATATTCACCAACAAATACGTGAGCATTATTGTTTACCTAGGTTCTGGAAAGCATAAATTAATAGATTTGTGAACTCATCCCAAAGATATTTTGGTTTTTCCATGACACTTTCTGCAACATTTGATAAAAGGGTATCTAGTTCAATATCAGTTTTGTAAAAAGCATATATACATTTGCACAATCTTTTTCTATCTGATAAGATTCCTGGCCTCCCACCATACTATAGCTTAGTATCAGCCGTCATTAAAGGATGATGTTGGCCAACTTGGTAAACAATATTTCATGTTGCTTCTCCCTCAAATTTCATCTTTCTCTGACTATTTGCCACAAAAAGCAAACAAATAGATAGAATTCAAGATGATTATCTTCGTCACAGTACTTAGTATCAGGTGCTTCTGCATGTGCACTTGCACTTCTTTCTTTCCCTGAACCTCCATTTCCCACTTGCACTACAAAAATGTCCCACCTTAGGGTAACAAATATTTATTTTATCTTATCTTATTTTTCCCACTGTTAAAAGACTTGAAAGAACATGGTAACAAAATTAATCAGGTGATGTAATTATATTAGTGTAATTAATCTGTGTAATAATGGCAACCTTTTTGGTTAGTTTGTCATCTAACAAAAGTGCTTGATATATAACAGGTCTTTCTCTTTGCTCTTTCTTGACCGAATCTTTTGAGATGACACACTGCTGGATGCTCTTTGCCCTTTTCTTTCATAAGTCTTTTGTCTTTGATGGAGGAATTTTGAAAAGAAAAACACATTCAGGAATTACTTTTCTAAAAAATATAATGAAATTGTATAGTTATACTAAATGTTATAGTTAATAATTTATCATTTTAATTATAAAAAAAGTTATTTCACATGAAAGAAAAAATAATGTTTTGCCTCAGACCAAACATGTTCTAAAGGAATGAATATCAAACATGGAAATGCACGAGTGGATATTATTTTTCATGAGTAATTGAATGAATGCCTTCAAAGTTCAAACGACAATCTTGTACTTGCTTTGAAATCAAGCAACTTTTTAAGTCGTGAGAAAAGATATGTTTGGGATCAATTAATAGTATAAAAACTACAATCAAAATGGGAAAGATAGCCTCTAATTCTTACCTTTGTTTTTAAATTCCTGTTCTGGTCGCATTTGCAGTCACATCAGTGTGGGCAAATGTGACTACAGTCATAGTGCAGCTGTTAAATGTTCCATAACCATGATATGGTAACTCAAATTGAAATTGTTTCAGCAAATCATAGTGTAAACATTGTTTCCTTTAGAATCTTATCATTGATTAACAACATAACATATAATCTAACTTTATGCCCATGATTTAAGAGCCAAATTAAACCAAAACAAATCAAAGAAACCAATTTGAACAATTAGATATCAGTATATTTTGAAAATTCAGCAAGAAAATAACCTCAAAAACTCAATATATATATATATATGTCCAACAGGGTGATGTTGGGGGCAATGGTGGGTGTTAGGAAGTAAATCTAGGGCTGATTTTGGGGTATAAGATGACTACGGTATCTTTTCTTGTTTTCAATCATTTATGAATACAAAATTATTCTGTTCCCATATTACACTTATTGTGTATCTCTTTGAAACCAGAGAGATCCATTGCTCAAAGATTTGTCATGCTTTTCTTCTACAGGATCAGTTTTCCATTAGCAATTCATGTCAGGCATGCACCCTTTGCCTAAACGCTATCATCTACTTTTATTGTTCCAACTCTTTCCAAGATACTCTCATATGAGAAGAAAAAAAGTGTTCTCGAGAATCACAATTTTCAAGCCTGTGATAGAGACTATGGACTCTCTTATACCAGTTTAGGGTTGTACAAGCTCTCTGCTATCAAACCCCAATCACCCATAAAACATTACAGGATAAATAGTTTGCAGTGTCCGTTATTTAACGGCAGTTATATTTAAATGCCTCTACTGTGTAACTATTTTTATCAATCAAAAGCCTGTTATGGAGTAGTTCCATAAAACAAGTGTTTTTTAGGGAGGAACAGAAGCATATCATACTAGCCTCCCCTAGTGCTTTGGAGAAATAGGAACAGAGAAAAAAAAATTTTCTAGTTGTCTTTTGATTCAAAATCTTCCAAAATCTAGTTAGGAAAGTCTTCATATGGTGACTTAGAAGTTGGTGTATGGATTGCAACTCAAAAGTCTCACTTAAAAAAAGGCAGCGAAATTCGAACATAATTAACCCAAGCCTGATAAACTGTGGCAGAAAAATGTAATCAGACAACACAAGGAACACCTGTAAAGAGAGAAATGCATCTACCAGAACATCATAAATCATTCCGAAAATTAATCCTAACACCAACCAACACTCTATTAAGTATTTTATCCCAGGTCAAACAGAAAAAAGGCTGAAAATAAGATAGTTTATGATATTTATGTTTTAAAAGCTTATATTGCATCGATGTAGTAAGTGAAATCTTAGGCAAACTTGAGAAGATATATATGCTTTATTCTCTCCTTGAAAAATTGACATTTCAGACTTCTCTTAACTTTTTTGGAGAGAAAATTTTAGACCAATTAACCGTGACAAATTTTTGTTTGCAAGTATCTCCAATCTAAATAAAATTCCTTTCCCATTTATCGTTCTCCCTTATTAATAATATGTTGGACCAATTATAAACATTAAAAATATACAAGAAAGAAAACCAAAAAGAACTATATTAATACAACAACAAAATATTTATGGACTAATAAAATATTCTTTCAAAATTATCCTTTTCTTTTTATAAAATACAAAACCTAAAACTTAACTTTTTAATTTGTCATAATGTTATTTTGTTGTCCCTTTGATAGATAACAACCTATTTTTTTCCTTAGTCGCCAAAAGATTTCTTATACATGTCTTGCATTGATATAAGGATATATATGATCACTTCACACCACATAATATAAAAACGTCCTACTTGTCATGTTTATGTTATTACTGTTGCGCAACGGTGGAACAATGTTATGACATAGGAGAATCATGACTCCTCCAAAAGTATTTTAAATTTATTTTTTATATATATTTATATATGTTTTAAAATATATTTATATATTATTATATTATTTATATTAAGTTTATATTATTAAAAATTATAATAAAAAATAAAATAAAGATAAAATATAAAAAATTTAATGGAGACATTGGTTTATAAAAGAGAGTAGGATTTTTTTTCTAGCTATAAAATTTTTTCACCGTGTAAGTTATTATGAAAGTGTGTGAGGAGAAAGAAATATTAAGATTTATGATTGGGAAACAAAGATTGAGAAACACATAGATTGAAGTTGAAGTATGTATTCTCGCATGATCTCTTAGAGATCAATGTTAATATCTTATTATGACTTATGTATGATAGATTTACGATCATTTTTAGGATGTTTCTCCCAAATTTATCTCAAATTAGTATAAATCCTAATTATGATTTTAGAGATTTTTTATGAAATTAGTTTGAACCCTAATTATAATTTTTCCCAAATTAGTATAATCTTTACTTATGAACTTTAGGGATTTTGTGTTTTCCACTACGTACGATAAATTTTTAAAAGTTTTGAATTTATACAGTGTTGCTTATTTAATTAGAGTGATATGAGTTTTATGTTTTGCAATGTGATAATTGTGATTAGTGAAGATAAATTTTATTTTTTCTAAATAGGTGAGAGGTGATAAATTTATATTAGAAAGATTATGATAAAAAGTAAAAGAATTAATTCTTTTTTCAAAGAGGAAGGGTTGTGATAAAGATGAAAAAAATGCATTTGGTTAACTAAACTTGAGAAATTTCATGGGAACCAAGAATTCATGACAATGGAAAAAACAAATCTCTAAAAATCCTAGAGTTACATATAATAAATTTAAAAATTCATTAAAACGCGATTCGGGAAAAGCGTCCTCAATTTGTCGATGCCCACTAAATCAAATTGATGAAGTACGAATAGTGTAACGTCCCATTCAATTAATATGCGTAATTAAAAGAAACGCCACACTTAAATAGTATAACAACGCAGTCCTAGGGTCCTTAACGCCACCCCTACAAAACTAGGCACACCACGATGCCAACAGACACAGTTGAAAAGTCTAACAGACGAAGTACAGTAATACAACATAGAGCAATACATGGGCCATAGCCCTAAGGAAAAACCCATCAAGAAATAAGGTCCAGCCTACGCGGACTATGCAGCGGAACTATCACCTCCCTGTTGTCCACGGGTGTTCCTCGCATCTGCTCACACCAACAAGTTGATGATCATCGCAAAAGAGAGTACCACACAGCAAAACACACAACAACGAAAGTAAGGTAAGCTAGAGCACAAAAGATTTCATCCATACAATAAAATATATATTCACTATACCATACCCACATATCATCCAAGCATGTTATGACTTCTCAAACAATACACTAAGACACGACTCGACTCATCCGGATACATATAACTTGGTCGGATTCAGCGGATGCTCGCACTTGTGGTGGATACCTCTGCTCACCCCCGAGCTATGTGTTACAAGTGTTACAATGAATCAATTTCCCTCACCACAAGGTTAGCCCTTAATGAATTTCAGGCCTCCTGCTACTCTCATCACACGAGTCAGTCCGCTCTAGGTGAGACTAACTGACTCCTTAGAGTGTCAGGATGCAACCTTACCTTGAATCCTTACCTATTTATACAGATGGGGCACCACCATAGACACCCACTAACAGGGGCCATGGAATTACGTCCCGACCATTGAAGCGCGACCCCGAAAGTCTCACCTAGAAACTCCAAGGATTTATGCACTGACACGGACTAAACATGCTCAACCAATCAAGAAAGATTCATCATATAGATTTATACATACACATCGCATACTAGTTCTTCATAGTCCATCCCTTTCATTTTCCAATGAATCCATACTAGTTCATCATTCTCAGCCAACATAGTGGAATTTCATCTCATGCCAACCATGTCAATTTAATACCAACCACCCCATTCCTTTCACATGCGAAGGTTCACGCCCAAACCATCATTTATAATTCATGGATCACATCACTCATGCATATTGATTTGTCTCATGCATTTAACATAATAATCAACACCCAAACAAGCATAAACCATTTCAGAATTTTAGAAATAACCACACAAATGCACTGTCTCGCCCAGCTCCTCGCTTAGGCTGAAGGCTCCGCTCAGGCTAGAGGCTCTCGCTCAAGCGAGCCCCCTTCGCCTAGGCGAGGGCTCGAAAAACGAAGCAGTAGCTCACGCGGGATCTCGCTTAGGCGAAACCCCTCTCGCCTGAGCTAGATGCTCGCTCGCTCAAAAGTTGAACTGGTCGCCTGAGCGACCTTTCGCGTAAAAAGGTTCTGGGCGAGTCCCTGTCCATCTCGCTTAGGCGAGACTGACTCGCTTGGGTGAGATTATCAGGTCTCGCCACTGTTTTCCTGCAACAACCACACCCACCAATCCAAACAACATATTCATGCATTCACAACTAACATAACATCACACCAACCACATAATCTCGAAATAACAGCCAAACAACATGGAAAAACGGGATATATAAGTAAGCCTTAGCTTCCCTACCTGGAAATGGCTAGCACGAGACCTCGACCCTAAACAGCGGAAAGCGACAGCTCAAGGAGCGACTTAAGGTGCTGGAAAGAAATGAGAAACAGCGGGAAATGAGTTACCCAGCGTAACAGTAGCAGAACTATGAGCACAAATGAAAGGATACTTACGTAGAGGAAGAGAGCTGGTTTGAACTTACGTGCCTGCGGTGGTACCAAACCCTAGCAGAGATTGAGAGGCAGTTGCGGCTCTAGGACAAGGAACAATTTGCTGAAAAGTGAGAGGGAGAGTTAGGGTTAGGGCAATCTTAGGGTCTGAATTCGTTTTGGGCCAATCCTTGGGCCCATTCGATTTGGGGCAGTCCTTACAAAAACAAGGCAACAGAAAACTGGGCCTTACATCCTCCCCAACAAGAATTTTTTCGTCCTCGAAAATAAAAACTTACTAAGTAAAAAGGATGCAGGTGAGATTTCCTCATATCTTCCTCCAACTCCCAAGTTGTGTCACCTGTCCTCCGATCCCAAATGACTTTAACAAGGCAGACTGTCTTTCCTCAGCGTTCCTCAACTTTGATGTCCTCTAACGCAATGGGTGGCACCTCTACAATGAGATCCTCTCTGATCTATATATCCTCAGCTTCCAACACATGAGACGAGTCGAAAACATATTTCCTCAACTGTGACACATGGAATATCGGGTGAAGATTCGCCAACTGAGGGGGGCAACACTATCTCGTATGCCACTAGTCCAATCCTCCTCATGATTTGATATGGGCCAAGGAACTTAGGAGAGAGTTTCCTTGAGCGGAGAGCCCTTCCCACACCAGTGGTTCAAGTCACCCTCAAGAACACATGATCGCCCGCAACAAACTCTAAGGGTCTCCTTCTGCAATTTGCATAAGCTTTATGCGTACTCTGAGAGGCCTGCATCCTATCTCTCACCATCCTGACTTTCTCAGTAGTTTGCTCTAACAATTCTGGCCCGACAAGCATTGCTTCCCCATCTTGATACCAACATAGAGGAGTCCTACACTTCCTACCATAAAGAGCCTCATATGGCGTCATGCCAATGCTCACATGAAAGTTGTTGTTGTAGGTAAACTCGATCAAGGGCAACACCTCATCCCAAGCTCACAGGTGATCCAATATACACGTCTGCAATAAGTCCTCAAGTGATTGGATGGTCCTCTCTGATTGGCCATCAGTCTGGGGATGGTAGGTTGAGCTCATAGTCAACTTGGTCCCCAAAGCCTCTTGTAAGGTTTGCCAGAACTGGGATGTAAACCGTAGGTCTCTGTCAGAAACTATGCTCGAAGGTACTCCATGCAACCTCACGATCTGATGAAGGATTGACCCCAACCAAGGATGAAGGCACATGCTTAAGAAGACTAAGCATGTTTAGAAAGGAAGTTCACTAATCCTTCATCCCTTTTCATTTGTGTTTATTATTTTTGATTCCCAAAG
>Ga0214544_1006259_pt1 | contig 22141 bp, 14 predicted proteins | sample CNSS3metaG_FD_160074 | JGI IMG/M metagenome (GOLD analysis project Ga0214544, IMG submission 160074) | Root nodule microbial communities from cowpea collected in UCLA plant growth center, Los Angeles, California, USA - CNSS3 | ecosystem: Host-associated > Plants > Roots > Nodule | place: USA...
ATGATCCGTTTCCCAGCCTCTCTTCCCCCTCTTGGCTGCCATTTCTTTAGGGTTTACGTTAACCCTTCACCTTCATGCCAAAAACCAAAAATGACTAAAAAGTGTTCAATTGAAGTTCACCAAGATTTGAACCCCTCACCCTGCCAAAGCTAAATCAATACCAGACCACCAAGCCAATTCATATTTCATGCTAACCATTATAATTTAATTATCATATTATTTCACCACATGGTCGTGCTATATTAAAATAACGATGAATAATAACACAAAATGGCATACATAGGACTCAAACCTAAGTCCTCTCGCACAATCAAAGTGCTCTCAACCATATGAGCTAGCATTTTTCCACGTCATACCAATCATAATTTAATGTCATAATTATTACCCCTCCCATATTTATTAATTAATTATTTATTTAATTAATTAAATTCTACGGGTCTTACAAACTTTCTAAAGGACCTATTCCATCAGAAGGTAGTTCAAATAACTCAAATCATCATGGTCAGCCACCAGCTCATCCTTCAGCTAATACTAAAGGGTTCCATGAACTTTCTAAAGGAAATGTTCCACCTTCGCATTTTTCAGTTAACTCCAACAATAAGTGTGTTGTCAAAGGTTATCAAAGTATAAGGTTCCATGAACTTCCCAAAGGACCTATTCCACCGGAAGGTAGTTCAAATAACTCAAATCATCATGGTTAGCCACCAACTCATCCTTCATCCAATACTAAAATGGTTCCATGAATTTTCTAAAAGAAATGTTCTAGTTTTGGAAGGTTCAAATAAATGACATAATAAGTCATTGTTCAATGTTTAGCAATCTTCAAGATCATGAACTTTCACCACATTTATCATGAACTTTGAAATAAATGTCATTGTTCAAATAAATGACATGTTAAGAATACTTGAAGCACAATCACATTTCATATTATGAGTGTTTTAATTTTTTCCAATTCAAATTATCCAAATAGAAATATCCCTAGTTTTAACATCTTTCAATAATAAAGTTTATCATTTTGATTTTAATACTTCGTTTATTCACTATTGCATATCAAATATTCAAATTAAAATATATTTTAAATGTTTGTTTACTTCAATTTTTTAAATTCTAATAAATATCTTTTTTATACACTAGTAAAAATTATAATATATCACTTGATCAAAATCACGCAAAGAACAAATATTAAACTAATAATAATAAGATTTTAACATAGATCTTTTATCTTTTAAAATTCAATATACGTTGGTGATAAAAACATTCATGAAAATTACATTAAATTTTTATATTATAGTAAATAAAATTTATTTATACAATTATAATGACAAAATTACAGTATGATTATAATGAGTTAGGAAATAAAAAATAATTATATAAAATATATCAAAATAGTATTCTATATGATAAAAATAAACATATAAAAATATTAAAAGATTATCAAATGTATGTCTTAGAAACAATTTGAGAGACTATTGAATGAAATTGCACACAGGAAAACAAATGTATAATTAAGGTACATAAGATGAAAAATACCTTATAGATCAGAAAACTTTCCAAATATAAACATAGTCAATAATTGAAAAATAACGAAAATTGTTTTAGCGAAACAAAAATGGTTCTTCAAATGAAACAAAAATTAATAATAATAGAGTAAAGAATATAAATTTTTTATGTTAACTAGTAAAAGAAAGGTTTATGCTATTAAATACTTAGATTGAGAGTTTTATTGAAGATGCGAATGAATTTAATGATGAACCAAACAATTAGAAAAAATATAGAAAGTGTGTATAAATATATATATATATATATATATATATATATATATATATAATTAATTAATTAATTGTTGAATATTTTAATAATTTAAGCAGGGACAGAGATATGACAGAGACGGATATTATGGCGAGTATGGAGACAGGGCGGATGTCTACATCCCAAACCCATCCCCATACCCAATTGAAAAGTCGAAGATTCTCTATACCCATATCCATACCTAGTCAATGCGAGAATTTTCCGTCAAAATGAGAACGGTTCGGACAATACCCATTGATACAAGTTTATTTGCCATCTCCAGCTGCAATGACTCCCAAACTTTAAAAATTGTATGTATGTAAATATTCTATGGTAATAAAATATGTCATTTAATATTAATAAATAATAAAATATAAAATTAAATATTATAAAAAATAAAAAATAATTTTTTTCTCAAAATAATAATTTTCAAAGGATTTTTTTTTTAACTTTATCGGAACATATTTTCCTAAACAGACCTGTTACAGTATTATTTCTCCTTATGGACTTATTCGATTTGCTCTTTTTTTTTCTTCTAGAATGGCGAGGAAAAATAAAAATAAAAAATTTAAATTATGGAAAAATAATTTTAAATAATTAATTAAAAGTATCGAGTTCAAATTTTAATTACTTTAAAAAAAGAAATAAAATAAAAAATAATTTATGATTGAGAATATTATATCAACAATACCAATAATTTATTATTAATTCTTACACAAATAAATATATTATAATTGAGAATATTTATGAACAATACCGATAACAACAAGGAAATATGTTGTAAATTTAAACTTATTTTTGTTTATCATTATATTTTTCTAGGAACTAATAAAAAATTTATTATCTATTATCTATTATTTATTATAATATAATTTATTATCTATTATTATTTATTATTATAATATAAGAATTATAATAAGAAAAAAAGATATTAGAAAATTTATTTTCTTATCGATTTTATTTTTTTGACAAGTATTTTAAAAGATAGTTTTTTAGTCATTTCACATTGTTAGTTTTTTATTTATTTATAATTATTTGGCTGTTACATGTGCATAGAATTTTTAACATTTTTATTCATTTACTTTATCTTTAAATTCATATTTCCTAAAAATGAAAATATATATCTATACTATTTTTTTCATTATTAATTTTATTCTTTTATAATTTCTAATTAATTCTTCCTTTAATAAATTCTTAAATAATAACTTATATTTAAAATAGTAACTATTTTATTTATTATTTTTAATTTTATTCTTTTTGTGATTTCTAATTACTTGATCATTTAATAAAATTAATTTTAGAAATAAATATATTTTATTTGTATTTCTTAAAATAATATTTTTTTCTGAAATAATATATATTTATCAATATATTATTTACCATCTATTATATATTATTTATTATTTATTATCTATCTATTATCTATTATAACATAAGAAAAGGAGATACTACTCAATTATCTATTATATTATAACATAAGAAAATGAGATACTAGTAAACCTACTTTATTATCCATTTTATTTTTTTAACAAATGTTTCAAAATTTAGTTTTTTAGTCATTTGGCTTGTTAAAGTTTTTTATTTATATTTCTTTTGCTGATACATGTATATAGAAATTATTTGACATTTTTATCTCTTTATTTTATTTTAAAATTGATTTGGCCTGAAAATAAAAATATATTTCTATAAAAAGTTTTTCATTATTTATTTTATCCTTTTATAACTTCTGATTAACGGGTCATTTAAGAAATTGTTAAAATAAGTAACTTACACTTTAGGTACTATTTTTTTATTTTTAATTTATCCTTTTATAATTTCTAATTAATTGCTTATCTAATCTATTTTCCATTATCAATATAAACAAAAAGATACTAAGAAATTTATTTTATTATCCATTTTATTATTTTGACAAATTATCCAATAGTTAATTTTTTAGTCATTTGAGATTGTTAATTATTTTTATTTATATTTATTTTGTTGAAATGTGTGCATTGAAGATATTTTACATTTTTATCCATTTATGTTATTTTAAACTTATTTGTCTTGAAAATTAAAAATATATTTTCATACAATTTTTTTCATTATTAGTTTTATCCTTTTAAAATTTATAATTAACTGATCATTTAATAAATGTTAAATAATAACTTATATTTAAAATATTAATTTTTTTATACTATTTTTTTAATTTTTAATTTTATCCTGTTATAATTTCTAATTAATTGGTTATTTAATCTATTATATATTATCTATATAAGAAATTCTAATATTATAATATAGGAAATGTTATATATTATATGAAATATTATATAATATAAAAAAATAAGATACTAGAAAAATTACTTTATTACTCATTTTATTTTTTTGACAAGTGTCATAAAAATTAATTTTTTAGTAATTTGAAATTGTTAATTATTTTATTTATAATTATTATAATTATTATATAAGAAAAGAACATACCAGGAAATATATTTTATTACCCATTTTATTTATTTCACAAGTATCTCAAAAGTTAGTTTTTTTGGTTATTTGGCATTGTTAATTTTTTATTTATAATTAGGATTAAATATGTTTTGTTCGTTGGCTTTCAATAAAAATTTGAATTAGTCTCTTTCACGTACACAAACATACAATATACTTTCTTTTCCATAAGAAGTTTTTCTCTTTCTCGCTCTTTTCCTTCTGCTTTCATTACAAATACTTTAAAGTTCAATATGGTATCAGACGTACCCCTTTAAATCCTCTTTCTTTCCTTTCTTGGTTTTCTTTACCCTATCTTTCCTCTTCTTTCTTACACCATGACTGAATCAACCTAACCAACCTGTGAATCAACCCAACCAACCCCTCTACCCAGTTACCTTACCTTATACAATGAAAACCCTGCAACCCCTCTTGTATCTCCTGTCTTAGAAGATTCAAACTATCATTCTTGGTCACGATCGATGCTTACTACCTTGAATGCCAAGAACAAGGTTGAATTTGTTCTTGGAACTGCTCCTCGACCTGCCACCACAGAATCCACATATGCTTTATGGACCCGTTGCAACAATATGGGGATTTCTTGGCTTGTCCATTCAGTATCCCTCTCCATTCGTCCCAGTATCTTATGGATGGATAATGCTGCCACTATCTGGAACGACCTACAACACAGATTCTCTCAAGGTGATCGATCACGCATTTCAACTCTCCAAATGGATGTTGCAACCCTTTGCCAAGGTGACCTATCTGTTTCTGACTATTTCACAAAACTTCGTATCATATGGGATGAATTAGATAACTTCCGACCCGACCCCATATGCACATGCAAACCCAAATGCTCTTGCATTCTTTCTTCTGTTCTTTCTCTCCGTAAGTCTGAAGACCAGTCTATGCAATTTTTACGTGGCCTCAATGACAATTTTCACAACATCTAGACTCACATGTTACTGCTTGAACCTCTACCTCCTGTCACAAAGATTTTCTCCTCTGTCATCCAACAAGAACGCCAATTTGCTGCTGGATCTTTCACTGCGTCTGTTCGACACACACATCAATCTCCATCTACATCATCCAATGCATCACCTAACACTGGAACCAATACTGTTCTTGCTACATCTTCCAATACTTGCAATTACTGCAAACGCCCTGGCCATAATGAATCTGCTTGCTTCCGCAAAAATGGTTTTCCCAACCAAGATTGTAAATCCTCTAAAACAAAAATCATCAGGAAAATATGCACCTACTGCAATAGATTGGGTCATACCATTGATATATGTTTCAAAAAACATGGCTATCCTCCCGGACATAAACTTCACTCTGGGAAATCACCTCAAGCTCATCACGTCACCTCCTAAGAAACAACTTCTGTTTCCTCAAATTCTACTGACAGTGGTGATATCCGACTTACTCCTGAACAATTTCAACTTCTTTCAGATCTTTTTCAAAAATCAGCTACAGTTACGCCCACTGCACAAGTAAACCAAGTTGGATCTATCTCTTCCACTCATTCAATGGCTGGTAATGTCCACAACATGACTCTTGCTAATTCTTGGATCATTGACTCCGGAGCTACAGATCATATATGTACATCTTTACATCATTTCATTTCTTATAAACGCATCACCCCCATCTATATCAATCTTCCTAATAGTTCCACTGTTTCTGCACACTATACTGGCACGGTTGCTTTTCACACTAACTTTCACTTACTTGATGTTCTTTATGTCCCTCAATTCTCTTTCAATCTTCTTTCTGTTTCTAAAATTGTTAACTCTCATCACTTTGATCTCACTTTTTCTTCTTCTGGCTGTATGATACAGGATGTGAAAACCAAAGAGAAGATTGGTTTAGTTAAAGTTCATGTTGGTTTATATGTACTGACCCCTGCGGCTTTTACTTCTTCTCATTCTTTATGTAATACTACACCTACTACTCTATGGCACTCCAGCTTAGGCCATCCCTCCAATGAAAGATTATGTTTGTTACATAAAAAATATTCTTACATTGTTGCTAAAAATCCCGACACTTGTGATGTTTGTCATAGATCAAAACAAAGAAAACTCCTTTTTCCCCTTAGCACATATCGCACTTTAAAACCTTTTGATCTCATGCATATTGACATTTGGGGACCATGTTCTACATCCATAAATGGTTTTAAATATTTTCTTACTATCGTTGATGGTTGTACACGTTATACTTGGCTCATTCATATAATTGCTAAATCTGAAACTCGAAAACATGTTTCTGACTTTGTTACCTACATCCATACTCAATTTCAAACTATTATTAAAGTTATTCGAACAGACAATGGTTCTGAATTTCTTATGCATGCTTTTTACACTAAATATGGCATTATTCACCAAACTTCATGCACTTATACTCCTGAACAAAACGGTATTGTGGAACGCAAACACCAACATATTCTTAATGTCACTCGTGCTCTCCTTTTCCAAGCTCACTTACCTCATAATTTTTGGTGCTTTGCAGCTCAACATGTTGTTTTATTAATCAATTGCATACCAACACCTTTGCTTAAAAATGACACTCCTTACAAACGCTTATATGGTTCTCTATATGATCTTTCTCTGCTTCGCATATTTGGTTGTTTATGCTATATATCCACCCATTCTGTAAAACGCACAAAACTTGACAGTAGAGCTATTTCAGGAATCTTTTTGGGTTTGAAACCCCACACTAAAGGCTATTTGTTTCTTAATTTAAACACTCACCAAATTGATATATCACGTCATGTCATTTTTCATGAAAACACATTTCCTTATTCTGTCATCACTCATAACTCACCTGATCACAATTCCCTTTCCCTTCCCACCCCTGCACATTACATGCATGATTTCACTGTCCTTGATCAAACTACACGTACACATGTTGATGATACTCCACATTGCCCCTCTACTACACCTACCACGGATAATGCTTCTGTTTTACCTGACATCGTTCCACCATTTGCTACTGCCCCAAATTCCACTACCATCACTGATCCACCACGACGGTCTAACAGACAACGAAATGTCCCTTCTTATCTTAATGATTTCCTAACACACACTACTGTTAGATACCCCATTACTCAATACTTAAATTATAGTCAACTTTCTCCCTCTTTTAAACATATTATATTGTTTATATCTTCCACTAATACACCACATAGTTACACCCATGCTTCAAAGGATCCTCGATGGGTTCAAGCAATACAGGATGAATTACAAGCCTTAGCAGATAACAACACACGGGTTCTCACAGATTTACCACCTGGAAAAACTGTCATTGGCTGCCGCTGGGTGTACAAGGTTAAACATCATTCTGATGGATCCATTAAACGCTTCAAAGCCCGACTGGTTGCCAAAGGATACAACCAGTTTGAGGGACTCAATTTTCTCGACACCTTCGCACCCGTTGCCAAGCTCACCACTCTTCGCCTATTACTTGCCCTTGCCACATCTCAACACTGGATAATATAACAACTTGATGTAAACAACGCTTTTCTCCACGGTGATCTTCACGAGGAGGTCTATATGAAACTTCCCCCGGGTTTTCATTCCCCTCATCCCTCCAAAGTCTGCAAATTGCAACGTTCCCTCTATGGTCTCAAACAAGCAGGGCGCCAATGGTATGCCAAGCTCTCTTCCTTTCTTTTATCTAACAATTACATATGTTCCTCTGCTGATCACTCCTTATTTCTCAACCATACTAATCAATCTCTTACTGCTATCCTTGTCTATATCGATGACGTTATGCTCACGGGAAATAACGCTCAAGAAATCACCCGCATCACTACTCTGCTTCACTCACACTTCCGCATTAAAAACCTCGGTGATCTTACCTATTTTCTAGGTTTTGAAATTGCACGCAACTCCACTGGTCTTCACCTCAGTCAACGCAAGTATACCCTTGATCTGCTTCATGAAACAGGCATGCTGAATAGTGCACCTGCTCCTACTCCAATGGCCCAAACATCTCGCCTACAACCTGATGGCCACCTCCTTGATGATAATGTTGCTTCCTCCTTCAGAAGACTCATAGGCCGTCTGATCTATCTCACCAACACCCGTCCTGATATCGCTTTTGCTGTGAACAATCTCAGCCAGTTTGTTTATGCTCCTACCACCTCTCATCAACAAGCTGCACAACGTATCCTCCGCTATTTAAAAGGTACTCCTGGTCAGGGCCTCTTCTTCCACACCAACACATATCTTCATCTTAAGGCTTATAGTGACTCTGATTGGGCATCTTGTCCTTCAACACGCAAATCTGTAATCGGCTTCTCTATCTATCTTGGACATTCCCTCATATCATGGAAATCCAAGAAGCAACAAACCATCTCCCGCAGCAGCTCTGAAGCTGAATATCGTGCCCTCGCTTCCACTACGTGTGAAATTCAGTGGTTGACCTACATTCTTCAGGACTTCAAGCTTCCTTTCACACTTCCTGCAACCCTTTATTGCGACAACCACTCTGCTATTCAAATCGCCTCCAACCAAGTATATCATGAACGAACAAAGCACATCGAAATTGATTGCCACCTTATACGCGAGAAGATCAATCATGGCTTGATTAAACTCCTCCCTATCTCCTCCTCCTCCCAAGCTGCAGACATTTTTACTAAGCCTCTACCCCCACAAACCTTCCATATACATCATTCCAAGCTGGGAATGAAAAACATCTATTCCCAGCTTGAGGGGGGCTGATAATATACCCATATTTGTAACGTTCAGCTCCCGCTCTTACCCCTAGCTTTCTGTGTTTTGGTAGTTAGGTTTCTGTTATCAGTAGTTTTTCTTATATATATATGTACTTGTATAGTTTCTTTCACGTACACAAACATACAATATACTTTCTTTTTTCATAAGAAGTTTTTCTCTTTCTTTCTCTTTCCCTTTTGCTTTCATTATAGATACTGTAAAGTTCAATACAAAATTTGATTAAAATGGCTAAATTTACACATTTATAGAGTTTGAAACTAAATTAGGCTAAAATTTCAGAAAGAGAAAAAAACATATTTAACCTTTATATTTATTATAATATAAAAAAAAAATACTTTATTATCCATTTTATTTTGTTGACAAATTAATTTTCTAATCATTTGACATTGTTAATTTTTTTATTGATATTTATTTTGTCGTGCTTCGAAGTTATTTTACACTTTTATCCATTGATTTTATTTTAAATTAATTTATCCTAAAATTATAATGAAATAATAAAAGATACTGTTAAGTTTACTTTATTACCCATTTTATTTTTTTAACTGTGTCACAAAAATTAACTTTTTAGTATTGTTATTTTTTTATTTATATTTATTTTATTGAAACATGTGCATCCAAGTTATTTTATATTTTTATCCATTTATTTTATTTTTAAACTAGTTTGTCCTAAAAAGAAAATATATTTCTATACATTTTTATTATTATTGATTTTATCCTTCTATAAATTATCATTCATTGGTCATTTGATAAATGATTAAAGAATAATTTATATTTAAAATATTAATTTTTCTATAATGTTCTGTTCATTTTTAATTTTTTCTTTTTATAAATTCTAATTAATTGGTCATTCAATATATCATCTATTTTATATATATATATATATATATATATATATATATATATATATATATATATATATATATATATAAAAGGAACAATATAAGAAATATAAGAAAAGAAGATACTAGGAAATTTAATTTATCATCATTTTATTTTTTGACAATTGTCCCAAAGGTTAATTTTGTAATTTTATTCATTTTTAATTTGTTTTTATTTATAATTTTTTTGCTTAAACATAAGCAATGAAGTTATTTTACATTTTTATCCATTTATATTATTTTTAAACTTATGTGTCTTGAAAATGAAAATATATTATTTTACAATTTTTTTAATTTATCTTTTTATAATTTCTAATTAATTGATCATTTAATAAATTGTTAATGAATAACTTATATTTAAAGTATTAAATTTTGTATATTATTTTTTTCATTTTTAATTTTCTCCTTTTATAATTTTTAATTAATTGGTCACTTAATAAATTATTATATAATAATTTATATTTAAGTTAGTAATTTTTTATATTATTATTTTTATTTTTATTTTATGATTTCTAATTACTTGATTTTCTAACAAAATTAAATTTAGAAGAAATATGTATTTTTTATTTCTAAAAATAATATTATTTCCAAAAATAATCCATATTTATTAATATATTATAATATAGAAAAGGGTTTTAGTATGATTTTAAAATGATTATCTATTATAATATAAAAAAAGAAGATATTAAGAAATTTACTACCCGTTTTATTTTTTTTACTACTGGCTCAAAAATTAATTTTTAATCATTCTACATTGTTAATTTTTTTATTTATATTTATTATAATTATAATATAAGAAAAAAATACTAGGAAATTTATTTTAGTATCAATTTTATTTGTTTGACAAATGTTTCAAAAGTTAGTTTCTTTTGTAGTGTGACATTGCTAATTTTTTATTTTATTTATTTGACTTTATTATAATATAAGAAAAGAAGATACTCAGAAATTTACTTTATTACTTTTTTTTTACAAATGTCCCAAAATTAGTATTTTATTCATTTGCCATTTAATTATCTTTTTTTATATTCATTTTGCCGAAACTTGTGCATTGAAGTTATTTTACATGTTTATCCATGTATTTTATTTTAAGGTGATTTGTCCCAAAATCTATTACATATTAAAAACAAATATTATCAAAATTACTATATCTATTATATATTATATTAAGAAAAAAAAATACTAGCAAAATTACTACATTATCCATCTTTTTCTATTAAAAAATGTCAAAAATTAGTTTTTTCATCATTTTAAAACTCTGGTACAAAAGAACCCGGGTTCAAATCCTACCAAAGTCAATTTAATTTAATTTTTTTATTTATTTATGATTTCAACTATAGTATTAATTATAAGTAATATTATTATTTGTAATATTTTATTAGTATTACTATTTTTAATTATTAATAGTAATATTATTATAAATATTATTTGTAGTAATAGTAGTAAAATTATAAGCAATATTAGTATTATTACAATAATAATAAGTAATATTATTATTTGTAATATTTTTATAAGTATTATTATTTGTAATTATTAATAATAATATTATTATTATAAAGATTATTTGTAGTAATAGTAGTAAAATTATAAGAAATATTAGTATTATTACAATAATAATAAGCAATACTATTATTTGTAATATTTTTAGGATTAAATATGTTTTTGGTCCTTCAACTTTTAGTGAAATTGAAATTAATCCCTCTTGAAAACCTTGAAATGTGTTTAAAACGTGAAATAAACTTAATAAAATGTACTTAAAAGGACTAAATCCACACATTTATAAAGTTGAGAGACTAAATTGGTTCAAGATTTTCAAAAGGGACTAATTTGAACCAATTTCAATCTTCACTAAAAGTTGAATAACCAAAAACATATTTAACCCATATTTTTATAAGTATTATTATTTGTAATTATTAATAATATTATTATTATAAATATTAGTAGTAATAGTAGTAAAATTATAAGCAATATTAGTATTATAATAATAATAATAAGTAATATTTTTATTTGTAATTATTAATAATATTATTATTATAAATGTTATTTGTTGTGATAGTAGTAAAATTATAAACAATACTAGTATTATTACAATAATAATAAGTAATATTATTATTTGTAATTATTAATAATATTATTATTATTATAAATATTATTTGTAGTGATAGTAGTAAAATTATAAGCAGGGTCAGCTCAAGAATAAAGCAAGTGAAACACTCCCTCTAGATTTCAAGGTAAAGAAGGTCTCAAAAAAAAAATTACTACTAAGAGTCATTTTTTTAAGGTTTTGGTATATTACATTTCCTCAATATTTTTAATCTCATGTTGTCCTTGTGTACTAATTTTTTCATCATCATTATTGTTAGTATGTTTTTCTTTCTATTTGTGTTGTTGTTATTTTTATTCTATTTTGGATTTATATTATAATTAGAAATGTGTTTCTTTTATCCAATTTTGTTTTTTGATACTTTTCAATTTACGAGTTTCGAGTGTTTTTTTTTTTGCATATATCTTGCCGAGAAACTGAATTTTTCTCCAAAACTATTAATTAGATTGCGGTTTAGTCTTTTAGTGGATAATAGATTAATTGGAGTATAATTCAAATTTGGGTTTTTTGTAGAAAAATAAGTCAAGTTTAGGGAAAAAATATATACTATGAGTTGAGAAGACTAATAATTTTTTTTAATTATTATCATTGATGATTAATCTTAAAATAAACTACTCTGCAGGTTTATGAAAAAGTTGAGACTTGAGAACGAAAAAGAGACTTGAGACTAGGGATATCAAAAAAATTTGTACACGTGGGTATCCACGGATAAAACCTGCAACGGGTAGGAAATGAATATTGTAAATGGATATCCGCAGGTAATGGGTATTTTGAACGGGGTATCATAATATTTGTACCCGTACCCGCTATACTCTAATTTAAATTAAAAAATAATAAAAACATGATTAAAATATTAACATATTGATTTCGAATGAGTTGTTTTTTTACCAATTAGATTAAAAATAGATTCATTTCTGTAAACTGTGATTCAACACATTTAAATGGGTTATTTGGACTTTGTTTAAAATTTATGAATGTTATGTATTATATTTTATTTAAATTTATGATTAAAATATGTTGTTAAATATTTGTTTTTATTTTTTTGTAAATACTCACGGATACCCGTAGATATTCATGGATATTAAAAAATTATGCGGGAACCCGCATAACGGATACCCAACGATATGGGTACAGGTACGAGGTGGATATTTATCCACCGAGTAGGGTACGGGGAAGCTATTAGTCGTACCCTACCCACCCCGTTGACATCTCTACTTGAGACTTCAAGATACTACAAGTCTACTATCGAGTTTATTTCTTGACAACTAAAACGTTTTAATTCATTTGTTTTATATATTTATCTTTAGTAATATTTTATATATTATAACTTTTTATTTCACAAAAAATATAGATATGTGAACTAACAAATTTGAATTAGACTATTCAAATATTCTAAAGAAGAATTGACGCTTTAATTGCATCACAAACATGAGCTATGAATAAATTTGAACAAATTAAAATATATGAAGATATTTTTGGTTTTTGATTTAGTGTTGGAAGTTAAAGACACTAGATTATATATCTTTGAAAGAAAAATGCTTAAAACTTAAAAAATCTTTAAAACATGATCATTTGTTGGATATCGATAGATTTGATTTATTTTCATAATTAAATATCTTAAGGAAAATTATAAGTTTGGAAAATGATAAACCAATTGACATTCTTAGTTATATAAAAATAATAATTTTTTTTCCAAATGCATATATAGCTTATAGAATAATCTTAACAATTTCAGTGTAAGAGTCAATAGTTACTTTAGTCGAAAGGAAGGAGGTTCTCAAAGACTTATTTAAGATCAACAATGTCTAAAGAAACATTAAGTAGATTAGCCCTATTATATAGAAATGAAATGTTAAATAAAATTAATTATGACACTTTAATAAATAATTTTTCATAAAGAAAAAACCCAAAAAACAAATTTTAAATAAAAGGCTTTACTTTTTAAATTTTCTTTACGCCTCCCAAACCGTTGAATGACCCTGATTATAAGCAATATTAGTATTATTACAATAATAATAGTAAGTAATATTATTATTTGTAATATTTTTATAAGTATTATTATATGTAATTATTAATAATATTATTATAAATGTTCTTTATAACGATAGTAGTAAAATTATTAATAATTATTAAATTATTAATATAATTAGTATCATATCTAATTTAAAAAAATTGGCATTCCAAAAATATTATATTATTAACAACTATTACTATTATTATTAAGGTTAAATTATTCTTTTGCTCCCTCTATTTGTCATGAAATTTCATTTTAGTCCTCAAGTTTTTTGTTTCTCAATTTGGTCCACATTTTCTTAAAAATGACTCAATTTGGTCCTCATCGTTAACTTTGACCAGATGATGTTAAGTCAACGCCACGTGTCAAATTATGTTTTTTTGAATTTTTTAATATTTTTTTTAATATTTTAAAAAAAAATTAAAATTTTTTATTTTTGACACGTGTCACTTCATCGTTGTGCCACTTGTCAAAGTGACTCAATTTGGTCCCTATATTTGTTTTTAGTTTCAATTTAGTCCCAATTTTTGTAAAAATGAAGTAATATTGTCGTCCTTAGATTGAGACTCAATTTAATCTTTGTATACAACTTATGATGATATTCTTAATAAAATTGACGTTTTTATTAAATATTTGTAGAAATATTTTTAAATAATTTTTTTTTAGTTTTATTATTAAACAAAATTAAACCTCAAACTTAATTTCAAAAGTTAACAATTTTGTCATCATATATAAAGGCATCAAGTGTATCATATTATACAAACTTAGTAAAAATTAAAAATCAAATAACTTGTCATACATAAGTTTAGGAACTAAATTTCAAGTTCAAAACAAAATCAAAGTCTAATGTTTTTGTGTAGAATTTAAAGTTAATTTAAAATATTTATAGAAATATTTAATAAAAACATTAATTTTAGTAAGAATATCACCATAAAATTTATAAAAAAGTAAATTTAGTGTCAATTTAATGAAAGACAATATTGCTTCATTTTTACAAAAATTGAGACTAAATTGAAACTAAAAACAAATATAGAGACCAAATTGAGTCACTTTGACACGTGGCATAATTGTGAAGTGACACGTGTCAAAAATAAAAAAAATTTAAAAAATTTAAAAAATTTAAAAAAAAATATTAAAAAATATTAAAAATATTAAAAAAAACAGAAATTGACACGTGGCATTGACTTTAACACCGTTTGGTCAAAGTTAACGGTGATGACCAAATTGAGTCATTTTTAAGAAAATGAAGACCAAATTGAGACAACAAAAAATTTGAGGAGCAAACTGAAATTTCATAACAAATAGAGGGATCAAAAGACTAATTTAACCTATCATTAATTATCATAAACACAGGCGCGATACGCTATCGCGCTTGTGTGTATGTATTTTTTATTTTTTAAATATGAATAATATTATATTAGTAGATGATATTAATGTAATGTTATTAAGTTAATATATAAAGTAAATTTATATTTATTAAAAATAAAATAAAATGAATAGAGAGAATAATTGTTCATGAATAAAAAAAAGAAAAAAAGATAAACAGTTTTATAGAAATTAGGTAAAAGTAACTGTTGATTTGAAAAAAATTAATAAATAATTATATTGTAGAGGATGTAATTAGTATTATGAAATTAGACAAAAAAAAGGGAATCTTCTTTATATATTGTTATAGATATTATTTTTATTATTATTAAAAATATAATTGTTATTATTATTATTATTATCATTAATAATATAAACAATAATTATTTTATTTTTATATTATTATTATTACTACTAATAAGAACTATAATTATTATTGTTTTTATTATTATGGTTAGATACAAATTTTATTTTTACTTATTATGTACCACCATATTTCAACTATTTGTCTTTTTTATTTGTTTTGTTATTCTTTTGTCTTTACAATTGAACAATTATTTTAATTCAAACAAATAGTTACTAAAATTAGTAAAATAATAAACTGAAAAAAAAAATTTTATAAATAATTATTTAAATTTAAAATATAATCTTAAGAGGATAAAATTGAAAAAAACAAAAAAAGACACCTAAGATGTTGATCTCTTTCTATAAGTAGTTTTTTTTTTTTTTTTTTTTTTTTTTTTTTTTTTTTTTTTTTTTTTTTTTTTTTTTTTTTTTTTTTTTTTTTTTTTTTTTTTTTTTTTTTTTTTTTTTTTTTTTTATAATTAATTTTTTTTTTTTTTTTTATTATTATTATTATTATTATTATTATCACTTCACGATATTATTATAGTGGTGTTACTATTATCATTATTATTATTTTTATTTTTATTATAGTTAGACACACATTTTACTTTTATTTACTACGTGATCATATCTCAATTACTTGTACTTTTTATTTTTTATGTTAATTTTATCTCTATATATGTGTAATTAATTGAATGAAAAAAATAGTTACTAAAATCGGTAAAATGACTAAACTTACAACTTTTTTTTATTATGAATAATTATTTAAATTTAAAAATAATAATTAAAATAAGATAAAATTGTAAAAATAAAAAAGGACACAAAAGACGTATATCTCTTTATATATGTACTTGTTGTATTATTATTATTATTATTTTTATCACTACAGGATATTATTATAATAATAATAATATTATTATTATTATAGTTAGACACATGTTATTTTTATTTGTATCGATGCTGATATATCTTTATATATAATTATAAATTATTATGGTTAAAATTAGTCTCAGAATTAGCATTAACAATATTATTATTATCATTAGTTTGTTATTATTGGTATCATTATTATTTTTATTATTGTTGTTATTACTATTCATAGTTGCGTTATTATTAGAGGTGTTTTTTTTTAATTATAAAAAACGTTATTATACTAATTACTTTTGTTAAATATATTTTTAATCTTTTAAAAATTTTATAATTTATAATTTATATTAATATTATTATTATTAGTATTTTTAATGGTTAAATAAATATAATAACAATTATATTATTATTCTAAAAATATTTGAAATAAAAACATAAAAAAACAGTGCATGAATGAGTCACATGCTATTGTAATTATTTCGTAAAATCAATTAACTGCACGGTATTGTGATATAAATTTTATTTATTATATTTAAAACTGTAATTATTATCATCACTTAGATTTACTACTTCATTACTTTAATAATAGCATGTACAACAATATAACCTAATTTCCATGATATTTATTATTTTTATTTTTTATATTATTAATTTTATTATTATTAATAATAATAATAATAATAATAATAATTATTATTATTATTATTATTATCAACTCTAACTAGGGATGATAAAAATACATGCGTCCGCGGGTATCCGTGGATAAAATTTGTTGTAGGTAGTTAGTATCTGCGGAGAGAATGTAGCAGGTATTTTAATACCCGCTTATAAATGGGTCGGGTGCGAGTATCATACTACCCGTACCCGCGGATACCTGTTATCCGCAAAAATAAAAATAAAAATAAAAATTACATTTTGTTAGCTTAAATTAAATTTATATTTTATTTTATTTTATTTATAATTATATATATATATATATATATATATATATATATAATAATAGCGAATATGCGGATATTCACGGGTACCCATGGATTTTAAAAAATTCGTAGATATTTTTTAAGCGGGTACCCAACGGGTAAACGGGCGGGTAATGAGTGAATTTTTTTTGTCGAGTTGTGAGTAGGTACTATCTGTACCCGACCCAACTCGTTGTCATTTCCAACTCTAACTATAATTATAATTGTACGAACAACATAGATTTTCTTTGAAAAATAGGAATAACACAATAGAAATAATTGTAGTTAAATAATGATAATAATACTTATAGTTGATAGTAATAATGATCATAATAATTATAGTTGATAACAATAATGATAATAATGATAGCATAGAATTGCTAGAATTCAAACAAGACATATGTGTGGGGGGCGGGTGTGAACATGATTTGTGCCAAGCTGAATGTGTTAAATGTCTCACACTTAGTTGATTAGATTATTAGGCCATGTCTGGTGTGTGTGTGTGTGTGTGTGTGTGTTAAATTGTTGTTTTGTTGTCTCACTAGTCGATTAGAATACTAATCTAGTCAACTAGATTAGTTCTAGAACATGAAATTGAGTTCTGTCATAATCTAGTTGATTAGTTAAATAACCTAATCAACTAGGTACTTCCCAACAGCAGCTCATTCATATAGTCAAATCACTGCACCAGTTTGGGGAATTTTTTTCAACCAAAAGAAAGAAGAAAGGGAGCTGAATATTTTCTTGGAGCAGATTCTACAACAGTGCTTAAGTGTTTATCAAGAATGATCATCAAGATCCAATGAAGAGGGTGTAATATTGAAACCAAAGTTGTGTATTGAATCAGGTGTTAATGTTCCATGACTGCTACTATTTTTTCATTAGTTTTTGTGGTTTCTTGAATCTAAAATTTTGTCTTTTATCACTGTGATTGTGGTAGTTGTTTGTAATTACTTGGAGCATTACAGTTATTGCATTTCTTGAAGGGGTGTTTCAAGAAGTGTGATTTTAGAGTTTAGGAATTGTATAGGGGTTTCTTGTATTCCTTCTCTTATTATTATAGTGGAATTTCTAGTGAGGAAAGTTAGAGACTGGATGTAGATTCAATTGAATCAAACCAGTATAAGTCTTGTTGTCTTTTGTGCTTTGCTTACATTCTCTTTTAATCTTTTCTAAGTATAAAGGTTAAACAATATGTGATGTGATCCCAACAAGGCTTATAGTTTGGGCCAACGCCTAGGCCCAAATCATGCTTAAGGCCCAATCCATGGCCTACATGCATCTCAAGCCCAAAGCCCACCAAGAGGCCCAATAACAAGGAACATTCTAAAAAAGATTCAAATGGGCTTGCCTCAAAATGGACAAACTTCTTATGAGCTTCAATTTCTCTTTTCATGGACCAAAGAAGATGTGAAGATATGAAGAGATTGCATGATTGAGCATTAAAATAGCCTTTTAGATTGGGCCCATTGTTTAGGTCTTGCTTTCATAAATAGTAGGCTAAATAAATTTGTTCATTAGATTTTAATTGGGCTAATCCAAGCCCAATAAAGAACATTGGCCAAGGCATTCTCCTTACCACATGAAAGGAGTGGCTTATAGCTTGCAAAGGAGTGCCATGCCACTTGTCACGCATCCAACCCATCATACGCATCCAAGGGCCAAGAAAGAGACTTTTTCTCCAAGCTTGCATCTCATTTCAAATGTAATTTCATGTGTATGTGCATTAATGACCTTCTCTTCTATAAAAGAGAGTCCTAGAGCACTTTGTAGAGTTTACTCTTAAATTGCTAATATAATGCTTGTGTTGAAATCACTCCACTCTTCTATTATTTTGAGAGCACCTAAGCTAGAGGTTTTCAACATTTCCTCTAGCCACCTTCCACTAGTCTAGTTTCTAGTTTAGTCTCCTTTCACCACTCCAAATTCCATTGTTACAAGAGTCGTAAACACTTGTTTCCATTCCCAATTCCACTGCCTATGGAGTCTCAACCAGCCACCACACCTTGAAGCTCCATTAATATGCATTCTTAAACTCCTCTTGTCAATTGGTTAAAGATTTCATAGAAACTAGTTTTCAAGTATAAGACCAAATCAAAAGTTTGAGAAACCAATTCACTGACAATTAGCACCAGAGTTGGTTAGTCGAATACATAATCGACTAGATCCTGACAGATGGCCAATATTTTAAAAACATTTTCTAAAGGGACTTCAATCAATAGACCACCTTTATTTACTAGAGATAACTATCTTTTTTGGAAAATAAGAATGAAAATCATTTTAGAATCCATTGACATGAGTGTTTGGGATGCTATTGTAAATGGACCATATAGTCCTATGCATACCATTAACAATGTGTAGTTGAGAAAGACTTCAATTTGTGGACTGGGGATGAGAACAAGAGTGCAGTATAATGCTAGAGCTAGATACATCATCTCCTCAGCACTCACCATGGAGGAATTCTACAAAGTTTCTACATGTAAGAATGCAAAAGAAATGTGGGAAACCTTGGAGAAAGCTCAATAGAGCATTGAAGAACTTGACCATAAGAATTCAGAAAGCAAAAACAGTAGTAAAGATATCAACACATGCTTCATGATTGATGTTGAGTCTCAAGAAAGCAAGATAAGTACTTCTAATTCTAATATTCAAGCAAAGTATGATGAACTTCTTGATACATTTGAAGAATTACATAAAGAAGCAAATGAACTTAATTGTTTAAACAAAAAGCTTAAGATGGACTATCAAGAGTTGGAAAATAGATTGAATCAATTAGAAGAGGAAAATAATAATTTGGATTTTGATTTGAAAATTTTGAACATCATTCATAAAACATCCTCTTGTAATTGTAACTCAACCTTGCAAGTAGAAAATTTTGATTGTAAAGATTGCAAGAACTTTAAAAACAGAGTTGAATTTCTTGAGGAAACTCTTACAAAGTTTACAATGGAAAAATCCAATTTGGATACTCTTCTTAATTCTAAAAAGTGTGTAATGGATGAATATGGATATTCCTTTTCAAAGAAACAAAAGTCTTTCAAAAATATTTTCTTTCATCCTAAAAAGGCATTCAATACAACTTTTATATCTTGATTCTATTGTTTAAAGAATGGTCATACATCAAATTCTTGTTATTTCAAAAAATGTTGGTGTTCCAAGTGGAAAATATTGTTGGTTGCCTAAAAACACCATATATGTTGCTAACATAAAGGAGCCAACTACAAAGTGGGTACCTAAATGTATTTTACTTGTTTTTGCAGGGTTTATGAAAAGCCTAATGAGTAATGTGATATTCCTTTTGGGCCATATAAGTAAAGATAAGTTTGAATCGTTCCCTGCTTCAATAATGATGTGAGTAAAACAACTTTTGACACTTTTTTATGATGTTTCTTAGGACATAAAAATTAATCTTTTACTACCAAAAGCGTTTCTACAAATACAAATTGTATTGTTGCATCTATGTGGCTATTCTTCAACATTTTAATGAATTAGGCATGCTTGATTTTACATTTACAACATAAAAATATGCATCAGATTTTCCCATTCTGCACTAAATAGTCGAATCCCTAATCAATTATCACTATAATTCTCTGTGCTTCTCTCTATGAAAATTTGACACTAATCAACTAGATTACTAACCTAATTGATTAATTTTTCTTGATACAAAATGCTATGTGAAAATCAATTTTTTTTATCAAGTCTTTTTGGTAAAGTGATTGGGTCAATCCCTAACTGTTTCAAAATTCTCAATCTCTTTAAAACCCTAATCTTGACAAGTTGTAGTAAGTTACCTATTTCACTTTTCATTGTGCCATTTGAATTGTGTTATTGTTGTTCATCCTTCCTGCGACCTTCATATGCTTCTGAGGAAGAAGAAGAGAAATTCATTGTTGTCACTACTGATGATGAGGAAGGATCTCCACAAGCTGAAACGTCTGATTAATGGGTTGTAATCTTACTATCTTTCTTCTTTGCTTTCATTATGGCCTCATTTGGTTTTAATTTGTACAATGCCTAATCTAATTTGATAGCTGATATAGGGCATACCTTATGCTTATCTGTTGTATGCGTTGGTTGCTGCATATTTGTCTTATGCTCTTCTTGTCTACTGTATATATGGTTTGCTACTTCTTTGTCTGATCCACATTTGTGAAATTGGTACTGAATATTGCTTCTTTTATTCCTCATTTTTCTAATGACTGAAAAGGGGGAGAAGTGTGTGTGTGTGTGTGTGTGTGTGCGCTGCTAAAGTGTTGTTCTTTTGAAAAAAATCTACTAAAGACATATGGTGAACATAACTTGCTTAGTATCATTCATCCTGATTTGAACAACTCATCTTTTGGATCTATTGCATGTCTGTTCACAAAAAATAAAGAAAGAATCATAACTTTGCCATACTAAACATAACTTGCTTGAAGAAAAATGTGCAATTTTCATATTTTTCTACATAAAATAATCAATTAGATAATCAAATAAAATCTTGTTTTCTCTACATTGTTATGCTTATGTTTTTGCTCTATGATATTCATTTATGCTAAGATCCAAATCAATTTACTCTTATGCAAAATTGGTTACATGACTGTTTGATAATCCATCTCTCACAAACACTTTTTTACATTTCAATCTTAGAA
>Ga0214544_1006261_pt1 | contig 22139 bp, 10 predicted proteins | sample CNSS3metaG_FD_160074 | JGI IMG/M metagenome (GOLD analysis project Ga0214544, IMG submission 160074) | Root nodule microbial communities from cowpea collected in UCLA plant growth center, Los Angeles, California, USA - CNSS3 | ecosystem: Host-associated > Plants > Roots > Nodule | place: USA...
TAGGAAGTATTTGTATTTCTGGTGTATCTTAAAGCTTTACATAGAGTCTCTTATATAGTAAAATAGAGAACCACATCTCACTATTCTAAGCGATGTGGGACTAAATCAAGCACCATAATTCTAACATCCGTCCCGTTGTCATCCTACTCGCAATGTGAAGTTCTCTTTTTTCTTTAAATATTGTTCTTCAATAATTTTAATAGCAAAATATACCATTTTGATGAAACTAAACTATGAATATGAGGATTACCTCATCCTAGCTACCTCTACGTTGACCTGCTTAATTTAGAGTTCGTCAAATATACTGTATTTACAATTTTTTAATTGTATAATTTATTTAAGTACTGTATGTACACACGTTCCTTAGGTATTGTGACGTAACACATAATTTTTTATTTATTTCATAAGTCACGAAAAAGCCACTGCAATAATGATTGATGTACATAATATCCGATGGTTGAATGTCATTAAGAATGAAGAGAATGGAAAATTGAAAAATCCAAAAATCATGGATCGAAATAATTTACACTTGCATTAGAACTCTCATATTAAAGGAAAGAAAATATAACTTTTTATAGTTAAATAAATACTATAAATTAAAAAGGAAACTAATGTGCTTATGCATAACCCTTGAATTTAAGTCCTTGTCATTCCTCGGACCTACGTTAATGGTTTGATTTCCTTAAAAAAATAAATAAAGATCTTGCACATCATGTTATCCACAAATTAAGATCACAAATATATGATGATTTCAAAAGAAAATCTTTACAATGATACGGGACCATAAGAAAAAGAAAAAGAAAACTATGCATGCAATAATAAACAATTTCACATCATGAAGATTTTTATCCTTATCGGTTATTACAATTGGCTAATCCATAAAGATTATTTGTGTAGTTTTAATTAAAGCAAGAACCCTAATTTGATCAAGTGTGAACAGAAGGTGATTAAAATATTGATGTGCGTAAACTATAAAGTCTGCATGCTTTTATTATATTATTTTTCTACCTTCTTTCGGCTTCATTTCATAGACCAACTAATATTTAAGATTCAGAGTCCAAAACCTAAATGAATCGTACTTTAAAACGTAATCTACTTTTCTGTTCCAGAATCATATATGCATCAGCATCGTTGACAATTTTGGAACAAACTGTGAACACCAAGGAAGAAAAAGAAGAAGGAACACTCGATTGGATATAATTACAAAAAATAAAATAAAATACTAACTCTCTGATGCAAATCATTTGTTTAAAAATTACTTTTTTTATTTTAATTTAATTACATGTTTGTATTTAGTGTGGTACAAAAATAAAAGAATATTCTCTTTTCTTCACAAAATTGATCCTAGAGCTAGCTAGTAACTTTTTCATTAGGATCACTTTTGTTAGTTTTTACGTAAAAATATTAAAAAAAAAACACTACTTTCGTACTACAATTATTATTATAACTTTTAATTTTTTTTTACATAAACTATTAACATACAACAATAATAAATGTGATATTTATTGAAGCAATTCATTAAAGCAACCACACTTTCTTAATAAATGTATTATTTTTATCTGTTGTAAATAAAAAATAAACCTATTTAAGAGAGAATTGTAAATATATTTTACTAGAAACTGGAAAAAAAGTAATTAATTGTAACTTTTGAAAACTAAAACTAGGGTAGGCAAAAGGAGGAAGTGAAAAAGATGAAAAAAAAAAACTATTACTGATTGATCAGATGCATTAATTAACATAAAAATTGTTTCAATTTAACAAATGATCTAGACAGTATAAACATGTTAAACATATACTTTTTTAAAATGTTAAACATAGTACTTTTTTTTTTATGTTAAACCCTAAACATAATTATTTGTTATAGAAAGATACATGTAAAAGCATAGGAAGAACAAAAAAGATATAGTCACTAACAACAAGGTAAATGCTGTAAAATGAGTTTTAGGGCAGTGCAATGCAAGAACCCCTTTACACTAAAAATGAAGTGAAGCATGATGGTGCATCATTGTGTTTGCAAAAGCATTGATCTTCTACTCAAAAGATAGAATTGCAGCAACAGCTTTAACTTTTCTTCTTTAATCTTTTGCTATTTCTTGTTTGACTTTTTCATCTTGGATCACTTGTGCATTTTATATGATTGGCAAGTTATGTACATTGCATTGCTATATCATCATTCTTAACATGCCCACAAAGCAAAGTCAAGGAGACACCATAGCCACTACATAAATCATGATCATCATCCATCATGCATCACCATCTATGATCCATGACCATGATTGTGATAGATATTTTGAACAACAATGAGACCTGAGTTAAATCTACATAAAAGAATGACGATCCTTCCAACCAAAAGCTTTAAGATGATGAATTTATGAGTTTTCTATAAGATATATTTATATTCATCTTTCTCGTTTTTACTCAATATGGAACTTAGACTTACATTTGTATCGTGAACTTGTACATTATTGTTGGAAGTCCCACGTCGACTAGAGATAAGGCCAATTCACAATATATAAAGTGGGTGCAATCCTCATCTTACAAGTCAGTTTTGTGGGGTTAAGTTAAGCTTAAAGTCCACTTCTAACATGGTATCAGAGCCAAGTTAGAGCCTATCCTAGCGAACTTTTTTTGCCGGTTTTATAGGGTTGAGTTAGGCTTAAAGCCCTCTTCTAACACACTATGTTTTGGAATTTCTTGTTTGAAGGTTTTGATTGGTTGGGGGCAATGCTCATAGACGTGTTAAAGTGGGATACGTCTTCGTGGTTTTTAAGAAGCAATAATATAGTACCTGCTAAAGGGTTATAATTCATGTCTTCTAGTAAATAATTCAATGTGTGTGTTCACACCAATGTGATCGACTTTATTGTTTGGTACATGTATGATCCACTTACTAGGTCAACTCACGTTTTAACTGTTTTTTTCAAGCTGGTTTGACTAGTTTGAAATTAAAAATGAAAGGGGGAAATGATTCATTTATAAAAGAATATAAAATAAACTTCATTTATTAATTCCCATGAATGAATGTGTTTGTTATATTTAAAATGAACCAATGTACGTGTCCCACTGGTGTATTTAATCTTTATTCGTACTAAACTATTTTACTTTAATTTCTTTGTTTTCTTCAATATTGGAACACTATATTCTCTTTCAAGATCTTGAAGCCCGAAGGGTTCTTATATCTTTTAGATTGATACCTTTATAATTAGTTTTTTATAACCTGCTTTCGGAAAAATATATTGAGGTTTTTTGACATCCATTTCCGTAATAATTTTTTTTTGAATATATTAAATAATGCATAACCAATAAAAATAATAAAGATGGAACCTTTTGGGTTGAATTAGCCTATTTTATAGTTGATATTTATTTATATTTTGAAAAGTATATAATAAAAATAAAATTCTTAATTTTTTTTAATTGTATAAAGTTTTATTTGTCTGATCTATGACTTGAGAAATAAATGATCCTCTATGGGCTCTCTTATTTTCTTTTAATTTTAATTTAGTTAATTATTTAATGTATGATTTACATTTAAATTAAGTAAGAACGTAATTTTAATTTCTGACTTTATAATTAAATTATTTGAAGAGACACACCTATCCAAATTTTTGAAGAGAGATAATTCATTTATATGATTGAGGGAACATGCTTCAGAAATTATATCCTTTATTTTTTGTGAAACAAATTATTCCTGTTAAAGTGGCACAGTGAAATATCATTAACAAAATGGGCTCTGGCCCTTTTAGAGTAATACATAGAAACAGTAACAAGTACAAGTCCCGTAAAACATGAGATCATTTTTCGGATTTGTGTAAAAAATTATTTGGACTTTTAGATTTATATTATGACATGTAAAATACTTGTGTAATAATTTGATAGAGATATATAAAGCTAATACAGTAAATGTTGTTTATATTAATCAGTGTGTCTTATATAAAATATGAAAATCATAATTCGATTAATCGGTTTAAGTTTTATATTATATATAGTGTTGTTTTTCCTTGACCACCTCAATAACTATGATACTATTCAAATGGGATATAAATCAGCCTTTAATTATTAATTATAGGGTTTAATATGTTTTGGTCCCTTAATTTTCAATTAAAATTAAAATTAGTCATTCTTCAAAATTTTAGTCTAATTTAGTCCCCAAACTTTAGATATGTGTGGATTTAGTCCTTCTAATCAAATTTTGTTTAGTTCATTTGACGTTTCAGATGTGTTTCATGATAGTTTATTAGTTAACATTGAAGCTGAAATATGCCAAACAATGTTAACAACTCAATTACTATATGGACAATCGTTTGAAACGTCAAATAAATTTTACAAAATTTAAAATTTGGTTGAAAGGACTAAATCTAAACATTTATAAAGTGAAATGACTAAATTAGGCTAAAATTTCAAAGAGAGACTAATTTCAATTTTTAGTGAAAGTTGGAGGAACAAAAACATATTTAACCCTTAATTATTATATCAAGCAATAAAATTATTATTATTAACAGTCAAATAGGACTTTTTAAAGTCAAAACTTACCCTTTGAGCGAGGTGGAAGAATTTCTTCTTGATCGCTAAATAAACTCTTAATAGACCCAAATGAAAAAAATTAATGCAAAAACCAACCTTACTCTTACCAGCTAAGATACAAATTCTCAATTTCTAAATTTTTCTCTTCTTCTAGAAATAAAAAAAATGATCCAAACATGTTCTTGATTCCACACATAAAGTCTTTTTGTTTCATCTTGATTTTTCATGAAAAGGGGACTTTTATGCATAAGTTTCATAATCAGAGCTTGCTTAAGGTATTGAAATTCAGGTTTTGTGAGACCAATATAAGGTTGCCCTGTGCAGAGTTGACTGTAGCACTAGGAAATAAAAAAAAAAGTCCGAAAGAAAAAAAATGAAATGGAAATGTTCCAAATAATTAGGCAATTGGCATAATTTTTGTTTTTTATAGGTTGAAGTTATGGGCTATCGAATCGAAGTAATGGACCTGGAAATGATTGAAGGACCACAAGAAGTTGTGTGACGGTGAAGCCCATAAAAATGGTGGTTGGTGAGAAGGCCACTATATATATTTGGTCAATGGCGTGGGCCATTCAACAACTCACACAATCTTTCTCCATTTTCACTGTCACATTCACAACAGATACACAACCTTCACTATTGGATAAGCCATTGACATTTTCAAAATTCTTATTTCACAGTTTTTTTTTTTCTTTCAGAATTATGGAGAAAAGTTTTGTTGTTTTCTATATGCAGCAGACTCAGAAAATTTGTTACAGATGAGAGTAGTTTGCTATACCCGCAAACACTTTTCATTAGATTTACATTACGAGAAAATTAATGCTGAAATAAAATTATCTTTTAATATTTTTTTATTTGTTGAATTTTATCCTTTTTTAATTGTTTAAGATTTAGTAGCTAATGAAATTGAGTTCTACTGAGATGTTTTGATGGTGGGATTTTTTTTTTCTGGTGGATGATTGATATGAGCTATGGTTAGACTTTATAATAGGTTTTGATATTAATATAGATATTTATAGGTGATTTAACATAATAGTTATAAATAACAACTTAGTAGATGAATTTATGTTTCATTTACTGTCGCAAATGTGAATATAAATTCCATGTTGGAGTTAGTTTATTCTGTAAAACAGCAGTCATTCTTTAATTTATTCAAAAACTGTTGCAATAAAAAATTTTTAAAAAATTAGTGGGAAACGTTTCAGGTCTGTTTGAATAATTTAAAAAAAAAAAAAACTAATTGGAGAAAATAATAAAATTATAATAAATTTATAAATTAAAACTCGTTTATTAAGAGTTACGATCAGAATATTTCTGTAAATTAAATTGTATATAAAATAATTTTAATTCATAAAAAAAGTATTTTATTTTCATATTTTGTACTCGTTTTAGTATTTTTGAAGAAAAATATCTAAAAGTCAATTATCCAAACAACCTCTGTTTTGTTGGTTCATGCAACGGGTGATTGAATCTGGGTTTGTTTTGTGGCATTGTATTTGGATCAGACAAAAGCCCATGTTATAAGAATTTGGGCTCCAAGATAGACATGACATAGTGGGCCATTTCTTCTTACACCTCCATACACTTCATCCTGCATCCCTATACCCCTATACACTTGTGAAATTACCTATTTATCTTCTTTTTTTTCCCTTTAACTCATCTATTTCTTCCTCCTCCAGCCAGCACCTTCTCCTCCAGATCCTCTCCCCGGGTTGTCTTTCCACCACTTTACATCTCTTTTCTATCGAAAAATATATCATGGATTTTTAAATTTAGTATACAATATTTTTTTTATTTTATATTCTAAAATGTAAAATTCAAAATATAATTTTGAAATGCACAATTCAAAATACATTATATCCCACATTATATGTTTCAAAATGTCTCTAAATTGTATATTCTATAACATAAAATGAAAATCCTAAACTATAAGGAAGAATTGAAAAATTCAAATATATAGGGGTGCAAGATGAAATTATGGAGGTATAGGAAGAAATGGCCTCATGCCTGTCATCCCATAAGAGTCAAATTATAAAAAATGGGCTTATGTGTCTTGAGAAACTTAATTCAATTTAAATGGTTGCCTTTTTAATTCATCATCTTTATTTTATATAATTTAAATTTAATATTGAGACAAATTTTAATTTTTAAAAGTGTAAATTCTATTTTACATTTATGACAAACAATTTATATTATAAAAAAGATTATTTTAACTTTCAGCATTTTTTGAAATATTAAAAAAAAAATACAAAAAAGGTTATAGAGACAATGAATTAAGATTTTTTTTTTCAATGAATATCTGAATGAACAAAAGGTTGTAAAGACACTTCCATAGATGAATATCAAAGCAATTTGTGATGAGTGGTTCTAAATTAGACCATCTGCTAAATAGCTTATTCAAACAATTTAATTCTACAATGGAAGTGAATATTAGATTATCTACTAAAGACCATTAATTGTATTGAAATTTAATTAAACCGTATAGTGCATTTTGTTGTAACCGTATTAACGATTTTGTTTTCTTTTAATGGTGTTATGTTTTTTTCTTAGTTTAAGTTAGTGACATTTATAAGCTTAAATCTTGTATTAGATTCTATATGTAGAATCTCTCAATATTAATGTGTGTTTTCTTTCAATTTTATTGTTGTGTTTTCTTATTTGTTTGTATATATTAACTACTGGTGTTACCTCTCTGAATTCACAAAGAAAATTAAAATGATTTGAAATGGTTAGTTGATTCATTGGTACTTATTCCTCCAAGTTTGCAAATTCTTGACCATATAAATTGTTTTCAACTTTTGATTTTCAAATAACATTAAGAATATGACATTTTAAATTCGTTTAGAAAAGTCCAAGTCTTCTTTGGCCTTTTCTGTGGAAGTTTTTATAGATAGAATTCCTATGAAAGAAATGTGTTTCCATAAACCACGTTTTGTATTTATCTCAGATAATAATTTTAGATTCAACTAATTTGATGTCTACCTACACATTTTTCTCATTTTCCCATGTATTAAAGTTTATGCATGGCTACCATTATTATGACTTTCTTCTTCATTCCACTAGATTTTGTTTTTTGAATTATATATATATCTACGTCATATATATCTACCTTCTTCTAAGTAGAAAAACTAAGCAAATTGGGTTTCTTTCATGACTCACTTTTCTTAGGAAGAAAACAAAGCAAATTAGGTATCATTTATGGCACACATTACTAGGTCGCTTTGCCTAAAACTTTATAAAATTTGCAGAAAGACTTATATATAAAATTTATTTTTACAATTTTTATAGAAGATTTGTGAAAAAAGTTTCAAAAAATATAAAAATTCTATTGGTCACTTTACAAGTTGAGGTGATATACTTATCCAAGGTGGTGTATATGAGCTTGTAATATATGTGTTGAAGTGATAGCAATGCAATTTTAGTCTTTGTTGATCTCTAGATGCGTGTAAATGAGGTTATGGGTCAAACTCACAACTCTATTTTTGTCACTAAACTATTTCTTATAAAAATATAAATGGAATTAATTTTATTTTCATACAATTTTAGACAATATTTCATTGAGTTTTTTGCATGTTTTTAATATATCATAATCAACTTAGTTCTAATTTACATAAAATGGTAAATAAGCGATGTGATTTAAATTCTTAAATCATGACAAAATCGAGATCATTACATTAATCCACATATGTCTAATCCATATAAAATAGTATAAGAAAGTGGTTCAATTAATCTAGATTCTTAAATCATTATGAGATCTAAACAATCAATTTGTATAAAATGGCGAGCTTCTAAATGATATCAAGAATGGAGCATTAGTTGTTAGAACTTGTTTTTTGATCTCATTCTAATTTAAGAAGGTTTAAGAGGCATGATATTGTTCCATAGCCCTAAGATTCATTAAAAAACATAACTGCTTCAACACTCGTTATTTTGGTGTTAGAATCCTGAAAACTTTGCCAACATGATCATACATATGCATGTGTAATACTTGTTAGGTGGATACATTAACATGTATGTTTGGTTGGAGCATCCATTAACATGTACGTGTCTACACTTTATCAAGCAGACTTTTTTGTAGTATATCTTATTACTAAATTTCAAACCCATTTCTGTCTCAGATAGGTCATACCACTAATCATATCACACAAATATATATTATATACACAATAACTTTCATGTTAACATAGGCTCACGAGCGTCGTTTTCTTTTTACCGACAAACGCACATAATTAACTTTCAAAAGTTAGGTTATTCTGTTCCTTATCATCATGTGTGTATCAATTAATAATACACAAATCTTTATCCTATTTACTTCTCACCCCTGAAATGTATACAAAACTATAATGAATGAATAAAGGGCATGATCACTAGCATACTTCCGAAAAGGAAAAACTAGCTTCAATACTTGTGAAAATCGTTTCTGAATGCTCATTTTCCATGTTTAATATCAGTAACGATTGAGAAAATGTCTTTTTTATATGTACTAGCTGAACAAGAAAAAGCAAGAAAGAAATCGCAGTGTTGCAGAACTTTCTTATGTCTGCAAAACCTGTCTAAATTTGACCTTATTATAAAAGAAGTGGCTTCATAAATAAGATCTATATTTTTAGGGCATTGGCTAAAAATAAATACACTATTGAATTTAAATTGATGTGATAAGTTGGCCATATATTAAAGGAGACGAAATAATAATAAGTTAAATATGGTTTTAGTATCTCAACTTTGATATATAATTAGATTTGTCTATTTTCAAAATTTTGATACATTTTGATTGTTAAACTTTTAAAATAAATGAATATAGTCTTTTCAATCCAATTATGTTCATGTGTCATACGCGTTTTTCAGTTGACATGTAAAATGTAAAATAATATAAATAACTCAAATATTAGTATAAAATATATCTGACACGTAAAAAAATATATATTATAATTGACTTAAAAAAAATACTATTTTCATTCATTCTTAAAACTTTGAGATCAAAATCTCTCAAAATTTTATACAGGACTAACTTTAATTTTGTCTCAAAATCGTGAGTAAACGAATGTTTAAGCCATAACAATCATAAAAATAATGGAGTAAACCCGTGTTTGAAAATGTAGGTTTTTGATTGAAAAAACTGTACATGAGGCATCCCTTGCGTGTGGCTTAGCTCATGTTTACTCTGAGAGAGAAGGCGTAGAAAACAATCCAAGGTGAAGTTATTTTCAGAGAAAATTGAAAATTGTGTTGAAGAGACGACATGAACAATAATAAACCATAGATTCATGAACCAATACTACTCTGCAACACCTTTGTTTACTAGAAAACAAAATAAAGTTAGCCCCCTTTGAATAAAGAACTCTATCTATCACATCATAATTATATATATTTTTCCTTTTTCCCTCTCCTCTCTTTATCTTTATCTTTTTCCCTTGTCTCCAATTCCACCTTTCACTATTGACATTGATTAGTAACGCTCACTCCCATCTCTTTCATTTTTTTCACTTCAATAGTTAAATCATCATAATGCCCAAAATTTCAAATGACCTCCTCTATCCCTGTTCCAAAACCAGACAATAACAACTTTCACTTTCAATCCTTTTATCAGTACTTTCAGATTTTTTTACATGTTTATGCTTCACCTGTAATCAAAGAACAAAACATATATACTGGGGTTTTCTACCAGAACAAACACCAACGTTTCTTTTTAATTTAATTAGTGGTTGAGATGGTGATGATGATAATATATTTTCTACTAAATTAGCACAAACAATTCAAAGTTAATTAAGTTGACTCTGGAGCAGTCTTTTTCAAAGTTAACTGCTAACTCCTAACATGTGCCTGATAAAAGCCTTTTAGCTTTATACTACTATATATATATATACTTCAAAATAATTTTTTTTTATTGGAAAGGTCTGATTCTAAACCACCTAAAAACCCTAATTGAACAAAGCATTGAGAAACGTTGTTTCCCTTGAAGGGGACATTACATTATGAGATGACCTAACAGAAGAAACTGGGTGCGAAAAAAATTGTAAAATTTGACCTTGTCAATCATATATAAATGCATGGTACTAAAATTTCATTGAAATGCTTTTGATGTGATTTGATATATTTTGGTGCAATGAGACCCCACAATGGGGGCTGCATATATGCTTTCATTTTATCACACAATCGCACGTGAAGAGCTTCCCAACCCCTTAATTTCTTTTGACATCATCAACTATATATATATAGTTAACACCACTCCCTCATAAAGTTTATTCAAAGTTTTGCACATCCCAACCATATTATGCTAAGATGGCCGACTAACCCACGCCAAAACTTTATTAAAGCTCTTGCACATCATTTAACAACACTCACCCTTTTACTTTTGCAATCTTTTTCGATCAATACCAACAGTGCTCACAAAATATCATCATCTCCAACAACAACAACAGTCTTGTCAATTTTCCACCCCGAATAATGAATTTTGTACAGTCAATGAGATTTCTTTGCCAAATTGTGGAGATTAATTAACATCCAAATTCGCATATCAAGTAGCCATGCAAATGGAGTCGGATTTGTTAAGAATTCAAGTGTGAATTTAAGTTCTATAGTGAGTGAAAATGAGGAAGTAAAGAATTATACAAGGGTAAAGACCCATAAATCCATTCTCTTAAGGTTTTTGATTGAGAGTGGTATCAATGTCTTATATAGCTGGACTCAGGTCTCATGGGTGTGGTTGAAGTCTCACATCGACTGAATAAACCAATTCACAATATATAAGTGTCGACAAACATCTATTTATAAATTAGTTTTATGAAATTGAATTAAGTTTAAAACTCGATCTCTGGCTGAATAGTTACTGATTTTTTTTATTGATTTCAAAATTGTGAAAACTATGGATGTTGTTTTCATGGTATTCAACATTTCTGGGTAGAAATAAGAGATAGCAATGGCAAAGGAAGGAGTCAAAATAAATAATAAATGTGGATAGTCTCTCCATAAAATAACAGAGATCTTGGGGATTTGAAAGACCATTGATATCCTTAAAAAAATTGGAATTCTTGACTGTGTGAGGACCAATTGAAAAATATAGATGGCAGTTGTGCAATAATTCTTAGACCACTCTGAATTAAGTTCAAAATATTGATATGTACTGGGATAAGCATGAGGAAAAATAAATGTGCTAAAGCATTAGTTAGCAATCAAATCTATGTATGGTATGAGAAAACTTTAAAAATGTCTGAAGACGCTATTAATTAGCTTGTACTTCTGGAATGTTTTCTTCTAACTGTGTCGTTACTTTTTTTTTTTTTTTTTGGAACTAAATATGAATTATATTTTTCAAGTAAACCATCAAAGTGGGAATGGTGCATGTTACTATTTGTAACATGTGAATGTTTATTTACGATCATAACCATTTTTTTCCAACTTTTTGGATGAAAAAGAATAAGTACAAAAAACACAATATTTCTAAAAACATGTGACATTTGCATCAAGTAATAGAAAGTTTTTGAATATATTTTGTGAGCTATTTTGGTATGAGAGACAGATTTTCAAAGTGGGAGATATGAAGTTTGGTGGGATAAGTATTTAGAATTGGTCAAAGTTTCGACTTTAACAAAGATGTTGGGTGCAAGACTCACTACCACCTTCGCAAATACCATGTCTTGTCCCTTTCAACTGAAAATATTGTTGTCATCTTGTTGGAGAGGTTGATGACAAACGCATTATAAAGGAGAGGAATCAAGTCTGTTATCATTTTCTATTACATGCTTATGTATAAACAAGAAATTAACTCATTAATAGTTGTAATTATGCATACTTCCTTATATAGATTATGTAGGTTAGAAGAAGTAAGAGAGAAAAATAAAGTGAGAAGTAGAATGAAAATAAAGTGGTTTGGTCCAAAGAAAATAAATTGAAAGTTAATTTTTTAAAACAATTTAATTTTAATCTTGTTATTCTTGCTAATTTTTTTTTATAATTTAATTGCGCCTTTGTTCATATAAATTTGATAAGATTTAGAGATAATAGTATACTAGATAGTAACTATGCTTTTCGGCCCAATGTTTTAAGACCCAGCCTGATTCCTATGCCATGTCATACCAAAACATTGGTCAATTCTCATTGGGTCAAAGTTTTTCAACTTAATAAGTTGGCTCAGATAATTTTTTATAACCTTAATAATTTATTTTGAAACTGAAAAATTAGAAGAAACGTAATTTTTAAAATAAAAAATTTATTATTTGTTGAAAATTTTGACATTTACAACTGACAATATCCCAAATGAAACCTATACCTTTTGTAAAGATTATAAACTCTTCTTATCTAATATAGAAATGAAAGAAATTAATTGTACGTCCACTGTTTTGTCAAGAGTACTATAGTCAAAAGATGACATTTGTCATACTGTGTTGATTTTTTTTTTCTTTTTATATAAGGAAGACAATCAAAGAGTACCTTATTATATTATATTTTTCTTTTATGTTGATGATTTTTATTGATAACTTGTTTTCTGCCTTTTATTGATATTAAGTTTTGTGAATAAAATCAACCTTTACATAACTTTTATCTTGTTTAATCTTCTAGTTTATGTTGTTTTTACATTGTTTCGTATTTTAGTTGTTTTATGCTTTTTTACTTCTAATCTCTATTATGAGTGTGTGAAATAAAATAATAGAAAACAATTCTGGTGAAGGAAAACAAGCTGAAACTCAAGGAAACATGATTGGACATGAAAGATTGACTTTTACACAAATATCCATGTCGAGGGGCACCGAGATCAAGTCCAGCACTGCAAACATCGAGAAAGGACTCACCTATATGTATATACTGCCTTGGACCAACCTTGGAAGGACAAAAAATGACCATTGGGCGCCAGGGTCACTCGCTGGTCGAGCTGGTAGCTCGTTGGGCGAAAATGATAGACCAGAACTGCAGTATTTGAGTCGCTGGGTGAAAATATGGCTCGCCCAACGAGTTACATGTCCGTGAACGTCGATTTTAGGTCTCGCTGGGCGAGTGTGACGATGCTGGGCGAGAATATCGACCCCAATACGCGAATATGGTTATTTAATCATGTTTCTACGAGAGTATTATGAGATTCCTCATTTTTCAGGAATAGAAACACCTTGGGTGCTTGGGAGAGACTCTTGGAGGCTATTAGGGGTGTTGGAAAACTCTCTCTTCTCCTTCTTGGGTTTCTTTCTTCATCCATGGAGGTTTTACCCCTTTTGGGTTGGAGAGGATGATGGGCTACAAAATTGGAGGCGGAGATGCGAATGGGAGGTGTAATTGGAGCATGAAACAGTATTCAAGAACCTTGGGAGAGGGATTATTTCTACTTTATGGTTCCAATTTCTTCCCTACTCTTCAATTTTGTAAAACCCTAGGTTCTCCACCATGGAGAGCAATTTCTATTTGTTGAGATTAGATGTAAAACATTAAATTCTTGTGTAAAATTGTGTTGTTAATTTATATGCTTTTCCAATTCATGTTAGTATTTGATTTCTGTGCTTAATGCTTGATGTGGATTGTTCCCATGCTTGATTTGTGATTCTTGAGGTGTTGGGAAACATCTTTAGAATCTAGATTTGAAATTAAATACCTAATGGATGCTTGTATCTAGGAATAGAACTTGGTTCATTAGTAATCTTAGATTCTTGAAACTAATGCATGATTTCACTTGTTGAGGATTCAAGGAATTGAAACTTGATGAATAATCATAGGCTCAAAGGCTCTAGGAATAGGATTTGTGTATTCTTGTGAATTGATTTTAACATGAATATGGAATTGGGATAATTTAGAATGCACGAGAATGAAATGGTTGAAGTTGACAAATTGTAAATACACTATGTTAATTTCTTGTTGCACACCAATTGTTTCATAAAATACAAAAAGAGTTTCCATTATGTTTATGTGAACTTTGTGTCTAATTGAGTCATGAATTGCGAGAGTTATCATGTGTTGCACAAGTCCCTTAGAAGAGAATGATAAAATACTTATTACTTGTTATGTGCGACCGGTGTGCACTTGCCGTGTTGGTTTTTCACTAACATTTATGTATACGATTAATATATTTGTTTTTGTTTATAAAATAAAAGAAAAATATTTTTAACCATAAATTGTTTTTTACACATTGTAGTACTTATCAAAACATCCTACTAAATATTTTTAAATCTTTATCTTTACTTCAAATTTTCAAATGCAACAAAAATCATTAAGATAGAAAAATTTATATGTAAAAATCTTCCTAAATCGGTGAGATCTCCAATAAACTCTCTTAATATTATACATTTACGTCGAAAATGTCGAAAATATTTAATGAGAGGTAATGTCTAAATCACAATATACATACTTAATAAAATAAAACAATTGAAAATTGATTTTATTTCTGATTCATGTAAAATCTTTAAGAAATTCTCAATCCGAGGACATCAAACATGAAAATTGTAGAAATCTTAATAGAAAATGACATTATATATCCAAATCTCGATAATGATAGACTCTAATTAACTTCAATACTATATTAAATAATAACGCTTAATTCAATCTCACTAAAGTGGGTTAATAAAATTTTAAAACAAAGACAGTGTGAAATTAAATTTAATAATATGAATAGAAGAAGTATGTGGTATGATAAATCCATCTAAAATATCCACATAATGTAAGGTCCAATTCAATATTCGTTTATCTTGTAGTTAAAATATGTTTAGGTTGGTCGAGCTCATGGACCTCTGAAATAACCTATCTAATTAAATAATAATTATATTCTTTTAAAAAAGATTATATCAAAATAACGTTTGTTTTTAAGCTTTTAAAAGTGGAGAATGTTCTCTCTTCCTTTTCTTTGAGGTTCTGGTACTGTGAACACATAAAAAATGTTCTTGATTCTTGAGTTTTAACAGGAAAAGAGGAATCGAACTAGTTTTCTAGATGTTTCTATGTTGTACTTTGAAGTTGTTGATTTTGGCCATGATCGATTTGCGATACGAATAATTTCCAAATTTTGCTAAATCTGATCAGCACAATCAAAGCCAGCCATGCAAAGAACGAGAGGTTTAAACATGGTCACATGGAGCCAAAAAAAGTAGCAAATATTCTTCTTGTTCCCGCTTCAGATACCACTCTCATTTAATTACAACCATCTTTCAAACGATGAAATTTTAAATCACATCGTACACAACATAATCACTTTATACAATTCTTTACAAGTCTTGCTCACAACTTTTTAAATACTCAGAAGTTGAACAGATGCGAAAAACTACAAAACATTAATAGTGTATGATGAATAGTAAATCAAACACTGTATTTGTCTAAAACTAATGAGTGTGTTCTTATCTTTGGCACCAATTTAAAAGTAACTCATTAAGAAAATATCCACACTAGAGAGGACCCACATTTCCTCATCTTCAACTCATAGGATATATATATATATATATATATATATATATATATATATATATTCAAACTTCAACTACAAGTCCAAATTTCCTTACCTACCGACCCCAGTAACCTAAAATTCAATATTTTGGATGAGTTCTACGTAAATTTTCAAACCAGTGTTGTGTATTCGATGCTGAAAATAATAGGGTTGGACGAAAATGTTTCTCTTTCCTCCTTTTTCTCCACGTACGTATCATTTCATTTTCATGCAAGGTCTTTTTCCTGTAGTTTTATACAGGAAATGGATATGGTATAGTAGAACACGTCAATGAAGAATACACGAAGTTCTTCAGGGTTTACATGCATACAATAATTACGTAGTATATGATCCAATCAAGTGGATCTTATTTGGATTCTTCATAACGACAATCAGAAAGATATATGGTGATTTATGATTGATATATATATATATATATATATATATATATATATATATATATATATATATATATATTTTTTCCGTGTGTATTTGGTTTGAATAATTTATTTTTACAACTTAATAAATAAAATATTAAATAGCTTTGAAAAATATGTGTTTGTTTTTTACTTCATAAACTATGTAAATTTGACAACGGTGAAAGAAAGAACAGAGTTTTTAATCGTCATTTTCTGAAAATGATGTACTTGACAAACGTGTCAGAGCTCAAATACGAGGAAGAGATGGCCACCACTGGGTCGAGTCCTCTCTGACAATCACAGAAGAAACAACACTGAAGAAAAAAACAGAAAATGGAAAAGGGTGTTGTTAATCAACTTTTCAAATATTAATTACTTATTAAACACACTTCTATTTATAATAACTTTGAAAGTACTAATTAGTAAAATTAATTAATCATTGTATTCGTAGCTATTGGATTCGTAACCGTCAATAACTCTCTCTGCAAGATTGAACCTATCCGCTTACTTGCGTGTTGTGTTGAATTTGAAAAATTCGATAAAGTGGATTTGAAAGTAAAAAATTAGGTGAACGTGTAAGATTTAAGATTAATAAATGATAGAATAAATTTCACAAATTAAAATTTATTATAATTTTTTATGCATAAAAAATTAGATTTTGATAATAATTATTTTATTGACTAATACAATTTTTCCGTAAATCTTCTTCATTTAGCAAAGTTTATAATCAAAATTTGTCTCAATTTCTATAAAATTTCACGTTGATTTTCACACTTCGTGCCCATGCCCCTTTCTATTGCAAGGAAACAAACATTGTAACTACATGATAAACATTGTTATATTAGTAAAATAATATAATACATAAATGTAGAAAGAATAAAATTTTCAAAAAAAAAAAATTAATTGTTTATGTTCACACTAAATAAGACCATAACAGTTCACAAAATATATGTAATACTGAACTAATTTAAATTTAAATGATATATATATATATATATATATATATATATATATATATATATAACTTAGATTTTCTTCCTTTATCTACCTATGGTTTTTATTTGTTTTAAGAAATGTAACTTAACTTTTCCGAGTGTTGAGCTACAATAACTAATCTTTGGCATTCTAATTGATGTGTCATGTATTTTTTTTCTCATATGACGCCATTTTGATACTTTATTTATAAAGTTTCTATTATTTATCTCTTTGAAATTATCTTTTAAGTAAAAGTCAATCTCACATGAAAAAAAATTAAATAAGCTCTTAATTTAATATAAAATGTATTTTAATGGTTTTTAAAAAATGTTAATGTCTATTTTATGAGAAATAATTTGGAAATAAATTTTAGAGAATTTTAATTATATTCAATAATTGTACACCCGTTCTCGTTTATAAAGAAAGAAAATTAACTTCACACAACATTACATTTTAGTAATTTATTGGTAATAATTTTGTTGAAGTATCCGCGGACACCATGCGGCAGAGAAAGAAGACACGCGACGAGCAGCGCGAGTGGGTGGAATCTGAGGGTGGGCCTGCACTTTGCGACAACCCTAGCAAGTGAGTGTGTCGAAGAGAAGGGAGAGCCACTCGACCTTCCATCTTCATCTTTCGACACGTGCCGACGCGATGTGCTGGGCCACTCTTCTTTTTCGCAAAGTCGCGCACGTGGGGCACCCTGGGACCCACCTCACTTCTCCATTAGTGCGTTTCCAAATCCCACCACGTGGCTTCATCTCAACCGTTCTTACTCCTTCTCATCTTAAAGCAAAACAAGATAAGGAATATGTTAACCTGCACGTGCCTCTATTGTCTACTTTTCCCTCCTTCGCTTCAGACCTTTCGATCAAACTTCTAATCTTCATCCTTTGCTTTATCTTTCGGTTCATTATGTTGCCAACGCTCTATCAACCTCACCAACAACACTAATTTAGTGCATGTTATTATTGTACTCAACACCAAACTCCTACTATCAAATTATCAAATTATCTTAAAACAATTTTTTTTTATTCCTATTTACTTTAATTAATTAATTAATTATTTGTATTCTTCTATATATCTTTCAACTTTTATCATTTTACAAGGTAATAATATTATTACCACATTTTTAACTATCCACACACACACACATCTAATATTCGTATCATATACATAATATAACAAATTAGATTGCTATAACTATTTATTTACAATAGTTTTATTACATTAAAAATGCATACTTTTTAGTAAATTATCCAAACTTTTTCATTACTCCTCGCCTGTTTAATACGTAAAAAGTGTACACAAATTAATGAGGTAATTTAAAATGAAAATAAAATGTTAATTGCTGACTCGTTTCACGATAATGAGTTTAAATATTCATTTAATCTTGTCGATAAATAGACTGCAGAATGAAAGAAAAAAAAAATAACATAAAGATTATAAAACTAAAAATATTCTTAAAGGAAAGAATAAATGTAACTGTTACTATCCTTTGTTCACTCGGTCCTTCATGTTTTTAGTATATTATTTTATTTCATTCCTCTTACTACTTTGTCATCAATGGTAACAAAACAATAGCAAAATTTTTCGCATGCACGAAATTTTTTTTAATTAGTCTTTTAATTCATGTTTTCATATAAAAAATGTTAAATATCCTTCGGTATTTTTAGTCGTAATTTTATCTTAATTTTTAAAAACCTAATGCAATTTAGTTATTTTTATTAACTCTATTGAAGTGTATCAATTATATTTTCATCAAAAATTGACATTAAAAATATGTTCAATACACCACCAAAACAAATCATCATTTAATTTTGACAAAAAATCATTGATTTCTTTCAAAAAAATTAATAAAAAGAATTAAATTGCATTAAATTTTTAAATTTAATAATGTAAATTATAACCCCTTAAAATATTAATTATTAATTATATTTCTATATATAATTATATCCTAAATAATAAAATCATAATAGAAATATATGTCATTTTTTTATTTTTAGTAATTGAATAGAAATATATTTAATGTTTCATTTATTTTAAATAAAATTACAAGATATTATATTTTTTATTGACATTTATAATACTTCATAAATATAATATTTTTATTCATAGATTTTTGCAAAAGATTATTATACTTGTAAAATAACTAAATTAAAAAATTATATAAATATTTATTTTATTATATTTTATATATTTATCTATAAAAAATAATGATTATTTTAAAGAATTAAATTTTACATTATTAAAAAGCTAATTAAATATAAAAAATTACAAACATTAATAATTTTATCTGCAACTGATAATATGGTATTAAAATTTGATTATTGTGAATAATATATTATATAACAATATTAAATTATTTACTTGTTTGAAGTTTAAATTTCTCGACATGAAATTGTTTTCTAATATTTTCTTCATTAACTAATTATTGAATTAATACTTATTAATAAATCGGAGAGAGAATATTGTAATACTCAAAAGTATATCGTAAAAAAAGTGGTTAATGATTCTATAATAAAAATTAAAGGCATGCATTATTTAATAATTTTAAAAAAGAAAATAAAAAATAGTCTATAGTAAGGGTGTAAGTTGAAGTTGGTTCATAAAAAAGTCACACAAATTTTCAGTTTAGTTGGATGGGCAATATTGCTACAATTAGTCCATCATATTTTGGATATTTTGTCCATTAAATAAAAACTTAAATAAACAATTTTTAATGAATAATTAAGTTATATTTTCTGTAGTAAAATTGTAACTCTGCCTATCGAATGAAATATACGTGTTTCATTAATCTGTTTTGTTAAAAACATATTTTCCCTTAATTTCCTGAAAAAGTCATTGAGAAGAAAACTATTATACTAAAATAACCAAATCTAAATACGCACCAAATCGACCGACTCAATGAAAATCTCATTTTAAATTAGACTCACTCAGCCTTTCAATTTTTTTAACAACCTAATTATAGGATTTTGGCATCTCGTCAATTTTTTTATTTAAAAAATGTATTCTTATTAATTTATTTGTATCAGAAATTAAATTTATTTTATCACAACTATAAACTATTTTATATCTTATCATAATAAAATAAATATTTTAAATCATATAACTAATAAACCATTTTTATTTAAAATATTTAATAAACTTTATTTATTATTTTTAATTATTATAATTTATAGGCTCTTACACCCAAACCCAACTTTTGAAATCGTTATCTAAATTTAATAAAAAGTTAAAAAAGAAATTAATGATAATTATTTTTCGTTAGTCTTTAAGGTTCTGTTCGCTTTAATGGATGATACTGTATATAATGATTTGAGGATGGATTTAAAAAAAATTTATGGTCGCATGGCATGATTTGAAAGAAAAATCAGAGATAGATTTGCAAATAACTTTCAAAAATTCATCCCACCTATTTTGCAATGATTTGAGTAGATCAGTAAACATTTCTCACTTATACCCTCTATAATTTTATATAAATATATATCTGCTAATATAATTATTAATCATAATATACTATTATTTAATCTATTTACAATAAATATTTTATTGTATGTTATTAATTATTAATAATTTTAATTATTTATTTACTACTATATTATATTTTATATATATACATATATTATTTATTATTATTAATTTATTATATAATATATATATATATATTATATAATAAATTAATAATAATAAATAATTTTATTTAGAAATGATTATTATATTTTTTTTTCTAATTAATAATTCATTTATTGAAAAAAAAAAATATATATATATATATAATAATTATTTTTAATAATGTATATAATATTTAATAAAACTAAAATTTGTATAAATGTCTATAATAATTAATAATAGTAATAAAAATTTTGTTAAGATTTAATATTTTATTTTATTCAATAATAATATTTTTATTTTTATTATTGATGTTTTAATGTATTTAATAATTTATAATAATAAATGATAATATATTTGAACTTAATAATTAGTTATGTATAAAATAATAATTAATATTAATAATAATAAAATATATGAATATGTATAATAATTAAAATGTTGTTAAAAATAATAATATATATAATTATTATTATTTAAATTTATGTATAATAATTAATAATATATATATATATATATATATATGTATATGTATGTATATATATTAAAATATTGTTAAATTTTAATATTTTTAACTCTTCTAATAATTATTTAATTTTATTTTTATCATTAGGACTAATTTGGCAATTTTAAAATTTTATCTATTAAAACTTTTTTTTTATCTATCACATCACTCAAATCATTCACTAACTTCTATCAAATTTATCTTCAAATCTAATTATTTTAACCTCTAAATCTACTCAAAAAACCACATATATTCATCAACTCAAATTCATAGAAGTCCATCTTCACACTCTCCCTCAAATTCATCTACAAATAGGAACACGGCCAAAAGTCTAGAAAATATCAATTGCAAAAAAAAAAAAAAAAACCAAAATTTTTCGTTTAAACTTCGTTAAAAGTTATCTTTTAAAAAATAATATTACGTATCTTTGAGATTTAATGACGGATGAAGCTATAAATAACTTTGAATAAAGGTTCCTGAAACGACAACGGTTAATGTTATAACCTTGTTGTGTGTAATTTTTTTAACTTAATACATTTTCTTATATTTTAGAACCCTGAATTATACACTCACATTTGGACAAACAGTCACAAATTCACTATTCTAAACAAATGAATGAATCAGTACATGGTTATAAAATATTTGGCCCAAGTTGTTCTAACATATTTCCAATGCTTTTGAGTTAAGTAGTTATGAGCCATCGAAAAACATAATATAT